>Ga0268262_10004543_pt1 | contig 14296 bp, 6 predicted proteins | sample TergutNc150P3_FD_190354 | JGI IMG/M metagenome (GOLD analysis project Ga0268262, IMG submission 190354) | Nasutitermes corniger P3 segment gut microbial community from laboratory colony in Florida, USA - Nc150 P3 (SPAdes) (version 2) | ecosystem: Host-associated > Arthropoda: Insects > Digestive... | reverse complement strand
CAGACGGTATGAGCAGTATTTTTTCTGTTTCTAAATTCTGCTTGATAGCTGAAATATAATTAAACGGCCAATCATAATTTGGGATGTTATCGGGATTTGCCTTTGATGATTCGTCGTAAGGTGTATCATTTGAGAGTATATATTTATAGGGCATAGATACTAAATCTATTGTCGATTCTGGGTACAATGAGGCAAAGTGAGATTTTCCTGTTCCGGCATAGGCTGCGATGATGGTTTTCACAAGGGCATTGTAGCGGATTTTTGAGGGTTGGGGGAGTAGGGGGTGTGTACAAATATAATAGAAGATGTAATAATATATAAAAGGTATTTATGAAATTGGCTATTATTGGAAGTAGAAGCATTGAGAATTTGGATTTAGATGAATATATAACAGAAAAACCTGATGTTGTTGTTAGCGGTGGTGCAAAGGGTATTGATACAATACCATGGGAATGGGCGATAAAAAATAATATTGAAATAATTGTACACAGACCAAATTATAATAGAGATGGAAATTTAGTGTTTATAATGTTATTATAAAATAATGTTTTTTGATAATTTCTAACATGGGAACTGTATATGAGTTATGATATTAATGAAATTTTAGAAGAAAAAAAGACTAGTTATCTGCAAAATCCTAAATTGATACATTCGGACTATAACAAAGAAGAAGCAGAAATAAAAGGGTATCATGGTCGTGAATTGTTGGAATTACTCCAAAATGCGGTAGATGAACTTGCTTCAACTGATAAAAAATATGTTTGCATTAAATTTGATGGAAATATGTTAATATTTTCAAATAATGGAAATGAATTTAGTAAAGAAGGCGTTGAATCGCTTTTGTATGCTAATCTTAGTCCAAAACATAACAAGCCAAATTATATTGGCGACAAAGGGACAGGTTTTCGTTCTATTTTAAACTGGTCTAACAGTATCCGTATTTATAGCGGAAGTTTATCCATTGAATTTAGTTCAGATAATGCAAAAGAATTATTAATTGAGCTTCTAAAAAGTGAAAAAGTAAGATGTTATAAAGATGAGCATCCTGAATTGAATATTGCAACACTTGCAGCACCTAAAATTATCAAACCACTTGACAAAAAAGAATATGATACTGTTATAGATCTTTGTATCAATAATGATATGGTAGATAATGTACGAGAACAAATAACGAATATTAATTCGACTACTATACTATTCTTAGATAAACTTGAACGATTGAAAATAATTTATAATGGACAGAAAATAGAATATCGTAAACACATTATTAATGGAAAAGATGAATATAGTAATGTTATTATTGAGACTTATGAAAATGACATTAAAACGGTTAGCGATGAATGGGCGGTTGCTAATAAAAAAGGAGTAATAGACGAAAAAAATTATTCTATTGCAGTTGCATATAAACCTGATATGACTGTTCAACCTGATGTTTTATACAGCTTTTTTAAAACAAAAGTTGAATTCCCTGTTCCTGTCTTGTTACATGGAACATTTGAATTAGGAGCCGACAGGAATCACCTAAATGAGACGAAGCTGAACAAATCTGTGCTTGAAAAACTGTGTCTTTTATTGATTGAAGTAGTTCAAAAAATGTACAGAGATAACGTGAACTACACTCCGCTTAAATTATTATCTTTGCGGTCAAAGTTTCCCAAAGAATTGTTATGGTCCGAAATAGAAGACTTCTATCTTAACAACCTTGTTCAAAGTAATATTTTTCCGTCAATTAACAAGGAGTACATATCATTCAAGAAAAATCCTAAATTTTACACAAGCTGTATTTCAAATTACCTTTATGGTGAGAAATTCAAAAACCTACTAATATATAGTGATGACGATACAGTAAAAGAATTCATTATACAACTTGCGAAACGTAATAATATAATCTTGAAATATAATTATGATTATATTGTTAATGCTATAGATGTTTTGCTTCCCGAAATAAAAGATCGTGCGGTTTTATGTATAAAATTTATTGAAGAATATGAAGCAGATATAAAAAAGAATAAATATGCACCCAAATTTATTTTGGACTCAACCGGAAGAGAAGTCGGTACCGAACAGGATATATTTTTACCTCCTGATAATCAAACAAACAACCTTCCCGAACCACCTAAATTTGCTAATCTTGTATACATGCATAAAGATTTACTTGATGAATTCAGGAATGTTTTGGGGACAAATACGACATTAGATGCTTTGTCAAGAAAACTTTCCCCGTTAAATGTTCGTGAATATAGTTTATTAGAAATAATCAGAAGCACAATTACCAAGTTCAATAGAATTGAACAATCAGAGGAAAAAATAAGTTGTTGTATAGAATTAATTAACTGGCTTTGGGAAGCCTATAAAAATTCATACTTAGAGAATATTAATTTATATTCTGCTGATTTTAAAATACCAATGATATCAAGAAATGGAAAAATTAATAATACCGATACTCTTTATTATGGCAAAGAGTATGGCAATAACACAACTGAAAATTTATTTTTAAACAGAGACGATTTATTTGTAATCTCGTCTGACACGTTTAACTTGAACAATGATAATATACAAAAATTTTGTGAATTTTTAAATAAAATTAATGTGGGGAAATATCCCAGAATATTACATGAACGGTTTACTCCATCATCCGATTACATAAATCAGTTAATATCTGATTTTAATTATCCATTAATAGCTGGTGATAATACTATTTATAATATAGAAGAAGCAAGAAAAGCAAATATAAATCAGGTAAGTATTGATAAAATTGAAAACTATGATATTATTCTAAATGATTCTCATACAGAATATATATTAGAATGGTTGAATGTTGATTTAAGAGCAAGAGAACTTGTTACTGCCAAATTTGAAACAAATAAAAATAGCTTTGGCTTGCTGACACTTGGGCAACAATACTCTGGACGTATGATTTCAGGAGATAAAATCTCGTGTTTTATGCGATTTGAATTTTCCCGCATCCCTTGGATAGAAGTTGATAATGAGCGATTTCCACCAAATCATTGTTTATTGCATGGAAAATATGGGAAGCGTCTTTTGCCTTTCTTGATTGAACCAGACTTTGAAATATATGTGAAAAATTCTAACAAACCTTTGACAGATACTTCCGAAATAAAGATGTTATTAGCAAAAATAGGGTCGATAGAAACACTTGGAAACATTGATTCCCATACGTTGTATGGTATACTTTTGCGCTTGCCTGAAATTGACCATAAAGGTGAAATCAGCAGGTCTTTATACACATCCGTTATTACCTCAAAAGGTTCTATTTCTATTGATAAAAAAGATAATAACTTTATAGATTTTATGAGTAATGGAAAGGTTTTTTGTAAGAATAAACGTTATGAAACAATTTCAAATGTTTATTACCATTCGGAAAAAACTGTTAGTGATATCGTTTTAAAAGACTTTAATCTTATCGCTATTCCAAATAGGCAAAATAAGAATAATATACTAGAATACTTTGGAGTAAAATTGTTAGAATTAAAGAGTAAAATTATTGGTGAACCGCAGCTCCATCAATCAAACAGTGAATTTGAAAATGATTTTGAAAATTTTAAAATTTATGCCTATTGCTACAGATTTGGTGTTGCGCAACAATCAGAGACAACGCTAATAAAAGGATTGAAAACAAAATTCTGTAAAAAGATTGTAGTAGATTATGAGCATAAAAATGTTCCGCTGAATGATTATGCATTTATTCGTGGAGATAATAGTTATGTATATGTTAAAGTTCCTGATGGAATAAATTCTGTTGAAAGTGCCCGTATTGATTTGGAATTTTGCGCTACAATGGCAGAGATTATAACTTCAACAATGGACATTCAGAGTGAAAATTTGTTTTCCAATCTTAGAAGCTTATACGGACAAACAGAGACTGGAAGAGAGAATCTAATAAGGCAGGATTTTGATGATTTAAGTATTCTTAACGATGTACGATTAGTTTTCGGCAATACTCAATCTTATCGTGATATGTTTATAAGTACATGCAAAAAGATAGGCGATTCAAGTAAATTACCGCAAATAAATGAATTATCAGAAAAGATTGATTTTGATAATATTTATAAAGCTTCCAACAATAAATTTATACTGGAAATTATGAATATTTTGGATGTTGATATACCGGAATTTAACAATCATTCAGAATTTAATTTTGATCAACGTCCTATTTACATGACTGCCTTCCGTAGACTTACGGAAGAACATGGGCAATCGTATAAAAATAAGTTATTTGCCTCGCTTATTGAAAGCACTATTGAAGAACAGAAACAGTTTATTGATCTTTGTGATTCGTTTAATAATTTTGAATATAAACCTGAGAATTCAAAGAACTATAATGTGAATAAAATGTTTTTTGATCAATGGCATATCTTAAAAAATCAAAAAGAATGGGATGCTGATGCCCAATGGATAAAAAACAAAAAGGCTTTTCTTGTTGAAAAAAATGATGTAATAGTCAATGATTTGCTGTCAGAAAAGGAAAGCGACAGCCTTTTATATTTTGGTAAATTAGATATATTAATGGACTTGTACAGTAAAAAAGTTGACATATGGAAAAAACAAGAAGAAACTGAAAACAATATCAAAAACAAAGATGATGTGCCTCTTGTTCCTGTTGAAGTCATTGCTGCAGATTCATTATCGCCAAATAATTATACTGCCATTGAAACATCAAGAAAAACAGGAAGCAGATCTGTAGGAATGCAACGTGAATACGATAAATCATTATGGGGTGCCTATGCAGAAGAAATAGTATACAAAATGTTTCAACAAAATTTTACAGATGTAAAATGGGTTTCTGAAAATGCAAAGAAAAAAGGAGCAAACCCGGATGGAATTGGCGGACTTGGGTATGATTTAATTTATAGAAATGAAATTGGTGAAACCAAGTATGTTGAAATAAAATCTACAACTAAAAATGATATTAAATTTATAATGACTCCAAAAGAATTATTAGTTGCTGAAGAAAAGCAAGATAAATATGAAATAGCTCTTGTTAATAACATCAATGATAAAAATACAATGGTAATAAAAATATTACAAAACATTTTTGTTTATGGAAGTGATGAAAACCGCTATAAAAATAATAAATTCACATTATCTGCAGATAATTATATTATTTCATGCGTGCAAAATGACAAAAATTGACAGATTCTATGTCAAAGAAAAGTTCTTAATAGAATTATTTTAGCGTTTTAATGTTATTTTAGTAGAACTTTCTCCCAAAATATGATAAAATCTATCATTGTATGAATTTCCAAGCAATCAAGCCGGGAGACCGTCTAAAAGGGTTAATTCCAGGTGAAACAATCCAAATTATTACTACCCAATCTGTTGGAAATGATGCCATTGAAGTCTATTATCGGAAAAACGATGGTTCTTTGGGACAACAGCTTCTCTATGCTGATTCGTTAAATAATCTTTCAATAGAAACCGAAAAATTACCGTGGAAATTCGATGCGGATGCCGCTCAGGTCAGGCTTACTTCTGAAGCCTATCGGATAAAACTTGCCCATCTGTTTGATCCTCATCTGGCTGTCCATACATCCATGATAGACCCATTACCCCACCAGATAACCGCCGTTTATGGAGAAATGATCCCCCGTCAGCCTTTGCGTTTTCTATTGGCCGATGATCCCGGAGCCGGAAAGACCATAATGTCAGGTCTCCTTATTAAAGAATTAAAAGTCCGGGGAGACCTGAATCGTTGTCTTATCGTTTCACCTGGCAATCTTGTTGAACAATGGCAAGACGAACTGTACAGTAAGTTTCAACTGGAATTTGAAATCCTCACAAGAGATATGTTAGAATCATCTGTTCATGGAAACGTATTTATAGATAAACCTTACTTGATTGCCAGGCTGGATAAACTTTCCCGTAACGAAGAAATTCAAGAGAAATTGAAATATTCAGAATGGGACCTTATCATCTGTGACGAAGCGCATAAAATGTCAGCTACCATATCAGGAGATAAAGAACAGCATACAAAACGCTATAATCTGGGGATACTGCTTTCTACTCTTACACGGCATTTTTTACTGCTCACCGCAACTCCTCACAACGGCAAGGAAGATGATTTTCAGTTGTTTCTACGTTTGCTTGACGGCGACCGTTTCGAAGGTAAAAACCGAAGTAAACGTGAAACAAACGCAAGCGACATCATGCGCCGTCTTGTAAAAGAGGAACTTTTAACTTTTGACGCTAAGCCGCTTTTCCCGGAACGTCTTGCCTACACTCTTAAATACGAACTCTCTGATCAGGAAATGGAGCTATACAATAAAGTTACAGATTACGTCAGAACAGGTTTTGATATGGCACAGAAAGTTCTTGATCCAAAACGTGCCCATGCAGTGGGATTTGCTCTTACTGTTTTGCAACGCCGTCTGGCATCTTCTCCGGAAGCTATTTATCAATCTTTGCGCCGACGTAGAGAACGACTGGAAAAAAAGCTTGAATTTTATCAAACAGCAAGGGATGTACATGGTGCAACTCTTACGCCTGATTTAACGGAAGATTTTACCGAAGAAGACTGGGACGATTATGATGATGCATCCGAAGAAGAAGTAAATGAACTTGAAGAATTATTCCTTGATGAAGCTACTGCCGCAAAGACAATAGCCGAACTGGAAACAGAAATACATACTTTAAATAATTTGGAACTTGAAGCAAAGCAGTTACTTAATTCAGGTATAGATAAAAAATGGGAACAACTTTCTTTAACATTACAGGATAATCCCCTTATGTCCGGTGAAAAAAATCGGGAAAAAGTTATTATATTTACCGAACATCGTGATACATTGCGTTATTTGACAACCAGAATACGTTCTATGCTTGCGAATGATGACGCAGTTGTAACTATACAAGGCGGTATGCGGCGGGAAGAGCGAAAACTGGTTGAAGAACGATTTAAGAACGAGGCAAATGTTAGCGTTCTTGTCGCTACTGATGCGGCAGGCGAAGGTATTAACTTACAGCGCGCTCATCTTATGATAAACTACGATTTACCATGGAACCCGAATCGTCTTGAACAGCGTTTTGGTCGTATTCATAGAATAGGACAAAAAACAACATGCCATCTTTGGAACCTTGTTGCGAAGGATACCAGAGAAGGAGACGTATTCACACGACTCTTTGAAAAACTGGATAGTGAACGAAAAGCCTTAGGCGGTAAAGTATTTGATGTTTTAGGAAAAGTTAATTTCGGCGACAGACCTTTACGAGAACTTCTAATTGAAGCAATACGATACGGAAATCTCCCCGAAACCCGCGCAAAACTGGAAATGACAATTGACGGAGCTTTGGATCGCAGTGAATTAGAACGCCTAATTGCGGAACGTTCGCTTGCCGGGCAAAGTCTGGGAATAGAACAAGTTCATGAAATCCGTGATGCTATGGAACGCATTGAAGCCCGCCGCTTACAGCCGCACTTTATTGAAAGTTTTTTTATTGGCGCCTTTGAAGATATGAAAGGACAAATTCGCAAGCGTCCGGATCATCGTTATACGATACCTCATGTACCAAAAAATTTGCAAGAGAGCCGTTCAAATTTTGGCGTAACATATCCTATTGCTAAAAGTTATGAAGCAATCACTTTTGAAAAAGAATTTGTTCATGTTGACGGACGAATTGACGATGCAACATTAATCTGCCCGGGACACCCTCTTTTAAGCGCTCTTATCGGTGAAATACTAGGGAAAAATCAAGCTCTGCTTAAACAAGGTACTATTTTTATTGATGATACCGAATCAGGAAAAAAAGACAGACTGCTTTTTTTTATTGAAGATATCCTTGAAGACGGACGAACTAATAGCATGGGGCAACAGGTAAAAGCTTCGCACAGACTTCACTTTATTGAAGTCTATAAAGATGGAATGGTAGAATCTGCCGGTCTTGCTCCTTATCTGAATTATACTGTACCGACACAGGAAGAATATCTTATATTACAGAAACTTATAAAAGACAATACATGGTGGGAGCAAGATGTTGAAACACTTGCCAGGAATTACGCTGTAAATAACTTAATGCCCGACCATTTGAAAGAAATAAAAGATCGCCGTATTGAATATGTGAACAAAGTTGAACAGGAAGTAAAAAACAGGCTAAATGCGGAAATTAGTTATTGGGATACACAAGCAGGTATAATGTCTGATCAGGCTGTTCAGGGAAAACCAAATGCCCGTCTAAATGCGGATAAATTCAGGGAACGAGTTAATAATCTGGAATTACGCCGTAACAAACGCCTTGCGGATCTGGCTCTTGAGCGCAACATTGTATCAAAGCCGCCAACAGTGTTAGGCGGAGCATGGATTGTACCCCGTTCAATGCTGACTTCCGGCAAGGCAGATGAAAAAAGCAAATCCACTGAAGAAGGTCGGGATGAAATTGAACGAATAGCCATGCAAACAATCATGACAATGGAAGGTGAATTGGGCAACGTTCCAAAAGATGTCAGTAAAGATAATCTTGGCTATGACATTGAGTCTAAAACAACGGCAGGCTCTTTGCGGTTTATTGAAGTTAAAGGAAGGACGGCAGGGAATAACGATGTAACCGTTACCCACAATGAAATGAAAGTTGCCGCAAATTCACCGGATAAATGTATTCTGGCGGTAGTGATAATTGATGAAAATAAGCGTAATGTTATATACTTTATGAACTGGATTGATACAGGACCGTCTTTTGCGGAAAGCAAGCGGAGTCTGGATTTAAAGAAGCTTCGGCAGGTATCACGGGTATTACTTGAGAAGGAAATTTATTGTGGAAAAGTTTGAATGTTTACTTGGAGAAACATATCAATTTGACGTAGAAGTTGCGTTTACTCCCAATATCTTTCACTTAGGGACATTAAAAATGAATCCAAAGGATATTACTATACAATTTTCATGTGAATATGCTAGAGATGATAATGAGGAAAATTTTTATCGGAAATATGAGGAAGTATTTTGTCAGTCAAAAGATTTATATTTTAAGCTTTTCAATTTAGAAATGATAAATGCAAATAATGGTATATTTCATAATTGTTCATATAACCGTATGTATTATAGAGCAACTTATTCTGCCCAATATGTGATTTGTTCCGAATCACCGTTATCTGTCAACGATATGTTAACAGGATTTTCCATCTACTCCAAAGATATAAATAGATGGATAGGAAATACGAAAAAGCAGGAGGAAATATTAAATAATTATGAATCTCCAGATTCAAATGCAATTGATTTATCGGAATTTAGTACGGAATTAAGTTCGGATTGTTTGTTAAAATGTAATTACACAACGACTGTTTATCATAATTCTCCTGAATATATGGGCGGTATATCATACCCACCAAGAATTATTATATCGTATTTGAAACAGGTTAGTTTTAACCGGATCATAAATGATTTGTATTACTTGATAGATATTTTCTCATTTCTGATTGGAGAGAGTGTAATTATTGAAGAGGCAAATCTTGCACTCGCTGGATTCCATAGGAATATAGTAAAAACATATATTTATTTTCGTCATGAAAAAAGAAAACATGAAGAAAACAAAAGGTATGTGGTTTTTTTCCCTTTGGGTATAGATTTAAGATTCAAAATGGACGATATACCGGAATTTCCAATAGAAATATTCAAAAACTTTTTTGACTTAAATGATTACAAGCAAAATTTAATAAAACAATTATTGAAAGCTAGAACTATGGCAATTGGAGAAGATAAATATCTATCTATTTTTCGTGTAGCTGAAAAACTTTCGTTTAGAAAAGGTCACAATACAACAGATAATATGACGAGGGAATACGAGTACATTAAAAATATTTTTCCGGATAATTTTCTTAATGATCATGTAGAGAGAATGGTTGTCCTAAGGAATGATATTTCTCATGCTAACGAATACTCTGTAGATGACAGAGCGCTGCAATTATATATAGGCGCGGTAGATGTTTTGGCAACGTTTCTAATTATGAAAAAGTTATTAACTATAGATGAGCAAATAATAGCAAAGGTGTTACCTCGTCATAGAGAATTGCAAAGTATGGTTGTGCCAAAAATATATTATAGTGACAATGGACAAAAGGAGAAAGAATACAAAAGTATGGATTCTTTGAAAAGCATATGAGCATGACCAAAAAACTCATAGAAGTAGCCCTGCCCCTGGAAGCAATCAACGCTGAAGCCGCGCGGGAAAAATCGATACGGCATGGGCATCCTTCCACATTGCATCTGTGGTGGGCGCGCCGTCCGCTTGCGGCTTGCAGGGCGGTGCTTTTTGCTTCTCTTGTTGATGATCCTTCCAGCCATAAAGATAAATTCCCTACGGAAGAAGCGCAAGAAAAAGAACGCCAACGCCTCTTTGAGCTTATTGAAAGACTGGTAAAGTGGGAAAATATTAGTGATGAAAAACTCTACCAGGAAGCATGGCAAGAAATACTTGCATCCACAGGCGGAAAACCGCCGCCGATTCTTGATCCGTTTGCGGGCGGAGGGTCAATCCCCCTGGAAGCCCAGCGGCTTGGACTTGAAGCGCATGCTGGAGACTTAAATCCGGTTGCGGTACTTATAAACAAAGCGTTAATTGAAATACCGCCCAAGTTTGCCAACTGTCCGCCGGTAAACCCAGAAGCGCGTAAAGAAATCGGCGGAACCCATGAATGGAAAGGAGCTACAGGACTCGCCGAAGATGTGCGCTATTACGGCGAATGGATGAGGAAAAAGGCTTTTGAAAAAATCGGTCATCTGTACCCAAAAGTAAATGTTCCTGCAACAACAACAACAAAAAGCCACGATGCCACAGTAATAGCCTGGCTTTGGGCACGGACAGTACAATGTCCGAACCCTGCCTGTAAAGCGGAAATGCCGCTGGTGCGTTCTTTTGAAATTTCAAAAAAGAAAGGCAAGGAAGCATGGGTTAGTCCGAAAATAGATAAAAAAAATAAAATAATTAATTTTGAAGTTCAAAAAGGCAAAGGAGAAATACCGGACGGTACGGTAAACCGTAACGGCGCTAAGTGTATTTGTTGCGGCGGACCTGTTACTCTGCAATATATTCGTGATGAAGGCAAGCAAGGACGCATAGGAGCGCGGCTCATGGCTGTTGTCGCCGAAGGTCAGGGCGGGCGAACATACCTTTCGCCTGATGAAATGCAAGCAAAAGTGGCAGATGTTCCAAGACCGGATGATTATCCGGAAGGTGATTTACCAAAAAAAGCATTGGGGTTTCGTGTTCAGTTGTATGGAATGACAAAATATACTGACCTTTTCACACCACGCCAGCTTACCGCATTGGTAACATTCAGCGATCTGGTAGGTGAAGCGATTACGCAGGTTGAAAAGGATGCAAAAAAAACAACGAATTACACGAATAACAATAAAGAAAAAGGATTAGATGAAGGCGGTACAGACGCAAGGGCTTACGCTGAGGCAGTGGGGGTGTATTTGGCTTGTGTTGTTGATAAATCGATAGATTATAATTCATCACTTTGTTCTTGGATTAGTGTGAGTGGTGGAATAAGAGGTACTTTCGCTCGCCAAACATTATCAATGATTTGGGATTTTGCTGAAGTAAATATTTTCTCGCAATCTGCGGGTAGTAATAAGAATTTTTTAGACTTACTAAACAAAGTAATTATACATCTCCCAACAAATTCTGTTGGAAGATGTAATCAAAAAGATGCAACTCAAATATCGTTCAACAGCCCAATTGTAATTTCTACTGATCCGCCTTATTACGACAATATCGGCTATGCTGATTTATCGGACTTCTTTTATATCTGGCTACGCCGTTCCTTAAAGAATGTGTACCCAAAATTATTTTCTACCATGCTTGTTCCCAAAACAGAAGAATTAATAGCAAACCCTTTTCGTTTTAATGGTAATAAAGACAACGCAAAATCGTTTTTCGAAAACGGAATGTTACAGGTATTCAGACGTATGAGAGAAACCGTATCTCAAGATTTTCCTCTTACTGTTTACTATGCCTATAAACAAACCGATAGCGAAGAGGATGAAGGAGAGCGCTCTACTACCGAAAGCGCCTCATCTGGTTGGGAAACCATGCTCCAAGCGATTATAAATGCCAATTTTCAAATATGTGGTACGTGGCCTTTAAAAACAGAGAAGCCAGGTAGAACAAGAGAGATTGACTCCAATGCTTTGGCATCCTCTATCGCCATAGTCTGCCGCCCGTGTCCCGATGATGCAGTCGAAACCACCCGCAGACAATTCCAAGGAGAACTGCAGGAAGCCCTTAAAAAGGGACTGCACGATTTACAGTCGGGGAACATTGCACCGGTTGACCTTGCCCAAGCGTCAATAGGTCCCGGTATCGCCGTGTACTCAAAATACAAAGAAGTCCTAGACGCTTCGGGCGAACCTTTATCGGTACGTCAGGCTTTGGTAATGATAAATCAGGAACTTGACACCTTCCTCGGCGAACAGTCTGGAACATTGGACGCAGAAAGCCAGTTTTGTGTCTCATGGTTTGAACAATATGGTTTTAAGGACGGTCCCTTCGGCGACGCAAATACGCTTATGCGGGCACGCATGGCAAGCGAGCAAAAACTTAAAGATTCCGGTATACTGGAAGCTAAACAAGGCAAAGTCCGCCTTAAACACAGGAATGAACTGTCTTTAGACTGGTTCATAAAAAGCGAAAGCATAATCTGGGCAGTTGTTCAGCATTTGTGCCACGCTCTGGACGAAACCGGCGGTCATGACAAATGCGCCGCCCTTATGGCTCAATTGTCCGGCGAGACAGTTGAGAAAGTTAAAACTTTGGCGTATCGTATATATCAGATATGCGAACGTAAAAGCATGTCTGATGAAGCCCTTGCGTATAATAATTTAGTAGCATCATGGGGTATTATGGAAGGCAAGGTCAAAGAAGCAAAGCAAAGCAAGCCAAAACACGGAGAATTGGAGTTTTAGGAGGAGAAAATGGCAAGAGCAGACTTATTGTGTGATGTAATAAGCAGCGGACTCAAGGGGGATATTCAAACCCTGCGTAAGGCGGCTGAAGCCATATCCGCTGATGAAAGGGCTAAACATCATGAAATTCTTGCCCAAAAAATAGAGAATTTGCTTAAGTCTACACATATTGGCGCTTTGGGTAATAAAGAAAGTGATGAATCCAGACCGATGTTTCTTCCCCGTGATAGAATGTCAGCTAACTTATGTCATGAAAAAAATCCTGAAAAAACACTGGATCAACTTATTCTTTCAGAATCTATAATCAAATCCTGTCATGAATTAATCGAAGAACAAATGCGTGCAGACCTTCTTCGTTCTTATGGTGTTGATCCAAGAAACAAGATTTTGTTGGTAGGTCCTCCCGGCAACGGAAAAACATCATTAGCCGAGGCTTTAGCCAATGCGCTAATGGTTCCGTTGTATATCGTAAAATATGAAAGTATTGTAGGTTCGTATCTAGGTGAAACTACTTCCAGACTGGCTCGTCTGTTTGAATATGTTCGTGCAAGGCAATGTGTATTATTTTTTGATGAATTTGAAACTCTTGGAAAAGAGCGAAGCGATGAGCATGAAACAGGTGAAATAAAACGCGTAGTAAGTTCGCTGTTGCTTCAAATTGATGCATTACCAAGCTATGTAGTAATAATCGCCGCTACAAACCACGACAATCTTCTTGATACAGCCGTCTGGCGGCGTTTCCAGTTAAAAATGGAACTTTCAAAACCATCCGCTAATGATTTGGAATTATGGCTTTCCAGATTTGAAAAACATAACAAGTTCAAATTTGATGTTGGAATCAATTCCATGGCAAAAATGCTTACTGGGAAAAGCTTCGCCGAAGCTGAAGAATTTGCTCTCTCTGTTTACAGGCAATATGTGCTTAATCAACCTAACGCAAATATTAAAAATATTACCGAAAGCCAGTTAAAACTTTATTCCGGTAATTTTGATAATAAGGAATTAAAACATGCCTGAGAGGCCGCTTGTATTGTTTGGTAAACCAGATGATGCTGCTAGATATAAAATAACTGGTTATCCTCCCCCTCCACATTTACCGTCATATTCAAGGCAAAAAGAAAGATTGACTCCACAACTTCAGGAGTTGCAATCCGTTTTAGATAGAGGAACTCTTACTTTACAAGAAACACCTGACGGTATTGAACCTGAATATACCTTAGTCTTTGAAGCTTGTGGCGATTTAGATGGCTTTCATACTGCAATTAAAAATTTGCAAAAAACATATCCTATAGAATTATTATTTGAAACAGATATAGAAGACGTACTTCCCGATGAAGATTTTTATTATTTAAAACAAGGATTACGCGATGACAAGCAAACCTTAA
>Ga0268262_10004542_pt1 | contig 14297 bp, 8 predicted proteins | sample TergutNc150P3_FD_190354 | JGI IMG/M metagenome (GOLD analysis project Ga0268262, IMG submission 190354) | Nasutitermes corniger P3 segment gut microbial community from laboratory colony in Florida, USA - Nc150 P3 (SPAdes) (version 2) | ecosystem: Host-associated > Arthropoda: Insects > Digestive... | reverse complement strand
CAGCTTTTTTTTGCCCCAATGCCGGAACCGCTCCCGCGTTAACAAAAGGAGCGTCAACAATTTCCACATTTTTAATGATCCAGTCATACAACAGCTTTGCTTTAACATAGGGGTTCTGTTCCCTGCCGATAATGCCCGTAACCGTTGTTTTAATCTGCAAATTGTCTGCGGGAATTAAATTTGTACTTTGAGTATACGCGGTGTTAATAGGATTTTTTCCCTGCTTTATTAACGTCGGCCTTATTCCTGTTTCTACCGCGTATACTTCAACATTAAAAGAAAGATTGATCGTATGGTTCGATCCCATCGCAAGATTGTCCAATTTAAAGAGGCTGACCCCCCTGTAGTTTTCTACAAAGGGATCTGTACTGCGGGAGACAAGGCTTACATTTCGCTGAGAAGAGGACATTACAGGCATGGGAATCCACAGGTAAAGGGTATTCGGCCTTGTGGCTTCGTTAACTTTTATATCAACGGAATAAGTTATGGTGTATCTTCGTTTGTCCTTAAAATTTTTATAACCGGGTTTGCCTGTAATGTCAAAAAAAACAGATCGCGATTCCCCGTTAGGTGTTTTTATTTTAAGGCCGCCGCTGACAGCCCCGTCAGGAAGGCGGACGCGGATTTCGTGCGCGTTCCACGCTTCATAACCAAGCTCTGTTTCGGATACTTCGATAAATTCAGGCTCTGTTACAACATAAGGATTGATAGAAAGCGATTCATAATCCCATGAGAAAAAAACGCCCGCGTTTTCCCTTGACGCGCCGAAGTTATTGCCCGTAATTGTTACCAATGTTCCCGGCGCGCCCGCCTGCGGACTTACAACGGCGATCTTTGGCTCCATGCCGAAATCTTCGCCTTCAATCTTCCTTGGCACTGCGGCCGAATTGGAAAAAAGGACGCCGTTGCTTTTTTTCCCTTTAACATACACATAAACAAGCCCCGATTCGCCGGATTCGGGTATCCTGAAAAGGATAAGATCGTCCTGCCATGTATAATACGATGAGTTAGTCGGCGTGATACCGGCGATACTTACATAGGCTCCATCCCGCGACCCGCCAAAGTTACGCCCTCTTAACGTAATAATATCGCCCATATTTCCTATTTTTGGCTCTATTGATGAAATTACCGGGACTTTTGAATTACATGAAAAAAACAGAACGGATAACGCAAGCGCGGCAAGAATTTTTTTAGTCATGTTCTGTCTTTAATGGTTTTTCCTCCGCGCTGTTTGCCGCGGTATTTCTGTTTACCGTAATAATTATCTCTATTGACGAATTAAATTGATTGGATTTGCCCAGCGGGAAAAAGTAAATTGGTTCTCCGAATTCAAGCGGAATAGTTCGAATCGACGTGTAATAACTAATGCCCTTGCCGGGTTCGTTAATCCAAATCTGCCCTTGGGCGACAAGGACGCTTCCCTCTCTGCGGATAAAAGGCGTAAATTGCGCCTCTACCACGACATTTGAGCCTACAAGTTTTACCCCCATGGGACTCCCGGGAATCGCTATTTTATGGTGAGTCTCGTTCCAGACTATCTCCTTTTCTTCTCCTAACACCCGCGCGTCAATGTCCATGACAACCGTGCGCTTTCTTAATCCGCTGACCATTTCGCCTAAACCGCTACCGGAATCCTGCGCGTGAATATTAAGGTTTGCGGAAATAATAAAAAATGCGCCTAACAAGCATAAAGAGCGGATCATTTTATTTGTGACCCCCGTGAATAATCGGCGGCTCTTATTATTGCGGGTTCGCCTGATCTTGAGAAATTTCTGCTTTCCGGCAGCCTGAATATCAAAACATCGGTTCCGTCAGAGCCTAAAAGCTGAAGCAGACCGTTCATGTCCTGCGCGGCGGGTATTACGCTCGGCATATCTTCTTCTTCAGACGCAAGGATAAAATTTGATTTTGCAGCGGGGTCCTGCGGCTGCAAATTTACGCCGCGGATAAACAGTACGGTAAGGAATACAAGAATAATTGCCGCGGCGACCGCGGCGGCCGGCAACGGAACGGAAATTTTGTATCTCCAAACGCTACGGCGGCTGTAACGCTGTCTGTTTTCCATTTTCCGCCAGACATTCTCTTTTGCGGATTCGATAAGTTCCTGTTCCGCCGAGGAAGCCTGAAGCGTTGCGCCGTTTGCCGTATTAGTCCGGCTTTGATTTGTTTCTTCCTTAAACATTTCCTGAAGATGACGGAAATTTTTATATTTTTCCGTACACGCGGGACATTCCGCTAAATGCGCTTCCATTTTTTCTTTCCATGGAGAGGGAAGTTCCCCGTCCATATAGATTGAAAGTAGCTGCGGATCAGGACACATAAGTACCACCTTCGGACGAAAGTCCGCCTGACGCGCGTCCGCCTGACGCGAGTCCGCTTAATAGTGCGGCAAGCCTTTCCCTGGCTCTGAATACCCGGACTTTAACGTTTCCTTCGCTAATGCCAAGCACCCTGCCGATTTCTTTATAATTCATTTCAGCATATTCTTTTAAAATTAACACTATACGCAAGTTCTCCGGTAATTTTTTAAGAGCCGCCTCAACCTCATGGCTTGTTTCCTTCCTGACAAGTGCGCTTTCCCCGGATTCCTCCCTTTTAACTTCTTCCCTAAATGCCCGCTGGTACGCCTTTCGTTCCCGTTCTTTCCGCTTTGCGTAGTTTAATGAGGCGTTTTTTACAACGCGGATAAGCCAGTACTTTGCCTCCTCCGGGCTTGGAAAAACGATGTTTTTTTCGTATAAACGAAAAAAACAATCCTGGCAGAGGTCCTCCGCCGCTTCTTTGCTGTTGGCAATTCTGTACGCCACCCTGAACAAAACCGGAAAAATTGAATCGTAAAGACACTTGAATTCATGGCGGCTATATCCAACCTGTGAATCCCAAGTCTCTCCGGCTGTTCCTTCACTGCCGGCGGTTTGCGTATCATCTTCCAACTTTTCCCCTACCTTAAATAACAAATTTTTACCTCTTTTGTTACAGGGCGTTTTTCCGCCATGTGGTTCCCGCCGGTCCGTCTTCCAATATTATACCGCGTTCCTTTAAATTTTGCCTTATGTTGTCCGCGGCCGCGAAGTCTTTGGCTTTTTTTGCCTGCGCTCTTTTTACGATAAGTTCTTCAATTTCCCGCGAAAACGCGTCATCTTCGCTTTTACCGCCGGTTGGAGCTTCGGTTTTGCAGGCGTCTTCAAGACTAAGCCCTAAAACCCTGTCCATATCAAAAACAGCCGCAAGCGTTTCGGTTTCCGCAGTTCCTTCTTTTAAAAGCCCCCACAATTCCGCAAGCGCGCGGGGGGTGTTTAAATCGTCCTCAATGGCTTTGTTAAATTCTTCTATATAAGAGGCTGTTTTTCCCGTATACGCGGCGGTCAGACTGCCGGCTGTGTTTACGCCGCACTTTGCCGCCAAAGCTCGAACCTTGTCTGCCAGCGATTTTCGCGCGTTTTTCGCGCCTTCCAGACTTTCCATGGAGAACTGAAGCTGGCTGCGATAGTGCCCGCCAATCAGGAAATAGCGGTAATCAAGCGGGTCATAACCGTCGTCTACCAATGTTTGCAAAGTGAGAAAACCGCCCGCCGATTTGGACATTTTTCCCTTGTTCAGGACAAGAAATTCATTGTGCAGCCAGTACTTTACCCAAGGTTTTTTCCCTGTGGCGGCCTCGCTTTGCGCGATTTCGTTTGTGTGGTGAATTGGTATGTGATCGATTCCCCCCGCGTGAATATCAAAATTTTCGCCAAGGTACTTCATGCTCATTGCCGAACATTCAATATGCCAGCCGGGGTAACCGCGCCCCCAGGGGCTGTCCCACACAAGAGCCTGATTTTCAAACTTGCTCTTTGTAAACCAAAGCACAAAATCGCCCGCGTTGCGTTTGTTTTCGTCCTGTTCTATCCGCGCTCCGGCTTTTAAGTCGTCCAGCCGCAATAGCGCAAGTTCTCCGTAAGAAGGAAATTTTGAAATATCAAAGTATAGATTGCCGCCCGCAAAATAAGTAAAGCCGTTTTTTTCTATTCGTTGAATCAGCGCGATCATTTCGCCGATATGCTCTGTTGCCTTGCAGACAACAGTGGGGCGGGTAATGTTCATTCTTTCGGTATCTTTAAAAAACGCGTTTGTGTAAAAATCCGCTATTTCAAGAACGCTTTTGCCTCGTTCTTCCGCGCTTTTTACCATTTTATCTTCGCCGTCGTCCGCGTCGTCTGAAAGATGGCCGACATCGGTAATGTTCATTACATGGTTAACGTCAAAACCCGCGTGGCGAAGGGAGCGGACTAATATATCGTGAAGCACATAGGCGCGTAAGTTGCCGATATGAGCGTAGTTGTAAACTGTCGGTCCGCAGCCGTAAAAGCCGACTTTTCCCTCTTGCAGAGGCTTAAATGACTGTTTTTCACGGCCAAGGGTGTTGTAAAAAGAAAATGACATATCAGTAGGGTAACGGAAAAAACTTAAAAAATCAACAAGACATGGTATAATAATATATCTTTAAAAGTAAGGTAATTTATTTGCATAATTTTTTAACATGGAGAATGTTGTGAGAAAAATCAAAATTACAATTACGGCAATTATTGTCGTTCTGTTTTTTATAATGGGATGTTCCGGCGACGATGGGGACGATACATTTCGGGGAAAACTTTTAATTTTACAGGCTTACGGCAACGCGGGCGATGGTTCTCCCGCCGGTGTATCTCATTCTTTCGTTGAATTATATAACATTTCCGGCGAGGATATAGATCTGAGCGGAATCAGCGTGTACTATGCCAATGGAATCAGAGGCAAAGACGCGGTCGAAGACGAAACGTGGAAAACGATGGCTTTAAGCGGAACAGTACTCTCCAAAGGTTCATTTCTTATATTGGGAAAAAAACATGACAATTTAAGCGGCACACGTTATCAGATAACAGACGGTTACGGAGATATTAATGACGACAATTTATCTTTAAGCAGAAGAGGTTTTAAAGTCGCTCTTGTTTCCGGTACTGCGCAATTAACCGTACAGAATCCTTTTGACATTGACGGTAAAGGGGAAAGGATTTCAGGTTACATTGATATGGTAGGCGCTGTAAATAACCCTGACGCCGATCTGCCTGATCATATATTCGGATATGAGACCGCGCCGGCCAGAAACTCGGCGTCCGCCGCAGTCCGTCGCAGAGACCTTGTTGATACGGATATTAATTTTAATGATTTTATCGAGGCGCGATACGCTTTTACAGGAGACGGCGCGTTTACCGATGAAATGCTGGAAGTCCGCAGACCGCGAAATTCAAGCGCTGGAGTATGGAATCCCTTTGCGGAACCGGAGTCTCCGGTCTTTGGCGAAAATACGCTTTTGATATTACAGGTCTTTGGAATGCACTTGGCCAATGATTCCGCTCCCACGCACAGTTTTATAGAATTGTACAACAAATCCGACGCGCCAATAGATTTAAGCGCTTATTCAGTACATTGGGCAAATGGTCTTTCAACTAATGCCAATGCGCCCGCGGAAAAAGACGTATGGCACAAAATTAATTTAACGGGAAGTATTCCCGCAAAAAGCTCTTATTTGATTCTTGGAGCGCAATTGGTTGATGCCGTAACAATAGCGGATACTTCAACAAACGGAAGGCTGGATTTATCTACGGTAAAGGCTGATATTAATAATTCAGGCTTTAAAATGAGCAACAGGAGTTACAAAGTCGCCCTTATGTCCAATCAGCTTGAGCTTGCCGCGGCAAATCCATGGGGAAATGAGGCCTGTATCGATCTGGTCAGCGCCATTAACACATCCGGCACAGATTCGGTTACCGCCGCAAAGGGCGAGAATGATCTGGCTGCTGTTAATGCCGCTTCAGGCGGGGCAAACACTATTTCCAAGCAGAAATCCTGGCGGCGGACAAGCCTTGATGTTACGAATGTTACTTTAACCGATTTTACATCCAGACAATACAGCACTATTAGTACGGATGATATTGCAAAATTCCGTCCCAGAACCACAACCGACGGCGGTTATACCCCGCAATTTTAGGAGAATTATATGAGAATAAAACCGAATTCAACTAACAAAATCATCTGCCTCTTATTGTTTACTCTCTGCTGTTTTTTTGTAACCTGTAAAGGTTCAGGCGGTGATGACTACGATAATGAAATCATTGATCTGGGAGAGGTAAAAGAACTTACCTTTTCTCATAAAAGCGGGCTTTATGACAAGCAATTCAACCTTACGATAGCGGCGGCGGCCGGAAGCGAAATATATTATTCGACAGACGGAAGTATTCCCTTGCCGGAGAAAGCCGGCAACGGATATGTATTTAAGTACGGTTCTCCCATTCAAGTAAAGAACCGCAATGGGGAAAAAAATGTTTTAGCGACTCCGCAAAACTCAACAAATATTTATGGGTATGAAAACGATTCCAGGGGCTCTATGCCGAAAATTTATATACCGAAGGATAACCAAGTGCCAAAAGCCACGGTAATTCGCGCTATACAAGTTGATTCCGGCGGCAAACAGAGCGATGTTGCGACTAAAACGTATTTCATTGGCGATAATTTGGATAATTACGGGAGTAATCGTGTTATCTCTTTGGTTTCCGACCCATATAATCTGGTAGATACTAATTACGGCATCATGGTCAGGGGAAACCCAAGTAACAGATGGAACAGTAAACCTCCTTATAATTTTCTAAGGAGGGGAGAAGAATGGGAACGTGAGGCGTATTTGGAGCTTTTTGAGGGAAATACAAACGGCAGAAGCGTAAGGCTGTCTACAGGAGTGGGTATCCGCATCCGGGGCGGATGGTCAAGAGCCGCTGGGCAAAAAAGTTTTAACGTGTACTTTAAGGAACAATACGGCATAAACAATCTGAAAAATTATGTGTTGATACCCGGCGCGGTTAAGGCGGATGGAAAAACGCCTGTTACGACATATAAAAGCTTTATGCTGAGAAACGGCGGAAACGATGGCGAGTATACAAAATTTTACGACGTATTTTTACAAGATCTGCTGAGCGATCGCAGTTATTCCACACAAGCCGCGGTTCCCTGCGTTGTGTATATTAACGGCGAATATTGGGGCCCTTATAACATTCAGGAAAGATACAGCGACAATCATACGGAATATAAATACGGCGTTAAAAAAGAAAATGTTATCTCTTATGACAACGGAGAATTAGACGATGGTACGAAAGCGGACGAGGCATTATTTTGGCAAATGATGAATATGAAAGATAATAATATGGCCGATCCCGCAAAATACAGCGCTTTTTGCGATCTTTTTGACATAGAAAATTTTATTGATTATTGGGCCGCCGGAATTTACATTTACAATGAGGATTGGCCGCATAATAATTACCGCGTATGGAGAACGCGTAACGCTGAGGCCGGTAATCCATACGGCGACAAGAAATGGCGTTATCAGATGTTTGATACGGAATTTGCCCTGGGAATTTATAATGGCGGCGGACTTACAGGGCAATCAGGTAAAAACGCCTTTGATGAAATCCTGACAGGAATCGACAGGAATCATCATAACAACAAACTGTTCAAAGCTTTATTGGCAAATCCTGATTTTTGCAGGCGGTTTGTCAATACCATGATGGATCTTTACAATGTAAACTTTCATCCCGATTCCTTTACGCCTAAATTGAATTATTATGCGGCGGTATATAAGCCGTTAATGAATGGTTATTTTGAAAGGTGGGGACCTTCATGGACGACGTTTGACAATAAAGTAAATGAGGCAAAAAAATACCTGACTGACATAAGAGCCGCGATGGTAAATAATTATTTGCCGGCTTATTTTGGCGGTTATTCAGGTATTGCCAATATTGGAATTTCCGGCGGCAATTTACGCGATGTTACCCTGTCTTCAGCAGGCGCGCCCGGCGCATCAATAAAAATTAATACGGTAACTGTGAACCTTTCGTCCGGAAGCTGGACAGGTAAATACTACTCCGGCATTCCCATTACCGTAAGGGCAAGCGCTCCTCCGGACGGTTATGAATTTGACGGCTGGACGGTAACAGGCGGTACCGCTGTGTCTCCTTCGGCTTTAGCGACTACCGTTAACTTTACCGGAAATACGCAGATTACGGCGAAATATAAGTTAAGATAGGGCGCGATATATTCCAGAATAGACAAAATAAAAAAAACGCGATATAATGACAAGTAATAAAAATATTACCTAAGAGTGTTTTTCAAAAACCTGTAAATTGGGGAAGTTTACAGAAGATAAGACGATTTTAATACAAGGAGAATAATTATGAAAAAAATCAAGATTATAATGACGGTAATTATTGCCGTTCTGTTTTTTGGAATGTTTATCGTGGGATGTTCCGGCGGCGGCGGCGGCGATGATGATGATAATAACAACTCCAATACTAAGCCCAACCCTAACCCTAATCCCGGGAACACGGCTCCTGTTCAGGGGAAACTATTAATTCTACAGGTTTACGGCAACGCCGGCGATGGTTCTCCTGCCGGTGTGTCACACTCTTTTGTGGAATTGTACAACATCTCCGATGAGGCGATACCCTTGAGCGGAATTAGCCTGTACTATGCCAATGGAATCAGAGGCGAAGATGTGACCGAAGATGAAGCGTGGAAAAAGATAGCCTTAACCGGAACAATACCCGCAAAAGGTTCATTCCTTATATTGGGAGCCAAACATAGCGATTTGAGCAGTACCCGTTATAAAATAGAGGACGGTTACGGAGATATTCATAATGATAATTTGTCTTTAAGCAGGAGAGGCTTTAAAGTTGCTGTTATCTCAGGTTCAGCGGAATTAACCGTACAGAATCCTTTTAACTCGAATAATGGTAAACCTGTTTCCGGTTACATTGATATGGTAGGCGCTGTAAATAACCCTAATACGAGTCCTCCTGATCATATATTCGGATATGAAGCTGCGCCCGCTCGCAATTCTGCGTCCGCAGCTGTCCGCCGCGCAGACCTTACCGATACCGATAATAATTCGACAGATTTTACTGCGGCGCGGTACGCTTTAACAGGAGACGGCGCGTTTACTAATGAAATGCTCGAAGCCCGCAAGCCGCGAAATTCAAGCGCGGGAGCATGGTCTCCGTTTGCCGATCCGGTAACGCCGACCTTGCCGCCTTCGTCAAGCGAAAACACTTTATTGATCTTTCAGGCTTATGGCGGCGACAATGCCAATGGGGTTACTCATCACTTTGTAGAGTTGTATAACAACGGCTCTGCGGCGGTAAATTTAAGCGGTTATTCATTGCAATACGCCGCCGCCAGTGACGGCGGAACCCCTGAAAGCGATTGGACGGTAATTACATTGAGCGGTTCAATCCCCGCGAAAACTTCGTACCTTATTTTGGGTAAAAAGAATCCTGTACAAACCCAACGGATTCAGATAGCGGATAATTCAGGCGACATTAACGATGACAATTTTGTTTTAAGCAATAGAGGGTTTAAACTTGCGCTTATCAATGGAACTGCGAAGTTGACCGTCTCGAATCCCTACAATACTGACGGCAACTGGGCAAAGGTACCCGGTTATATTGATATGGTAGGCTGCTCAAATACCTATGGTACAAATATAATTACCGGATATGAGGGACCATCTTCCGTTACGACGCTTCCGCGTAATTCCCAGCAGGAAGGCATAAGACGCAAAAATCTTACCGACACCGACGACAATAATACAGATTTTGTAAGCGTCAGATATACTTCCGCCCGCAGTTCAAGTTATCCCCACGGAGTTGATCTTTATGAGATACCTTTCTATAAACCAAAAAATGTCGCCGCCGGTACATGGAATCCTATGTCTCCTCCTGATAAACCGCCGGAGACGGGAGGTTCAGACAAGCTGATGATATTGCAGGCTAATACTTACGGAAACAACAATGGTGGAGCTGCCGGTTTTGCAAAATCTCTGGTGGAATTGTACAACAATACCGATGCCGCAATCAACTTGACTGTCGGTAATTATTATTTACACGTCGGCAATGTCTCTGCTTGGACATATCAAATAAAATTAACGGGAACAATCCCCGCTAAATGTTCATTCCTTATTGTTAGTAATATGGACAATATGGCTACGCCTCGAGCCACTCTTCCCACAGCGGATCAGGAAGCCGCATTTACTCTTATTAACGATGATTTCAAAGTAGCCATTATAAAAAACCAAAGTACTCTTTCGGTTGATAATCCCTTTACCGAGTTAACCCCAATATCTGATTATGTTGACATGCTCGGCGTTAGAAATACAAACGGTTTTGAAGGTCATGCTGCTACTCAATCAAGACCGCAGCCTCCCCGCCGTGGATCGCTTACCGATACCGATGACAATAAAGAGGATTTTTTACAATGGGATGCCCGTGGTATTAAAACCGGATCAAATGGCATACCAAACGATCAACTGTACAAATTCTGGCCCAGAAATGCCGCCGCCGGCGGATGGAACCCCATAACCGGTCTGCCGCAAATAAATCCGGTTGTACCATAAAACCTATTTAGGAGAATTATATGCAAATAAAACCAAATTCAACCATCAAAATTATCTGCATCTTCTTGCTTATTCTCTGTTGCTTGTTTGTAACTTGTAAAGAACCGGCGGATTTTGAAGGAGATGAGGGCAATCCCGGTAATAATAACGGTAAACCGAATAATCCTGCCGCTAATGGCGGTGATGGCTACAACAACCCTAACGCCGGCGCGGTAAAGGAGCTTACCTTCTCTCATGACAGCGGGCTTTATGGCCAGCAGTTCAGCCTTACAATAAAAGCGCCGGAGGGAAGCTCCATCTATTACTCGACAGACGGGAGCGTTCCCGTGCCGAATAAAACAGGCACAGTTAAGTACAGTTCTCCCATTACCGTAAAGAACCGTAATGGGGAGGCGAATATTTTGGCGGCAAATGCCGCAAAATTTTACATGGCTCCCGATGATAAGCGGGGAAGTGTGCCGCAAGTTTATCAACCGAATAAGGATCAAGTGCCAAAAGCCACGGTAATTCGCGCGATAGCGGTTAGTTCAAGCGGCGAAAAAAGCGGCGTTGCGACTAAAACGTATTTTATTGGTAATAATTTGAATGATTACGGTAATCATCGCGTTGTTTCTTTAGTTTCCGACCCTGATAATCTGGTAAGTGAAGCCAGAGGTATCATGGTAAGAGGAAAGTCGAGTAATAGGTGGGACTCTGAGCCTCCATATAATTTTAGGATGAAGGGAGCCGACTGGGAACGCGAGGCGTATTTGGAGATTTTTGAGGGAAATAGCAGGAATAAAGCCTCGCTTTCTACCGGAGTGGGTATCCGCGTCCGGGGCGGATGGTCAAGAGGCGTGGGACAAAAAAGTTTTAGCGTGTACTTTAAGGAACAATACGGCATAAAAAACCTGAAAAATTATAACCTGATACCCAAAAACGATACGCTCGGCACAACCGGCGCTGTTAAAGCCGACGGGAAAACGCCTGTAGCGCAATATAAAGGTTTTATGCTTAGAAACGGCGCAAATGATATTGAATATACAAAATTTTACGATGTATTTTTACAAGACCTGCTGAGCGATCGCAGTTTTTCTACGCAAGCTTCGATTCCCTGCGTTGTGTACCTGAACGGTGAGTACTGGGGACCATATAATTTTCAGGAGAGGCACAGCGACAATCAAACGGAATATAAATACGGCGTTGATAAAGATAATGTAATCTCTTACGATAACGGAGAATTAGACGACGGCAATTCCGGGGAAGAACCGGACTTTAACCAAATGATAACTATGGCAAGTTCCAATTATAGCGCTTTTTGCGATATTTTTGACATTGATAACTTTATTGATTACTGGGCGGCGGAAATTTACATTTACAATGAGGATTGGCCGCAGAATAATTACCGGATGTGGAGAACGCGCAATGTAGAGCCGGGTAACCCCTATGGCGACACAAAATGGCGTTATCAGATGTTCGATACGGAATTTGCCATGGGAATTTACAGCAGCGGCGGATTAACAGGTAACGGGGCAAATAAAGACGCGTTCGCAAGAATCCTGGATGGGGCAGATAAAAATCATCCTAACAACAAACTATTCGCGGCTTTATTGAAAAATCCTGATTTTTGCAGGAAATTTGTCAATACCATGATGGATCTTTACAATGTAAACTTTCACCCGGATATTTATGGTCCCAAGTTGAGTAATTATGAATCCGTATACAGGCCGTTAATGAATGGTTATTTTGACAGGTGGGGACGTCCATGGCAGACAGCTTATGAAAACAAAGTAAATGACGCCAGAAACTACCTGAAAAACATAAGAACCGCGATGGTAAACAATTATTTACCGAATTATTTTAGCAATATAGGCATTTCCGGCAGTAATTTGTGCAATGTCACCTTGTCTGTAACAGGCGTATCCGGCGCATCAATAAAAATTAATTCAGTAATTCCTAACATTACCGGAAGCTGGACAGGTAAATATTACTTCGGCATTCCCATTATCGTAACGGCAAGCGACGCCCCAAACGGCTATGAATTTGACGGCTGGACCGTAACGGGTGGTACTGCTGTGTCACCTTCGGCTAAAACAACTACCGTGAACCTTTCCGGTGATACGCAGATTAAGGCGAAATACAAATTAAATCAGAATGTTGCTGTTCCTGTAACCAGTATTAGTTTGAGTTCCAGTCTTGCTTTAGTTACAGGAAATAGTAGTACCCTTACTGCCACTGTTAACCCGACCGAGGCGACATTCAAGACCGTATTCTGGAGTTCCAGCAATCCCAGTGTAGCAACTGTTAATGATAACGGAAGAGTAACCGCTGTAAAGAGCGGAACGGCGGTAATTACCGCTTCTACGGCAGAGGGCAAAAACGCGACATGTACGGTAACGGTTACGGCTGCCGTAAATGGTGTGGTTTTTTCTGCTTCCACATATAAATTTATTTATGGAGAAACCAGAAAACTTGATATTACGATTTCACCGTCTAATGCGCCAAACAAACAGGCAGCATGGAGTTCAAGTAATACTTCTGTCGCGATAGTTTCCAATGACGGTACTGTTACGGCTAAATCTGTTACCGGTTCAACAACCATTACTGTTACTACCGATGACGGTAGTAAAACAGCAACATGTACTGTAAGTGTAAAAGCTGCAACTGTATTACTGGATTTAGCCGCAAAACTTCAAACTCTGACACCTGGAGTTATTAGTGATAATACCGCTTTTTCCAGTATGTTTAGTGGTCTCCCGATAAGTCCTGGAGGCAGCGTTGGTACTAGTAGTAACGCTGATGCAGAATACTCAATAATCACGGAAAATAGCGTCAAGAAACTTCAATTTATCGAATTTAATGGCGGTTGTCCTGGTTTGGATCTTTATAATAATCAAATTCATTTCCGGGTTGGAGATATAATTGAAATTAAAGGAACATTTGCAAAAATTCACAGTAAATGTAATGGAGTTGTTCTCAATACAAATAACTGGGGCTGGAATCCGCTTCAGGACTGGGGTTATTGGTCGCAGGGAGGATTTGAGCATACCTTCATATTAACTCAGGAAGATGTGAACAATTTACAGCCCAACGAAGGTACGCCCGGTATTAGAATTAGATCAAGCGGAGTTGATTATGAGGGATCTTGGAATGATCGATTCCCAGGTGGTATTGGAAAAGTTATTCTTGAGCAGGTTAAGATATACGGATACAGAGATTAATCGGTTTCCCGCTTATTCTACAGGGCTGTCTGACTACTCAGACAGCCCTTTTTTTCTGCAAATTAAAATTTTCCCCTTTTCTCTTAATTTACGTACCGAAGTTCGTATTAGTTTTTGGTAAAATTCTTCCTCTTTTTCCGCTATTTCCTAAACATCTCCCGCAAGCTGTTTATACATACTCGCCTGAATGCCAAGAGACACAAATATTTGAAAAATAGCGATTATGATTATAAGGAAAGAAGCAAAATCGTTGTCAAATTGCTTCAGAATTGTCTGAACAATGGAAAAAATCACGCTTAAAATTAAGCTTATCAAAAATATTCTTCCTTTGTAACCGTAAGTAATGTCATGGCTCAGTTTTATTGCGTCCATAGGATTTTTTTCTTTATCTACAACAAAAAGTAACGCAAAACCCCACGCAATAGAGAGGATAATACCCGGGACTATTAAAAAAATGACCCCGATTAATACTCCCATAAAGATAAGACCGACGGTAAGGAAGTAATCTCCCATATATTTCCGGTATCTTGGGTTAAAAATTTCCGTATAAGAGATGGTTTCTTCCCTGCTTGCTTTTATAACAATGCCGGAAAACATACCGATTGTTGTCCCTACGTTAATGTAGGGTATCCATATTG
>Ga0268262_10004541_pt1 | contig 14298 bp, 10 predicted proteins | sample TergutNc150P3_FD_190354 | JGI IMG/M metagenome (GOLD analysis project Ga0268262, IMG submission 190354) | Nasutitermes corniger P3 segment gut microbial community from laboratory colony in Florida, USA - Nc150 P3 (SPAdes) (version 2) | ecosystem: Host-associated > Arthropoda: Insects >... | reverse complement strand
TAATTTTTTTTGATTCTTTGAGCATGGCGGATGCCAGAGTACGCATATCTTTTCCCATTTCGATAAACGGCATCAATATGCCGTTAGGTTCCGCGTCTTTGTACGCTTCCTCAAACACGGCAAACGCTTTTACTTTATTTTTCATTTTGTAGTGAATACAGGCTTCCATTGCAAGCATTTCCACCCGTCCGAATAAAAACGATTCACGACGCTTCATCTCCTCGATATACGACAGTAAAGGGGAATAGTTCCGCGTCGCATAACAAAAACGCGCTATTATTTGATTACCAAAATTGTCAATGGAAGCGGCGTGGCTGTAAGTTAAAAAATCCTCTTTCAGCCAATCGACCGCTTTTTCAGGCAAGCCGAGGAAACAGTAATACCATGAAAGGGAAATATCATAATCAATAAAACGGTTTATATATTCAGCTTCGTCCAGTTGGGCTTTTGTTTCCTTCAAAGTCTGTTCCATAAGCGCAAAATTTCCCTGCGCGGCGGCAATACGCAGAGTATACAGCAACGCCCTGTGCATAAGTCCGAACTGTTTTTCCGCCCGCGCCTGCTTCATCGCAAGAACAATACGAGGCTCCGCGGAAGAAGCGTCGCCGCGATAGAATTCCAGTTCGCCGCGAGCCAGTTCCAGTTCCCCTGCCATAAATCCTTTCATATAACTTTTTTGTATATGCGCGTGATTACGGTTTATAACGGCGATAAATTCATCGGGACCTCCCTTCCTTGGAGAACCTGCAAAATTTATCCACGCTCCCGGATAATAAATATCAAGTTTGCCCGAATCCGCCTCATGCACGCATTTACAGGCTTTTTCAATGTAAATGTCAAAATCAAAAACATCGTCTGTTACGCTCATTAAACAGCGTATGTACGTCCAGCAAATATAAAGCCTTGTAAGTGTGCGATTTTTTATGGAGTCGCTCTCCGGCAATTTAAGGAATTTTTCTTCGTAGCGTTTCACCAGTTCAAGAGATTTTTGCAGTAACCCCTGACATATATATGTGCGTAAATGCATGTCCGCAAAAAATTCCACCTTGTCAAAAGTGTCCTCCGGAGCTCTGTCTAAAATTTGAGCCGCGTATTTTGCGATATCCTGCGGTATTTGTGTGGTCAGTCCGGCTATAACTAAAAGTATTGATTTATAGTCTTCCGCTTTTTCATAGTACGACATAGCGTCAATATTAAAACCGTTATGAGCGCACCAATTACCGGAAATAGCGTAGGTTTCTTTTTTTTGTTCTTCGGGAATTAAATTTTGCTTTGTGCTTAAAAATTCCAAAAACAAAGGGTGAATAAGGTACGCGTTGATAAAATTGTCCCTTCGCACATAAGCGCTCTGCTTTTCCAGTTCCGCGACAAGTTCTTCATCATTTCCGGCAAGTTGAGTAATTAAATCTATAGACAGATGTCCGATAAGAGAAAGGCGCAGTAAAAAATTTTGCAGACGGTCGGAAATATCATTCCAAAGCCCTGTTTCGATCATACTGAATATATTTGTCCTGAGCGCGTTACGCACATAGCCGCTGTATCCCGGCGCTTTTTGAAAAGACTGAACGATAAAGTTAATAGCAAACGCCCAGCCGCCGGTATCCCTCATGATTTCGCGTAAAACTTCATACCCCGGGGAAATATTTTCACTGCGGAAATATTGGGCAAGTTCGCTCTCCGTAAAGCGCAGATCGTCTTCGCTTATATTAAATATTTTTTTGCTGTAAACGCCGTTAGCTGTTTTAATGTCGGGAGTAGTGCGTGAAATAAGAAACACCGACGTTCCCGGCGGCATTTTAAAAAGAATACACTCCTCTATAAACCTGATTACGGAAGGCTCTTCAATGCAATGAAAATCATCCATAACGATGATTCGCCTTTTTTTCTCCACAAGATCGTTTAATAAGGTAAGATAATGATTTATTTTTTCTTTTGTGTCGGGAAAACCCATTTTGGTTAATGATTTGGCAAGAGGCGCGTTAATTTTTGTCAAAGTATGTATATAACTTTCCCAGAAACGCGCGCTTGTGTTGTCGCGCTCCGAAAGCTGAAGCCAAAATGTAGTCGCCTGATACTCCTGCGCGAAATCATGAACCGCGCATGTCTTGCCGTAACCCGCTCCGGCGCATACCACAACTACAGGGGATTTTACAGCTTCCGCAAACAGTTGGTTCAGCCTGGGACGTTTAAATTGTAAAGAAACACGCTTATCATTATACGGAGACATGTTTTCCATGCAATTATCTCCTGTAAACCAAAGTTTTTTATTAATTATTTATAACATTTTTGTATAGTTTTGTCAATTATAGTTTTTTAAGTTAATATACCATTGCCGATAAAACAGCGTCTATCCACTTGTTTGCCTCGGCAAGATAAATCGACCTTATCGACATAAATTCCATAAGCGATTCGCGGTAATTTCCGGTGTAGTACAGGGCTTGCCCGAAATAAAAACGGGCGCGCGCTTCTATGTCCTTTGAGCGCGGCACGGATAAATAGTGCTGTAAGCTGATTCGCGCCTCTTCCCATTTAAATGTTACAAAGTACTCCGTAACTATCTGAAACAAAGCGGATTCTTCGCCGCCTGTGGGCGCGACTAAATCGACCGAAAAAACGCGCGGTCTTTTTAATTTTAAGGGAGCTTTTGAAGGCATTTTTGTATCGCGCAAAATACTTTCCGATGTCGCGTTTAAAGGAACCTGTTCCGGAAGCTCAGTCATAAAATAACTTTCGGGGACGGTGTTGCGTAACGTCAGTACGGGCAGGGGAATCGGGCGCAGGTTGCGTTCTATCGGCTGTTCGCTTGTGACGGTAACAGGCGTTACTGTCGCGTTAATTCCCGGCTTAATTCCCATGTTACCGCTTGCAATCTCGTCTTCAAAAATTACCGCGTAATACCAGGTGAGTCCGGGAACAGGAACGGGAAAATCGACAAAAGGAGAAGTTATCCCCGATTGCACAATTACGGCGTTAAGTAAATCCTGAGAACGGGCTATAGCCTGCATACTGCGGTACAAAATTGCGTTTCTGTTATTACTGTCTTTATCAAAAGTGATTATTACCCTTTCGCCGTCCTGCCTTGCTTTTAAATTGTAAATACCCTGCGCCTTCTCGGTTGTTTCAAGTTTTTCCGCCTCGGCTATAGCCGCCGCTTCTTCCGCAGACTGTACGGGGTTAAGGCTTGTGCTGTTTATTCTGGGAAGAATGATGTCGTAACGCTGACCGGACGTATCGCTTGCCGCGATAAAGTAATAAAGGTTTTTTATGTCGTCGGCATCATCAATGTAATACTGCTCTCCGTATCTTACAACTACGGGTCTGATATTCGCCGGAATAACGCCGTTGAAAGGACGGGTGGATCTGTAAATGTAAACAGGACCGCGCGCGTCAGGAGAATCTACCCATGTAATCCTTATCAGGTTATTTCTGGATTCAACTTTAATCTGCGACACATAGGGAATGTGATCTTTGGTTTGGGCGAAAACACTCGCGGCGGTCGCCAAGAAAAGAGTAAAAAATACCGGAAAAAATCTTTTTTTCATCTGTTATATTTTATTCCTCATATTGCAATCTATATCCCTTTAAAAATTTGTACAGGCTCATGCCCTCTTTTTGGCTTCTTCCTGCTTTTTATGATCGGTCTCAAGTTTTGCCGACCAGATTGCCAATTTCTTTTTTATTTCATTGGATTCTTCGTTCTCGGAGAGAACAATGTGCAGACGGCGTAACGCGCCCAGAAAGTTTATCCCGGTTTTAAAATCAAGAACCTGCCCCGTACTCAATTCGTATTTTTCACGGTAACGGTCGGCGGCTTGCGAAATAAGTTTTTTTACCAGTCTAAGATGATACACGGTAGAATCATAATACTCCGCTCCGGGAGCCATATTCTCGTAAATATTTTTTAAATCAAGCATATTTTTTGCAGTTACGGCAAAACGTCCTTCAAGATCAACAAACGTCCATCTCCATTTTGAATTGTCGCCGTAAGCCTGCTCCAAAAGATCTATCGCAAATCCCATTTTACAAATCAAGTGATACCTTTGGTCTTGATTGTACGATTCTATCGCCTCTAATTTTTCCTGATAATCAGAGAAGGGGGCGTCAATTAAGTTACTGACAACCTCTTCAAGGTAAATTACCGCCTTGTAAAGCGATTTTCTCGCGTCATTTAACGCTTCCTCGTTTTTATTTCTAAGAACGCTCTGAGACATTCCGTTTATCGCGATATAATACGAAGCCAGATTAAGCATCTCATCGGCTAAAACCAATTTTTGAATTGGGGAATTCGGCGTGTTTTTTCTCGCCTCTACAAGAAGTTTTTTTTCAGTATCCAATAACGACTTTGTCATTGATACATAAATTTTAACTTTCTCCTGGTACAATGCCCGATCTTGATCGGTAATCTTCGCCATCAATCGCTCCGTTTTCCGTACTTCTGAATCAAATCGTCGGCGTGGGCAATCGCTGCTGTTCCCGCGTCCCCGGCCAACATCCTGGCAATCTCCTTTCTCCGTCCATCGGCGCTTAACGGTCCGATTCCGGTGTAGGTTCTGCCGCCTTCGGTTCTTTTTTCTACCTTAAAATGATTATCGGCACGAACTGCGATACTCGCTAGATGTGTAACGCAAAAAATTTGCTTAAATTTACCTATTTTTACAAGATACTCCCCTACTTTCAAAGCGACTTCACCGCCGATACCGGCGTCAATCTCGTCAAAAATGAGGGTTTCAACGCTTTCGGATTCATCGCGGCGGACGTCGGACAAAAGGGCGGTTTTAATCGCCAGCATAACTCTGGAAAGCTCGCCGCCGGAGGCTATTTTCGCCAAATCTTTAAGCGGCTCGCCCGTATTTGCGGAAATCAAAAACTCGACTTCTTCCGCGCCGTAGGGTCCAAACGTGGTCTGCCCCTCATTCTGTTTCGGCGCGACCGACGCCTGAAAACGGGCGTTCGGCATTCCAAGATTTTTCAGTATTTCGGTAATAAGCTGGCTTAATTTTGCGCTTGCGGCGGTTCTTTTTTCCCTTAAAATTTGGGCTTTTGAAACTATCTTTTTTTCCAAAGCGCTTATTGCTTCTTTTAACTTGCCCCTGTTTTCTTCCGCGCTGCTGAGGGCTTCTATTTCCGCCTGCGCGTTGGTTTTGTACAATAGAATAGCCTCTTCCTCGTTTCCCGCGAGACTGTCTTTTGCGTACTTCTTTTTTAATTTATTCAAAAACGCAAGGCGCTCATTCACGTCTTCCAGTCTTTGCGGATCAAAGGCAAGGCTCTCTTTGTAAGAGCGGAATTCCCCGGCGATATCCTCCGCTTCGTAGTACAGGTTTTCAAACCGCCTGTTTATTTCCCCAAGCGACGAATCCACCGAAGCCGCGCTGTCCAGAGCGTTTTTCGCCCTGCGAGTAAGGCTCAATGCCGATTGTTCGCCGTCCGTAAAACAAGACGCGGCGGCGCTGATAAAGCCTGCCAATTTTTCAAAGTCCGACAATTTTTGCGCTTCGTTTTCCAACTCGCGGATTTCCCCGGCGCGGACAGCGGCTTTATCAATCTCATCTACGGCATAATTTAAAATTTCAAGCCTTTCTTCCCTTTCACGTTCGCTCTTTAACGAAGCTTCCATAGTTTTGCGCTTCTCTGTTAATTCCAAGAAAAGCGCGGTAAACTCTTTCACTTCGTTTTCTATTCCGGCAAAGTTATCAAGGTAGCGGCGGTGGCTTTCCTTACGCAAGAGGGATTCGTGGTTATGCTGTCCGTGAAGATCGAACAGCAGTCCCATAAATTCCGATAAATCCTTTTGAGTTACAGGAACATTTTGAATAAAGACGGAACCTCTGCCCGACGTTTTAATGTTTCTGCGTACAATAACGGTATCTTCCTCACATTCAATGTCGCGCGCTTTCAGCCATTCGTTTGCGTCCGCGTTGTTTTTACTCAGGGATATAACCGCTGAAACGGCGGCTTCTTCGCAGCCTGAACGTATAACGTCTGTCTCCGCCTTAGAGCCCATTAAAAAACTCAATGAACCTACAATTATTGATTTACCCGCTCCCGTCTCGCCCGTAAGCACGTTAAAGCCTCGGCGGAAAGTAAGGGTGATGGAATCAATCAGCGCGTAATTTCTAATCGACAGCTCTTCAAGCATGGGTATCCCCTGACCAGAAAAGTTTAGTTCTTAACGCCTGATAATACATTGATCGCCCGTTAAAAATTAACTCCGCGAAGTATGGAGCCTGCTTAATGTAAATTATATCCTGACATTCAAGCTGGAAGGTATCCTGTCCGTCAACTGTCAAAAGAACTTCCGATCTTTGCTCGTCGGCGACAGTTATCGTAAGCGTCTGGCGCGAAGGAAGCACAAACGGTCTGTTTGACAGCGCGAACGGGCAGATTGGGTTGAGTATCATCGCTTCCATTTCGGGGTCTAAAATGGGTCCGCCAGCCGCCATTGAATAGGCGGTTGAGCCCGTGGGAGTCGCGATAACAAGCCCGTCGCATCTGTAAGAGCCTAACGCGGTATTTTTATCAATTTTAACATCAAGTTTTATAAGTTTCGCAATTTGCGAATAGGAAATAACAGCGTCGTTAAGGCAAGCCTCATTCATAATTATTTTAGAATTACGCTCTACGGAAATTTCCAGCATACATCTGCGCGTCGGCGTAATTTCGCCTTTTTCCCATTTAAAAAAAACGTCCAGACATTCTTTTTTATCTACTTCCGCGATAAAACCCAATGTCCCAAGATTGACAGGCAGAATAGGAACGCCTAAAGGAGCAAAATGGCGCGCCGTATACAAAACAGTTCCGTCGCCGCCGAGCGAGAAAGCGATGTCCCACTTTTCTTCGGTCAATTTTTCGGGCAATTTTGCAGGGTTACCATCAAAAGAAAAGGGCGTAAAAAAAATCGAAATATCATCGGTAAATTTTGCCAATTCGCTATGTATTTCAGACGCGGCTTTTTCAGCGTTTTTTTTGTGAATATTAACAATCATAACAACTTTCTTACTCATAAAAACCCCTACGGGAGAGTCATTATAAGCCGCGACACTTGTTCCACATCTTGGGAGCGCAGCCTCGGATACATGGGAAAATTAACAGTCCGCAATACAAGCGAACTGCTGACGGGGCAGTCTTCGCAAAGAGCAGACCCCGCGATTGTATTTCCAAACGAGTTTTCAATTTCTATATCTTTTTTCTTGGCGTAAGCGGCGACGTCTTTAAACCCCGTTTCCAAAACAAGCGAGAAAGAATAATTACAGTACTCGCCGTCATTAATGGGAATAAAACGTTTATGCCTTGTTCTTAAACTCGCCTGAGTATAAATCTGCGCTATCTCGCGCCGCCTTGCCATATTCCTGTGCAGTTCCTTAAACTGAACAATGGCAAGAGCGGAATTAATGTCGGGAAGAAAATACTCGTCGGCTAATCCGGCAAAGTTACGCAGTAACATTCCTTCTTTCCTGTTCATCGCAAAAAGCAAAGCGCCTCCGCCTGATGTGAGCATATCCCTCTCCTCAAGACCGATGATGCAAAACATTCCGTCAAACTTTACCGCCGGCTCTTCTTTTTCCTTCTTCTCCTCAGAAGCCGCCTGCGCGTCCTTTTCCTGTTCCTCATTTTTTTCGGTCTTAAGCCAGCTTCCGTAACTTTGCGAAATATCCTCGATTACGGGAATTCCCAACTCGACAATGGAAGCGGTATCCGGCGCAAACCCCAGTGTGTGATGAAGCACGATAGCGCAGACTTCAAGCCCTTGCGGTTTTTTAGCGATTGTATTTTCGATTAATTCCCTGCTCATGCATGGGAAGTCATAAGTTACATCGCAGAACAAAGGCGTTATGTTTAAATCCTGTAAAACCTGAAGATAATACAGCGGAGAAAGCGCGGAAATTACCGCCGCTTTTTTTTGCTCCGCCTGTCCTTCGCCTGTATTGAGAGCTTTGAGAGCGGTATGCAGGGCGACAGCAGGGCTTCTTAACGCTAGGGCATAATCAAAATGAAGCTGCTCTTTCGCTGTTTGAATCAACAGCCTGCCACGTTCTCCGGGACCGATTTTTTCTTCCACCATCGCGGTCAAAACAGAGTCCATTTCCTTGCGTCTTATTGTGGGAGAATAAATTTCTATTTTCATGCGTTACCTGAAATCGAACCCGAGTTAAAATTATTTTCGCAGCTCGGCAATTTTTTGAAGTTCTTTCGGATTAAAGAGATCTCTGATATTCAGAATTATAAGGTATCCCTCGTCCTGGTGAACGACCCCTTGAATATACTCAGCGCCGATACCGGAAAACATTTGCGGCGGCGGCTGAATTTCTTCTTTTTCTACTGTTACTACCCGGGAAATCCTGTCTATGATGATTCCAAGTTTCATTCCGTCTATATCGACAATAACAAAACCTGACAACAATTCATCTTCTTCCGAAGTTATCATTTTTCTTAAATGGAATCTTTTATGAAGACTGATAATAGGAATAATTTCACCCCTTAAATTGAATATTCCATCAACATAAGTAGGGGCATTGGGAATAGCGCGAATTGCCTGGACACGGACAATCTCTTTAACGTCCATTATATTAACGCCGTACAGCTCCTCACCCAGATGGAAAGTAACTAATTGTTTTCTTGAGTCCGTATTTACTTCTGCTTTTAATGCCACTTGGAATATCCTCCGTCTTTTTTATAATTTATCATTATTTGCTTTAAAAATCAAGTGGGTATTTACTCCCTTACCCATATTTGTCCATACCCCAGCGCCCCAAGCCTGACCGAGGCTTGATACACGTCTGCGGACGAGATTTTGGCTGCATAAACGCGGTAAACAGAGCCTAAAGTCTCAATTTCCGCGTGAAAACCGGCGTTTTTCAGCGTTAAAGCCGTCTTATTTGCGGTTTCCATGGACGAAAACGCCCCTATTTGCAGTTTATACATCTTGCCGGAATAGCGGTCCGGCAGTCCCGGAACTATCTTTAAAGCCTCCGGTTTTACAGGTTCAAGCCCCTGAGCGGGCTGCGGCTGAGCCGCGGTGCGGTTAACAGCCTGCGACTGGTTCGCCGATACCCTTAAATCCGAGTTTCTCTGCGGAACTGCGGATACAGGGTCAAGCTCATTTAAATTTAAAGCCCTATTATCTGTAAGTTCTTTTTCTGTGGGCGGCAAAAGAGGTCTATTTGTTTTAAGCTGATTATTTATCGGAATCGGGTTTGTTTGAGATCCGGCTCGCGCCGCCGGTTGGGGAACAGCCTGTGTATTGGGGGGCGGAGGGGGCGTTTTTTTTGCCGCAGACGCCATTGCCGCTCTTTCTCTTGCCTCGCGCGCTTCTTTTGCTTCCTTTGTCTCTCTTATTTCCCGCGCTTCTCTGGCTTCACGCGCGACTCTTGCCTCTCTCGCTTCTCTGGCTTCGCGCTCTTCCCTTGCCTCTCTTATTTCTCTTGCCTCGCGCGCCTCTCTTGCCTCTCTCGCTTCGCGCGCGTCTCTTGCATCCATTGTCATAACCATAAGCCAAGCAAGGAACTCAGGATCATTGCTGCCCGCGCCGGATAAAAACGCGCCTTTTAAACTCTGATCAGCTGTAGAATTTTGATTAAGATTTGGATCAGGCAAAGTAAAATCAGGATAGTAAGGATCGCCGCCTTTAGTAATTGGCGCTGTCGGCAGCACAGACGGCATTGGCGGCGGAGTTTGACTCTTTACCGGCGGCGCTTGTTCAACTCTTTCGATAACAGGCGGCTCTCTGAGAACCGGCTCCTGTCCGCTAATTGTCTTTTCTCCGGTTACTTCCCTTATCGACGGCTGAACCGCCACAGGCTGATTAATTAAAACAGGCTCATATAAATCAATTATTGGTTCCGGCTGGCGCGGCGGCTGTGTCACAGGACGAGGCGGAGCGCCTACGGTAATAATCACTTCGTCGCCCGCTTTTAAACCCAAAACATTTATAGCCGCCGCCGAAAGATCAATTATTCTTTTTAATGAAGGATCAATGCGTTCAATTATCGTTATTTCCGCTTCTTTGCCGTTTTTCGGATTTGTAAGTTTTACTTTTGAATTAAGGGGAAGACTCGCGTGCGCTCCCACCAGCCCGTCGCGGGTCATTTCCTGACTAACCGCTCCGCGCGTAGAATAATCCCCAAGTCCGGCTTGAGCGTAAAGACCGGGTATAATCGCCGCGAATAAAATAGCAATAAAAAGCCGTTTCATAGTGATTGTTCTCCTGTTACAATCTATCTATTTATATTTTAACGAAAATTTTGCATTTTTGCAATAAAATATAAAATTTTAATCTCCGCTAATACCAAAAGAATTCTCTGGTTTCCAGATACCCGTATTCCTGCCCTTCAACGGCAGCCGGCGAAACTAAAACATCGCTCCGGATTTTCGTATTCGTATCGCGCGGCTCTTCTATTCCACGCTCTTCGCGAGCGGACTGCGCAACCCTCGCCCTTTGCGCTTCATTCGCTTCTCTTGCTTCTTGCATTTCCCTTGCTTCCCGCGCTTCGCGGTATTCTCTTTCTTCCCGTTCTTCACGGGCAATACGCGCGGTTCTGGCTCCCCGCGCTTCGCGGTATTCGCGTTCTTCCCGCTCTTCACGGGCAATACGCGCGTCTCTGGCTTCCCGCGCTTCACGAATCTCGCGTTCTTCCCGCTCTTCACGTGCAACACGCGCGGCTCTTGTCTCCCGCAATTCCCTCGCCTCGCGAATCTCGCGTTCTTCACGCACGCTTCTTGTATCTCGATTATCCATCGTCATTGCCATCATCCATGCCAAATAAGCGGCGTTGCTTTTCGGCGGAGGGGGCGGCGCGTATACGGGAGCCGGCGCAGGCGCAGGCGGAGGGCTTGGATTGATAATGATTATTTTGTCATTTTCGGACGACTCTTTTCCGGAGCCTGAATAAATGGGGGTAGAATTTGTAACTACGACATTTATCCCCGGCAGTTGACCCGAAGTTACGACGGTGCTTGTCGGCGACTGAACGGGTTCGGGGGTTTCTTTGACTACTCTGGGTACAGGCGCGGATACCGCAGGCGCATTTACGGAGAGAGAGACAACGTCGTCTTTTTTCAGTTCCAGGGCTTTATACACTGCCGGAGAAAGATCGATAACACGGTTTGATGACGCGCCTATTCTATTGGTAATTGTTGCGTTTACTTCCTTATTATTTGAGGTATTTCTGACTTTTACGACTGTTTTAAGTGGCAGCGACGAGTGCGCGGCGACAAATCCGCTATCTGTCATTTCCTGAGTTGCGAATCCCTGCTGGGAAAAATTACCCATTCTTACCTGAGCCGAAAGCGGCAAAAACAGGGTAAAAACGAGTAAAAATGTAAAAAACAGCCTTTTTTTCATGATATATCCATTAATTTAAGTTTAAGGAATTAAAATTCGGATTTCAAGGAATTTTGAAAAAAATTGAAAAAATTTCACGAACCAAAAGAGGGAAGAATTTTACCACGAACCAACACGAACGGCACGAACAATAAAAAAAGGCTTACGGGAAAACCGTAAGCCTTTTGCTTTTAATACCACGTTTTAGGTAGCGGAGTCACTCATGCGTGACCATTAATTAATCGTAAGGTAATAGGTTAAGTTTTGTGTATCTACTATTGATCCAGACACCTCTTTCTCTAATACTACAGTAATTTCATATTCCCCCGGTGCAAGATAATTTATATCACTCTCATCATTAGTCAAAGTTATACTATCACTTGTTCCGCCAATAACTTTATGAGCGCTATGATACCATTCTTTAACGGTATAGCCATTTAAATTGTCAATAGTTATCGTTACTTGTTCATTTACACCGTCGTAATAATTAGCTTGCGAGAAAGAGCCAGTATCGTCAACAAATTCTAAATTGATAGGATTTGACCAATTAATTTGAAGTTCTATTTTTACAGTACTATCCCATATTGCATACAGAGTAAGAGGACCAATAAGCTTTGTTGTACCAAGAGTCCATAAAGAAGATGGACTTGAAACAACAGAATTCCTATGCCAAGAATTAAATGTATATTCTGGGTGATCTATATGAGTTAACGTTTCAGTAGGCGCAGTAAGAGTAGAACCGTGGGGAATTTTTTGCTGTGTTACGGTATTAGCAAAAACGGAAGGAGATGTTTCAAAATGACCACCATTGCCATTGTATGTTACTGTATACTTATACAGGTTAAGGTCAGCCAGCGGAGTAGGCGTAGTACTAGTTCCATAGTCTGTTTGTAAGTTCTCGTATATATGGAGTATATTTGTTATCGTTTTGTCTTGAAGGGCTTTAAGAACTGCAGGGGTAGAACCTACTTCTGGAATACCGGGATCAACCATCGCAATTTCAACATAGTAAAACCCTGCAGGAAGAGTTATCGCCGCAGATGGTTTTTGGTTTGATACTAAATCAACATTTTTTAAACCCGCCGGTATACTTGCCTGAGATTTTCCTGTATATGCATATACATTTAAAACCGCGGAAAAAACACCTTCTGACAGATTTTTGTTACTGGGGAGACCAATGTTATAGTAAAATTTACCACTTCCTGTACTCTTATTAGGCGACAGAGTAACTGTTGCAGTTCCCCCTGACGCTTGGGTTACTTCTACTTCTTCACTTTCACCATGTCCAACAATATCAGTAGTACTAGCAGATGTGTAAGCAAATACTTCAACCGAATATTCACCCGGCATTACTAAAATCGGATTAGCTTCCAATGTGGTCTTATCCACGGGCTTATTTGTAGGACTTCCATTATCAATTATATTGTTACTATCATATGCTATATTACTTGTTGGTTTCCACTCACTATCACCAGCATCCCATTCCAATTCCGTTACTACTACATGATAATACAGGTTATCAAGATTCGGCAAAACGGGAACAATAGTCAGCGCATTATTTGCTTTATCTGATAATTTTACCCTGATGTATCCCATACCAGCAGGAGGCTGATATGTTCGGAAGAAATTATCCAAATTAATTACATTAGATGTATCGGTTCCGTCAAAAGAACTCATACAATTTGTTACTAGTAACGTTACTGCCAACGCCACTGCCGCCAATGTTACGAAAAAGCTCCTATTAATCGATTTTTTCATAAAACACTCCTTCAAATAAATTATATATAAAATGTTAAGTTTCTTAACATAATTATACTATGGCTCTACCAAAAGTGTAAACTCCGCCGAATACGGAATTCCGCCTTTTGTACATATTAATATTAATGTATGCTTTCCTAAAGCAAAATAAGAAATATCACTGGCATTATTTAAAGTTATAGATGACTGTGTACCAAGGGAAAGTGATTTACCGTCATATTGCCATCCCACAATGGTATAATCGCCTACATTTAAAATATTTATAGTTACTGATTGAGGCGTATTATTGTAATAGTTAGACTGTCTAAGAACGCTGCTCCCGGGGGCAAATGCCGGCGTTCCATTAACCTCGGTAAAATCAAGGTTTAATGTTAATGTTTGCGGCTCAACACTTGCTCCAATTTCAACTCTTAAAACTTTAAACCCTAAAGGAGCGCCGGATTTAAAAAAAACATAATCGATTATTTTATTTGCTCCTTCCAATTTAAAAGAATTCCAGTTAGCTGGTTTTTTTGAAATCCAGTTCCATGGACTAGTTGTTGAATTAACAGTAGAAACCGCCATAACTTCATAGCCTGCGGTAATAACAGTTGAAAGATCCAAGTAACCATCTCCGCATATACCGCTAATATTTATCACTCCGTTTGTTATTGGTTTCTTAACTGTCCCATTATCGTCTTTGTATGATATACCGGTTGAAGATGTTATAGGTTCGGCGGCTCTTACGGTATAAGTATGAAAGTTAGTCAGACCCAATATATTTCCATCGCTTATTCTTGTAATAAATCCCAAGTCATCAATAAATCCACCGGGACCAAATGAGCCGCTGGAACTGCGATAATCGGTAACAAACAAAGGATAAACGGGTTTGGTTACAGGGATGTTATTTTCGTCAATTTCTTTTTCGACTAGGTAATATTTATTGTTTTTTAAGCCTTCAATTCTTTTATCGCGTCCTGCTAGACCGTCTCCGGTCTTGTCATCTACTTTAACTGCCGCTTTTGTTGTCTCAATAATTGCTTGAACTTCGGGGGATGCTAAAAAGGACTCAATATCTATTGGATGTCTGCAAGAGGACAATATTCCGCAAAGAGAAAAAATAACTATAACTATTTTAAAAGAGACTTTTTCCGCCATTAATATAAATATACTTTAATGTAAACATTAATTCAAATAAATCAACGTCTTTTATAAAGAAAAAACATGACAGATTAAGCATT
>Ga0268262_10004540_pt1 | contig 14306 bp, 12 predicted proteins | sample TergutNc150P3_FD_190354 | JGI IMG/M metagenome (GOLD analysis project Ga0268262, IMG submission 190354) | Nasutitermes corniger P3 segment gut microbial community from laboratory colony in Florida, USA - Nc150 P3 (SPAdes) (version 2) | ecosystem: Host-associated > Arthropoda: Insects >... | reverse complement strand
ATTTACAGCCGTAAACGGTTATCTTATGGATGTGGCGACAAAAGACATTTCTTCCTTTGCAAAGGGTTTTCTGGAATATCTTTCAGCGCATAACGAGCAAATTCTTTCGCAGCTGGACAAAAGCGGTGAATCAAACGTTGAGACAGATCAGGTAATAGTCGAAGCCATTGAAGACTATAAACACGTTAACTACCAGAAGTAAGAGGTCAGAATGGCGAATTTAAGGGATGTTCGCCTCAGGATGCGGGCCATTGGGCAAACCCTGCAGGTAACAAAGGCGATGAACTTAATCTCTACCGCGAAACTGCGCAAAGGCCGCCGCGTGCTAATGGATGTAGAGCCTTTTTTTACCAGAATTCAAAAATGTATGTTTGATATACTCGCTGGCGCCAGGATGGAAAAAAGCAAATTCCTTTCAGCGCATGAAAATACAGAAACATCCCGCACCGCAATAATTACGATAACCAGCGACAAGGGCCTTGCGGGCGGTTACAACGCGAATATTTACAGACAGGTGGAAATGCTCTGCAAAAAGGTAAAGAACCCCACCCTAATTCTGGTTGGCTCGGTCGGATACAGGTACTTCATCCACTCACCCTGGCTTGTTATGGAAAGTTTCTCTTTTAAATCCAGACTGCCGGTGCTGGATGAGGCAAAGGAAATCGCCGACTATATTATTTCTCAATACCAATGGGGTATTTTTGACGAAGTCCATATTGTTTATACGCACATGTACAGCTCCATCAAGCTCGTTCCAAGAGACAGGCAGATTTTGCCTCTTAGTCCTGAAAAAATGCAGGAAGAATTTGAAAAAACCGACGGAAAACGGGAGAAGCTCAGCTTTGAATATGTGCCTTCGAAGGAAGCAGTGTTTGACGCTCTGGTTCCCATGTATATAAAAGGAATAATATACGGCTCCCTTGTGGAGGCTTATGTGAGCGAACAAAGCGCCCGAATGTCCGCAATGGACGAGGCCACCAAAAATGCGGAAGAAATGCTCGCCGGTTTACAGATACACTATAACCGGGCAAGGCAGGCGGGCATCACTCAGGAAATGACAGAAATTGTCGGCGGCGCCGAAGCGTTGAGCGAATAAAGTATATCGAAGTATATCGAAGAAGATTGGAGAAAGAGGGAAAAAATGGCAAATACAGGCTCCATCATCCAGGTTGTAGGTCCCGTCGTGGACGTGAGTTTCAGCGCAGAAGGCGGCACAGATTCCATTCCTGGAATTCTTAACGCCCTGGAAGTGAATGCAAACGGAAGGAATGTTGTGCTGGAGGTTCTTCAGCATATAGGGGATAACCGTGTCCGCTGCGTTGCCATGGAAGCCACGGAAGGGCTTTCCCGAGGCATGGAAGTAAGCGACACAGGACACCCGATTCAGGTTCCGGTGGGCGATGAAATCCTTGGAAGGATGTTCAACGTTACAGGCAAATCCATAGACGACAAAGGGCCATTCACCGCCAAGCAGTATGCGTCCATTCACCGAAACGCGCCGGACTTTGCCGATCAGAAACCGGCTACCGAAGTTTTTGAAACCGGCATAAAGGTTATCGATCTTATAGCTCCGTATGCCAAGGGCGGCAAGATAGGGCTTTTCGGCGGCGCAGGTGTTGGCAAAACCGTGCTAATCATGGAACTGATTCGTAACATAGCCACCGAACACTCAGGCTACTCGGTTTTTTCAGGTGTCGGCGAACGTTCCCGCGAAGGAGCCGATCTCTGGAAAGAAATGAACGAGTCCGGGGTTATTGATAAAACCGCGCTGGTCTTCGGCCAGATGAACGAGCCGCCCGGCGCCAGAATGCGCGTAGCGCTTGCAGGACTTACAATGGCCGAATATTTCCGCGACAAAGAGGGGCAGGACGTGCTTCTCTTTATCGACAACATATTCCGCTTCATTCAGGCAGGGGCTGAGGTCTCCGCCCTTCTTGGCCGCATTCCAAGCGCCGTAGGCTATCAGCCAACTTTGGCCAATGAAATGGGTTCCTTGCAGGAAAGGATCGCCAGCACTTCCAAGGGTTCCATCACCAGCATTCAGGCTGTGTATGTTCCGGCGGACGACCTTACCGATCCAGCGCCTGCCACAACTTTTGCCCACCTGGACGCCACCACTACCCTTTCCCGCAAAATTGTGGAGCTTGGCATCTACCCGTCCGTTGACCCGCTTGCCTCCAGCTCGCGGATCCTCAATCCGGAAATAGTCGGCGAGGAACACTACCGAACCGCCATGCAGGTACAGCAAACCCTTCAGCGTTACAAGGAACTGCAAGACATCATCGCCATCCTGGGCATGGATGAGCTTTCGCCGGAAGATAAACTTACCGTATCCAGGGCCAGAAAAGTACAGCGCTTTTTCAGCCAGCCCTTCTTTGTGGCGGAAAAATTCTCGGGAACTCCGGGCAGTTATGTGCCGGTAAAAGAAACCGTCCGCGGCTTTAGAATGATTTTAGACGGTGAATGTGATTCCATTAACGAACACGCTTTCTTTATGGCCGGTTCTATTGATGAAGTTATGCAAAGGGGCGGAACCTAAAAAAAATGGCAGCCAACTTTCGCCTGGAAGTGTATACCCCTCAACGTGCTTTTTTTGCTGACGCGGTAGAAGCAATAGTCCTGACTCTGGAGGACGGGGAAGCCGCAATTTACGCCAACCACTCGCTTGTTACGGCGCCTGTCGTTCCCTGCCTTTTAAAAATCAAAAACAGGAACGGCGAATGGAAAACCGCGTTTATCGCAGAAGGTTTATTGGAGGTAACCAGTCACAAAACCGTCCTGCTCTCAAATGCCGCCGAATGGCCGGATGAAATTGACAACGAGCGCGCAAAAGAAGCAAAGGCAAGGGCGGAAGAAACTCTCAAGTCGGCAATGCTGAAATTTGAAATAGAGGCCGCTTCTGCTTCCCTTAAGCGGGCAAATATGCGGCTTAGGGCCAAGGGTGAGAGCTTAAAGTAAGCAGCAGCCAATCCTACGACGCCTTTTGCTGTATAGGCAAAAAAGCTTGCATCCTTTCCATAACATTGTTAAAATCCAGCGGTTTTCCGATGTGGCTGTTCATACCGGCCTGCAGGCACTTTTCGACATCTTCACGAAAAACATTCGCGGTCATGGCAATTATCGGTATGGTTTTCGCTTTTGGCAGATCAAGAGCTCTGATGCGGCGCGTCGCCTCATAACCATCCATTTCCGGCATTTGCATATCCATGAAAATCAAATCGTACTTTTCAGATGACTGCCTGAATATATTTAACGCCTCTATTCCGTTTACTGCGCAGTCTATTTTCACTTGCGTCGGCTCAAGCAGGGCTTTGATAACTTCACGGTTAATCTCCACATCTTCGGCTAACAGTATGCGCCGTCCTGCAAAAACGCCTTCAATATCAGCTTGTCCTTTTTCCGCCTGCTTATTGCCCAATGAACATGTTTGCATACCAGCAGAGTACACTAGCTTACTCTTACGCGCCTGGATTGTAAAAGCAAAAGTAGAGCCTTTTCCAAGCTCCGATTCAATCCATATCCTGCCGCCCATCATTTCCACAATTCTTTTGGAAATCACAAGGCCCAGACCTGTACCCCCGTATTTGCGCGTAGTGCCGGACTCAGCCTGCTGAAAAGGCTGAAACAGCCTTTGCTGCTGTTCGCTGCTTATACCGATCCCGGTATCAGTTACGGAAATCTGTATAGTGTAAAGACCGTTTTCTTCCTTCACATTACGTGCCGCAAGCCAGATATAACCCTGTTCGGAGGTGAACTTGACTGCGTTTCCCAGCAGATTGGTTATGACCTGGATCAGCCGTTGATCGTCTCCAACCAGGAGCTTTGGGATAGCCCGATCAATATAAACCGAAAAATGCTGGCGCTTTTCATCTATACGAAAGTTGACAACATTTATCGCATGCTGCAGGGTATTTTCAAAATTAAACTCCGCCGACGAGAGTTCAAATTTGTCGGCTTCTATTTTGGAGATATCCAGAACATCGTTTATCACCCCGAGCAAGTGGTTTGAGGCATCCCCTATTTTCTTAAAGCAATAATCCTTGCGTTCGACATCAAGAGCGGTTTTTCCAATGGTTGTCATACCAATTATCGCGTTCATCGGGGTACGCATTTCATGGCTCATGTTGGCTAAAAATGCGCTTTTATGTCTGCTTTCCATGTCCGATTTTTCCCGTGCATCGTCAACGTGAATCAAGACAATAATCAGTACCGCCGCAAGTACTATGCCAAGCAGACTTAAAGTTGCGGCCATATCGGTCAGGCTTTTGTAGTAAACATCTTTTAGTGCCATAAAAATCAAATACCAGCCGTTCGGAAGTTTTCGGGAAAAGATAAGGCCTTTTTCTCCCTTCCAATTTATCACTGGGGCTTCTGAAATAACTCCTTTCTCAACTAATTCATCCGTATAAATCGAAACAGGAACTACCGGATCATACATTTTTAAGCCCGTAAAATCCGGATTGGAATGGGTAATTACAGTCAAGTCCTGGCTAACCAACATTCCATAGCCATATTCGGTAAGGGCCGAATTAATGACTCTATTCCCGATATAGTTCACTTGCACATCAATAGCGACAACACCTAAAAAATCGCCATTTTCGTCAAAAATACTGCATGAGTATGTCATAATTTCTGCGTTTGTAACTAAATCTTTATATGGAATAATTTCGGTAATGCTGCCACCGGCCGTAATAGCGGCCTTGTACCAGGGACGATCCTCCGGCGAATAGTCGTCCGGCTGTTTCATATTCAGGCCGTTAAGAAAGACAGGCCCCCCTTGAACTTTATCAATATAGCCATAAAGGCCGCTAAACCTGCCTCTTTCTTTTATACATATACGGTCTGATATTTCAGCAGTAAAAACCTGCAGCTTCTCGGCGTCATCACCGTACAAAATCATGCTGCGCACGGTTTGCGCGTAATCGTACAGTATCGTCTTGGGTTCCAAAAGGTCAGATTTTATCTGGTTCTCTATAGAATTAAGCAAGTCCCCAACACCATTTACCAGATTGACCCGCATGGTTTTACTCATAAATTTGTAACTCAAAACAACCATCAGGAAAAAAGCGAAAACTGTAAACACTAATTGTACAAACAGCGGGCGCTTGGGATGTGTTTTTTGTATATAAGCATGGTCTATCGGCATATTTATAATATACAAAAACTGCCTTGACAGGCCAAAAGAATTATTTGCCAAATGTAGACTTGTTTTAACATTTTTGGTAAATTTATTTTATGCTTGATTATCGTTTTATCATAGAAAACCTTGATGCGGTCAAAATGAATATCGCAAACAGATACATGAAAGCGGACGCCGACGCGGTGGCAAAACTTTTTGCCCAGCGTACTGAGCTTAGCACTGCCTTGCAGGGACTTCAGCAGCAGCGCAATGCCAATGCGGCGGCAATGAAGGGAAAAATGGAAGCGGCCGAGAGGACGGCTTTAGTTGAGGAAGGGAAAAGGCTAAAAGAGTCAATCGCGGCAGCCGAAGCGGAATTGGGCAAGGTGGAGGCGGAGCTTGAAAAAGAGGCGCTGAAGATACCCAACATGGCCCACCCTGCCGCTCCTGTCGGAAAGGAAGAAAAGGACAATCTGGAAGTTAAGCGTTTTGGTGAACCAAAAAAATTCGATTTTGAACCGCTGGATCATGTCGCGCTTGGCCAAAACCTGGACATCATTGATTTTGATTCGGCAACAAAAGTGTCCGGCATCAAATTTTATTATTTAAAGAACGAAGGCGTTTTTCTTGAACTGGCCCTGGTGCGCTTTGTCCTGGATATTTTACAAAAAAAAGGCTTTACCCCCTTTATTACCCCCGATGTGGCCAGAGAAGAAATCCTTGAAGGCATAGGCTTTAATCCGCGCGGCGCGGAATCCAATGTTTACGGCCTTGAAGGAGAGGGAACCTGTCTAGTCGGCACAGCTGAAATAACCCTGGGCGGCTATTACTCAAACATGATCCTGCCAAAAGAGAAACTTCCTATACGCATGGCGGGAATTTCCCACTGCTTCCGCCGCGAGGCCGGAGCCGCCGGGCAGTTCTCAAAGGGCCTTTACAGAGTACACCAGTTTACAAAGCTTGAAATGTTTGTTTGCTGCCTCCCTGAGGATTCAGATTCTTTTCACGAAGAACTTCGTTCCATAGAAGAAGAGATTTTCACCAGCCTTGAAATACCGTTCAGGGTAGTGGACACCTGCACCGGCGACCTGGGCGCACCGGCCTACCGCAAGTGGGATCTTGAAGCCTGGATGCCGGGGCGCAACGGCGGCGAGTGGGGCGAAGTGACTTCCACATCCAACTGCACCGATTACCAGGCCAGGCGGCTAAACGTAAAATTTAAGGACAGCGACGGAAAAAACAAATTTATTCACATGCTAAACGGCACGGCGATAGCGGTGTCCAGAGGCATCATTGCAGTATTGGAAAATTTCCAGCAGAGCGATGGTTCGGTAAGAATCCCGAAAGCCCTCGTTCCCTACTGCGGGTTTGAAACTATTAAAAGGAGCAAGTAATGAAATATGTTAAGATTTTTGCAGCAATACTTTTGTTCCTGGTATTAACTACCTGCCAGACGCTGGGTTCGATCATTCAGGAGCCCAAGTTATCTTTAAAATCGGTTGACATCGCAAACATCACTCTTGGCAGTATTGATTTAATTAGCCATATTGACATTGAAAACCTAAACAGTTTTGCGCTGCCAACACCGAAAATCGACTGGGCAGTTTCGATAAATTCAAACCCCTTTATTAATGGCATTTTTTCAGGCGGTAAATCCATCAACCGGCAGGAAAAGGTTACCGTGGATCTTCCCATCAACATTCCTTTCGATGCCCTTTACAAGACATTTACATCTCTTGCTAGCAGCAAGGAAGCAGCTTACAACATTGCATTGGGAATTTCTTTTCCTCTTCCTGTTTTGGAAAACAAGGTTTTCCCGCTTAGCTATTCGGGGCAGCTCCCCCTTTTACAGCTCCCAAAACTGATTTCCGGTTCAGTGGGAATTGCCAAAATGGACTTTTCCGGACTTACGTTAGCCTGCGTTGCCAATATAGAAAATCCAAACAATTTCGCGATTCCGCTTCCAAAGATGGACTGGGATTACAGCGTCAGCGGAAAATCGGTTCTTAAAAGCAGTAATACAAAAGCGGGACAAATTGCCGCAAGTTCTACCGGGGCCGCCAATTTTGAAATAAGCCTCGCCTACGCGGATATTTTTAGCTTGATCGATTCGCTAAAAAATGCCACGGAGGCAAAAAGCAACCTCCTGTTGGGCGCTGACTTTTCCATGCCCGCTTTTGACGAAACAAAAAATACCCTGAACATACCGGCAACCATCCCGATACTTCAAACGCCGGCAATCGCTTTTCAGGGAATAACCCGGAAGTCGCTTGGCAGAACAATGGAATTTGATCTTGCCCTGGAAGTAGATAATAAAAACAATTTTGCTTTTGACCTGGATAATTTCTTATACGATTTTAAGGTGAACAACAGCCAGTGGGCCCAGGGCAAAATAAACAATCCCCCAAAAGTTAAAGCAAGCGCCAAAACCCTTATTCCCCTTACCGTTTCAGTCAGCTCTACTCAAGTTGTTGCAGAAATAATGGATATTATTAACCGCGGTTCATCTGTAAATTATGTTTGTTCGGGAAGCACAAATTTTATCAGCGATCTTCCGGGCCTAAACATATCAAACTACCTCCTGGATCTTCAGGGAAGCACAAGGATACGGTAGAAACAAGTTAATACCTAATATCCACGCCTAATTGTCTTCCTTCTTTAAATGCCTTTTTGTCCAGCCTTGCACCCAAGAGCAATCCGATAGCCATACCAAAACCTATACCTGTTGGGAATAATCCTATATTACCTATTGCTGCTCCATACACTATTCCAATAGGCAACCCAAAAACAGACATCCCTAAAACCAACCAAATGGTTCGATAACGGTTTTTCGGCACGATTTTAAGCTCCTGCATAAGAAGGTTTAAAATCTTCGTCCACTTCTGGTAGGCTAACTTCTTTAATTCTTTGCCAACAAGGGATGTTGAGTTTAACTCTTCAATGTCTTTGTTGATAGTTTCAACGATTTTATCAGGCAGTTTTCTTTCGTTCAACTCTTTTAGAAGTTCCCGAAATTTGCCGAAAAATCTGTTTAATTTCGCGTCCTCGGAAATGTCGCTTCTTTCTTTTAGTTCGGTAATAGTCATAATAGCCGCCTTTTTTAGTATTATATTTTTATTTCACACAAACACCGCATCAAACTGACGGCAAACCAGCTGTGCCGCCATGCGTCCTGCAGCAACCGCGGAAGGTTGTCCGCCCGGCGGCATAATTCTGTAGCCGGAGAAATATAAACCGTTGACGCTTTGTACAAACCCTGGATATATTTTCATTTTGTCGCCAGGGCCTTGAATAGTCATCCAGGAACCGTGATATGCACCGGTATAACGCTCGTAAGTCAAAGGCGTGGCAATGTCTATAATTTCGATATTACCTTCAGCCTGAGGATATTTCCGGCAAATTACGCGACTGATTTGCTCCGCCAGTAAGCGCTTTTCTTCATCGTAACGGCCTTCCTCTTTCAGTTTTCGCCAAAAGTCATAAGTGTCACCCATAAACGCTGTCGTAAGCGCAGTACAGCCTTTTGGCGCGTAACCTTCATATCCGGCATAATTGCCAAATCCGATTTCAGTTATTTCTGTACCCGCGTATTTGATCGGCTCGTCAAGCTGCCATACCGGTATAATTTCAGGGAATTGCGCGCGGACACCCACACTGATATAAGTACACACGGCAGGTTTTGTTTTTTCGCGGAGTTCTTGAAGCCATTTGTCATTTGGAGGGGTATCGAATAAACTGCCAAGCGCCGCGATAGTTTCCTGCGTAATAATTACGGCATCGGCGTTCAAGGTTTCATTTTCCAGCTTTACTCCGGTAACTGCTCCATTTTCGATTATAACTTTATCCACCTTTGTATTAAGAAGGAGTTTTCCGCCCAGTCCCTTATAGTAACGAGCCATTCTTTCAGTCATTGCAAGGGAGCCGCCTTCCGGGTAACCGCCATCGCCCATTTCCAGTGTGGCAAGAGTGAAAATTATAGCACTTGCGGAATAACCTTCGGGAATAATGTTAAGCAGCTTTCGTATGCCGGAATGTTTAAATCGGTTGAAATAGTCATTGCAGGTTAATTTGCTCATCCTCGCATATATTGGAAACGCCGGCATCATTTTGAATAAGGAACCCAGCGTCATACGTTTTGGATTCTTAACCTTAACGCCTTTTATATCTATAGTCGGCATTTCCATCCGGGTAAATGTTTTTACCATTTTAACCAGTTTATGGATTTCATGTTCATCATTAGGGGAAAGCTCAAGAAGATGCTCGGCTGTTTTATCAATACTGCGGTAAAGGTTGAGTATCTTTCCTTCCCATTCGATAGAACGAAATACGTCGTGCAAATAAACTTTTACAGTATCGTCTAACGCGCCTGTTTCCTTCCACATTTGATACACCTGCGTTTTTGGGCTGGAACCCGTCAGCCAGTGTATTGCGCCCTCGAATAAATAGCCCTTGCGCCGCCAACTGGTACACATACCGCCAACGATGCTGCGCTGTTCGCAGAGTGTAACATCAAGGCCGCTTTTTTTGGCGTAAATAGCCGCTGATAATCCTGCAATACCGCCGCCAATTACTATGACTTGTCTGCTCATAAAAACTCCTGCTCAAAACCGTTTTAGCCAAGTACTTGTTACATCATCCATCTTCATCCTTTGCTTGTCAATGAAATTAAATTCATTTACAATCACATCCAAAAGAGAATAACATGGAATACCGAAAAATAGGAAAAACAGAAATACAGGCCAGCATTATAGGCCTAGGTTCAGAGGGAATTTCCCGCGCTTCTTCCGCGGAAGTAGATCGCATCATCGGCTGTGCCATAGACAACGGCATAAATATTCTGGATTGCTGTATGCCAGGCCTTGAAGTACAGAACAATATCAACCATGCTTTGCAGGGCAAACGCGACAAAATGATCATCCAGGGGCATATCGGTTCAAGCGCTACAAGCGGTCAATATGACGTGAGCCGGGACATCGCTACTTGCCGTAAAAACTTCGAGGATCTTCTCAAAGGGCTTTGTACTGATTATGTGGACTTCGGTATGTTTTTCTTTGTCGATACCGAGAAAGACTTTTCCCTATGTTTTGAGGACGAACTGTTGCATTATGTGCTTGGCTTAAAAGAGCAGGGCGCAATCCGCGCCATAGGTGCAAGCTGCCATAACAGCGAAATAGCAAGGCGCATCGTTGAAACCGGAATAGTGGATCTTATTCTGTTCAGCGTGAATCCTGTTTTTGATATGACTCCGGTTAATTCCGATATTTATAAACTTCTTGATGATAAAAAACTTAAAGATAATTACACTCTTGCAATTGATCCGGAACGCCTTCGCTTTTATCAGATCTGTGAACAGCGGCAGGTTTCCATAACGGTAATGAAAACACTTCTTGCGGGAAAACTGCTTTCGGCAGAATTTTCGCCATTAGGCAAGGCCATGACAGTCGGCCAGTGCATTTATTACGCCCTTACCCGCCCCGCTGTTGCCAGCGTTCTTTTAGGGTGCAAGAGCCAAGCTGAGTTGAACGACGCCCTTTACTATCTTAAAGCAAGTGAAACTGAACAGGATTATAGCCAGATTATCCAAAACTTTAAGGGGACATCTGCCTGTGGCTGTCTTTACTGTAATCATTGCCAGCCCTGCCCTTCCAACATTGATATTGCGGCAGTAACCCGTTATGCCGACATTGCTGAATTAAACAACACGAATATACCCCCTACGGTATTGCAGCATTATAAAGCTCTTGAGCGCCACGGTTCAGACTGTGTTTCTTGTATGAATTGCGAAAGCAAATGTCCGTTTGGTATACCTGTAAGCAAGAATATGAAAAAAGCAGTAACCCTTTTCGGCATATAAGGTATCTTGCCTAAGTCCCTGATTCTGATATACTATTAAGATATGGTAATAGGCGGAAAACATTTCGGACAATATACTTACAATCATTGGTTTGATGATGATGATAACAAAAAACCAATTGAAATTATTTTAAGATTGGAAGAAGAAAAAGACTATAACTCCGTTGAAAATTTAACAAGGGAAGCATTTTGGAATGTTTATAAGCCGGGATGTGATGAACATCTATTGATCCATAACATACGAAAGGCAAAAGTGTTTATTAAAGACCTTGATTATGTTGCAGTCTCCAATGATGAAATTTTGGGTAACATTGTATATGCCAAAGCAAAGATTATTGACGTAAATAAGGAACACGATGTACTAACATTTGGACCTGTTAGTGTGTTACCAATGTATCAAAAGCGTGGTATAGGTAAGAAACTAATAGAACATACAATTGATAAATCTAAAGAAATGGGATTTAATGCTATACTGATATATGGAAATCCAAAGTATTATGAAAGGTTTGGTTTTAAGAACAGTAAAGCATATAAAATTACAGATAAGGAAGGTAATTATCATGACGCTTTAATGGCGTTAGAATTGTATCCCAAGTCATTAAAAAGCATCAGAGGGAGATTTTTTGAGGGAGAAGCATATAAAGTTGATAAAAATGAATTGGAAATATTTGACAAGAATTTTTCATATAAAGAGAAATTGACATTAGACACACAAATATTCAAAGAATAAAAACAGGAAGGATATTTTGAAAGTATTGGTTCATGACTTAAACGAACAAGACTTTTTACAACTGCATATCAATAATGATGATATTACTGTTATTTCCGATAACGGCAAAATAAACCCTTGTATGTGTTGTTTTGCCTGTTGGATAAAAACCCCCGGGCAATGTGTAATTAAAGACGGTTATGAAAACATGGGTACGCTTTTATCTAAATGTAATCAAATGATCATCATAAGCAAATGTTCTTACGGAAGCTATAGCCCGTTCATTAAAAATGTTCTTGACAGAACCGTGTGTCCATATCAACTACCATACCTTAAAACAATAAATGGAAAAACACGACATCCAAAAAGATATAAAAACAAATATGCATTAGCTGTTTGCTTTTATGGAAAGGTAACAGAAGCAGAAAAAGAAACAGCGCAAAGGGTAGTGAAGGCATATCGAGAAAATGTAAATATATTTTTTTATGATACATTTGAAGAAATAAAAGGGTTTAATGATGAAAATTGTCATGATTAATGGAAGCCAGAAACGGGGTGAATCAAACTCAGGGTTAATTTTGGAAAGACTAAATGATCTTATAAATGGAAAACATGATGTTAAAACTTACAACTCCGGTTTAAACCAATTCACAAATGAAGTATTTGAAGAAATAATATCAGGCGATGTGATTGTTTTAGCATTTCCTCTTTTTATTTTTTCTATACCATCAAATACACTAAAAATGTTAATCGAATTGGAAAATAAAATTAAACAGAAACAAGATAAAAAACTAATTATTTATGCCTTAATAAATTGTGGTTTTTATGAAGGGAAACAAAATAGTACCGCGTTTGAAATAATAAAGAATTGGTGTGAACGTTCCGGCGTAATATTTGGAGGCGGAATAGGACAAGGCGCTGGAGAAATGTTAGGGCAATTAAAAAAAATTCCTCTAAACAAAAGTCCATTTGCTAATCTTTGGCAAGCATTAGTAACAATGATAAACAAAATGGAATTAAAAGAACCATTTGGAATAACGTATTTAAACCCGTACTTTCCGCGATTTTTATGGAGAATCATGGCGACTCGTTATTGGAATGTCCTTGCAAGTAAAAATGGGCTAAAGAAAGAGGATATAAAAAGGAAATTATAAAAATGGGGCGCTATGGGAACAAAAAGGCTCTCAAAATAACTGGAATCGTTTTTACGGTTATCATTTTAACAACACTTGCATTTGCATACGGGAACGCACGCGACAAACATCGCGGCTATTCGCTCAATTTGAATATACGCTCGACAGGCGATGCGCCGCTTATGGCAGGATTTGCGGCAGTCTCTATTACACCCGAAATCCCCGACCGTTGGCACGACAACGATAATAATTCCAGGTACGAACCCAAAAAGGGCGATACTTTTGACGACCTTAACGGTAACGGTAAATTTGACGCATACTGGATTGCCGGTTTTGGGTACAAGAGAGCCGCCAACGGAATTCACGACGACCTGTGGGCGCGTACTATGGTTATTGACGACGGACGAACGCGCATCGCTGTTGTATCTGTTGACTTGGTTGGACTGTTCCATTCGGAAGTGATTGATATTCGTAAGATGCTGCCAAAAGAAGCCGGCATAACTTACTTGACGGTGGCGTCCACGCATACGCACGAAGCGCCTGATATGATGGGTATATGGGGCAGTTCATATGTCACAAGCGGCGTTAACAAACAATGGCGCGAATACATCAAACGGCGTGTCGTACAATCTGTGATGGAAGCGGTAGGCAATATGCGTCCGGCTATATTGCAGTTCTCGCAGAATTTGACAGACGGCGGAGACACTGTCGCCGATACACGTGAACCGCGTGTATTTGATAATGGATTACGCATGCTGCAAGCTGTTGACGCAGAAAACGGACATACGCTCGGTACGCTGATACAATGGTCTAACCATCCGGAAACACTGTGGGGCGGCAATCTGTTGATAAGTTCCGATTTTCCGCACTATATACGCGAAGCGGTTGAAAAAGGCGTTTACGACGGCGGCGCTCTTGTTGAAGAAGGCCTTGGCGGCGTGGCGGTTTACGTCAACGGCGCTATCGGAGGACTTATGACCACAAATCCATCGTTAGGCGTGAAAGACCCATTCAGTGACACCGTTTATTCCCAGCCTTCATTCGACAAAGCCCGCGCTCTGGGCAACACCGTCGGGATGATTATTTTAAAAACCATGCGCGATGAGCCGGTTGTTGTGAAAGAAGCCGGCATCAGCCTGCGCGCGAAAACTTTTACCGTGCCGCTTGCAAACACGCTCTTCCGCCTGGGCTCTATACTTGGAGTGTTGGATACCGGCATGAGCGGCTGGATGAAAAAACGTACCGAAGGGGCGGTATGGAGTATCGGACCGGCGGAGTTTCTTCAGATACCCGGCGAATTGTATCCGGAAATCCTAAACGGCGGAATTGTTGCCTTACCAGGCCGTGATTACGTAATCGCGCCCATAGAAACTCCGCCTTTACGGGAATTGATGAGCGGCAGCTTTCGTTTCGCAATTGGTTTGGCAAATGACGAAATAGGATATATCATCCCGAAAAGCCAATGGGACACCAAAGCGCCTTTCGTGTATAA
>Ga0268262_10004539_pt1 | contig 14308 bp, 10 predicted proteins | sample TergutNc150P3_FD_190354 | JGI IMG/M metagenome (GOLD analysis project Ga0268262, IMG submission 190354) | Nasutitermes corniger P3 segment gut microbial community from laboratory colony in Florida, USA - Nc150 P3 (SPAdes) (version 2) | ecosystem: Host-associated > Arthropoda: Insects >... | reverse complement strand
GCTAAAAGCGATTTTTGAAAATCAAAAAGATTTATTCAAAGGGCTTGCTATAGAAGCCTTGCCTTGGGATTGGAAAGAATACCCCGTAATCCATTTAGATATGAGCGCGGAAAACTGCGCCGCAGGGAAAGATAGATTAATTGGCTTGGTTAGCAGATACCTGCAATATTCTGCGGAGAAATACAGTATTTCTCTGCCAGATGACAAAATATCAGGTAAATTTGAATATTTAATAAAGGAACTTCACAAAACCAAAGGCAAGGTAGCCATAATAATAGACGAATACGACTGCCCTTTGCTTGATGCTATTAACCACCCACAAATACACAGCGAAATAAAAGAGGAATTGAAAGGCTTTTACAAAGTGCTCAAAGCCAGCGACCAGTACATTCAATTTGTGTTTATAACAGGCATAACAAAATTCGCGCAGGTGAGCCTATTCAGCGGAATGAACCAACCAAGGGATATTTCTCTTGACTACAAATTTGATGCACTTTGTGGCATAGCGCAAGAGGAGTTGGAAAGCTATTTTGATTTGGAAATAAACGAATATTCAAAAAAATATGAAACCAAAGAAAATTACCTAGCAAAACTCAAAGGTTTTTACAATGGGTATAAATTTGCCAAAGATGCAAAATCCGTTTATAATCCAGTTAGCATTCTAAATCATTTTGGAGATGGAGATTTTAGAATTTACTGGGCATCGACAGGTACTCCAAGCTTTTTGGCAAACTACATAGACAGAAACGGCGCAGACATAGCCGATATTGAGAATGTAGAGCTTCCGCCAGAGGCATTCGGGAAATACAACGAAGATGAAATAACGCTTATTCCGCTTATGTATCAAGCCGGATATTTGACAATAAAAGATTACAATGAGCTTTCATTGAGTTATAAATTAGGCTATCCCAACACGGAAGTCCGCAGTTCGTTCTCTGAATTTCTCGTAAAGCAATACTCAAGTCTGGATATGCTCAAACGCGCCTCTGTTTTGAACAAGCTTTTCAAAGCCTTGCAAACAGGCGATGTTGATGCTTTTATGGAAACAATCAAAATCTATATGCAGAGCGTTAAATACGATTTAATCACAAAGATGACAGAATACTATTTTGAATTTGCTTTTTCCAATATATTGAATATGCTTGGATTTAACTGCGAGATAGAGGTTCACAGTGCAATAGGCAATGTTGATGCGATTATCAAATTGCAGAAGAATGTATTTGTGATAGAAGCAAAATTGGACAGACCAGTTGAGGAGGCATTGAGGCAGATAGAGGAGAAAAAATATTATATTCCTTATATGGAGAGAGGTTTGAATATATTCAAAATAGGTGTTGTGTTTGGAGAAAAGGAGAGGAATGTCATATCTTATCTATCAAAATGAGAATTGTATATTATGAGTATGCTTCGCAAACTACCTCTTTCCGGTGTGCAGACATTCGCAGATGTAATAAACGATTTTGCTGTGTATGTGGACAAAACTGCATATATTCATAATTTAATTTCCAATTACAAAACAGTATTTTTTTCCCGCCCTCGCCGCTTTGGGAAATCACTCACTTGTTCCACGTTAAAAGCAATTTTTGAAAACCAAAAAGGCTTATTCAAAGGGCTTGCCATAGAAGCCTTGCCTTGGGATTGGAAAGAATACCCGGTAATCCATTTGGATATGAGCGCGGAAAACTGTGCGGCTGGGAAAGATAGATTAATTGGCTTGGTTAGCAGATACCTGCAATATTCTGCGGAGAAATACAGTATTTCTCTGCCGGATGACAAAATATCAGGAAAATTTGAATATTTGATAAGAGAACTTCACAAAACCAGAGGCAAGGTAGCCATAATAATAGACGAATACGATTGCCCACTGCTGGATGCCATTAACCATCCGCAAATACACAGCGAAATAAAAGAGGAATTGAAAGGCTTTTACAAAGTGCTGAAAGCCAGCGACCAATACATTCAGTTTGTGTTCATAACCGGCATAACAAAGTTCGCACAGGTAAGTCTATTTAGCGGAATGAACCAGCCGGAGGATATTTCATTTAACGACAGTTATGCTGCCTTATGCGGGTTTACGCAAAAAGAACTTGAAACATATTTTGAGCCAGAAATAAAGGAATACGCAAAAAAAAATGGCAGTTGGGAAAATTATTTAGACAAGTTGAGGAATTTTTACAACGGATATAAATTTGCTAAAAACGCAGAAACAGTTTATAATCCTATAAGCATAATGAAGCATTTTGGCAATGATGGTGATTTCAGGGTGTTCTGGGCAGAAACAGGCACTCCAAGCTTTTTAGCAAACTACATAGACAGAAACGGCGCAGACATAGCCGATATTGAGAATATGGTATTTTCTCCAGAGGATTTTGGCAAATACAATGATGACGAAATTTTTTTGGTTCCTCTTATGTATCAGGCTGGTTACTTGACTATTAAAGATTATGATAGTGAATCTGGAACTTATAAGTTGGGCTATCCCAACACGGAGGTTCGCAGTTCTTTTTCAGAATTTCTTTCAAAGCGGTCAGGCTTTGATGCCATGAAGCGCGCCTCTGTTTTGAACAAGCTTTTCAAAGCTTTGCAATCTGGCGATGTGGATGCTTTTATGGAAACCATAAAGATTTATATGCAGAGCATAAAATACGATTTAATCACAAAGATGACGGAATACTATTTTGAATTTGCTTTTTCCAATATATTGAATATGCTTGGATTTAATTGCGAGATAGAGGTTCACAGCGCAGTAGGCAATGTTGATGCTATTATCAAGCAGCAAAAGAATGTATTTGTAATAGAGGCAAAACTGGACAGACCCGTTGAGGAGGCATTGAGACAAATAGAGGAGAAAAAATATTATATTCCTTATATGGAGAAAGGTTTGAATATATTCAAAATAGGCGTTGTGTTTGGAGAAAAGGAAAGGAATGTAGTTTCTTATATGTCTGGGAGCAAATGCTACAAATGAATCCAACAATCTCTGTAATAATGCCTGTTTATAATGGCGAAAAATTTTTACAACAAGCCATAGATAGCATTTTATCGCAAACTTTTGCTGATTTTGAGTTTATTATTGTAAATGACGGAAGTACAGATGATACTAAACAAATTTTAGAAAAAAATGATGATAAAAGAATTATTATTATTGATAATGAGAGTAATTTGGGAATAATTAAAAGTTTAAATAGAGGTATTCAAAAAGCAAGAGGAAAATATATAGCTAGAATGGATGCAGACGATATAAGTTTGCCAAATAGATTTCAAACGCAATTTGATTTCTTGGAGAAAAATAAAAATATTGAAGCTTGCGGAACATTTATGAAAGTTATTGATAAAGACGGTAAAGCGCAGTATTCCGATTGGCCTTATAGTTTTAATTCTAAAGAAAATTATATCCATTTTTTATTTCATAATCCCCTAGCCCATCCCAGCCTAATGGGCAAAAGGGAATTATTTTTAGAAAACCCATATGAATTTCAGTATGCTGAAGATTTTGAACTTTGGGAACGATTATCTCATAAAACGATTTTAGTAAATATAGAAAAGGTTCTTTTATTTTATAGAATATACGGTGAAAATATTTCTTTGAAAGGAGAAAATGAGGTAAAAAATGCGTCATGCGTTTTGCGAAAAAGAATTTTACAGGGATTTGGCATAGACATAACGGAAGAGAAAGTAAAGGATTTATTATTTTGGGAAAACGGCGATAAATTTTTATTAAAAGAATTTGATAATATTCTCTTTACTGTGAGTAAAAATTATGACAGAGATATTTTAAAAAAAAATAAAAAATTTATTTCAAAACATTATGTCAATAGGTGTGTAGCTACATCCAAAAAATATGCTTTATTTTATATTTTAAATTCACAAGCATTAAAACTTTATAATTGTAAATTTTTCGCTGTATCATTATTTTTCAAGAGAGCATTTATTTTTATATTTAAGAGGTTAAATGCAACTTTTGCACATCTTTTTCCACGGCAGCAAAACGTTCTGGGGTTCCCATATCTTTAACATATTCCGGTGAATTATAGGCAAATACCTTGCCTTCTGGGAATATAGTAAATGCTGATTAACTCACAACCTCAATTTTATCCTATCAGCATTCCCCCCTTGAATGGAGATTTTTTTAACAAAAATCACCATTCGTCCCCCCGTTTTTTCCGCTCGGAGAGCTAACGGGGGGAACGCCACTGCGATATTCAGAGTTAATCAGTGGCTACTATAGTAAATGCTGATGTGGATTACCTTTTTGGTAAAAATGGGAGCCTCTATGTACATCAGCTATATATTTCTATATTAGAATTTGAAAAATACATTAAAAAGGATAGTTTTATTATGTTTAAAAAGAAGCTGAAAAGCATCCTACCCTCACCCTCTGTTGGTACAAAAAATGAAGCTACCCGCGATGAATGGCTTGCCCAAACATTGCAGAAAATTCCTTCGGGTTTAACTATCTTAGATGCCGGAGCTGGCGAATGTAAGTATAAAAAATTTTGTTCTCATTTGAAGTATATTTCTCAAGATTTTGGGCAATATACAGGGGGAGCTGGAGAGGCAAAAGATATTGGTTTGCAAACAGGTTCTTGGGATAATACCCAGTTAGATATTGCAAGCGACATAACGCAAATTCCATTACCGAACAATTCGGTAGATGCAATAATGTGCACGGAAGTTTTTGAACATTTGCCTAATCCTATTTTAGCAATAAAAGAATTTTCCAGACTTTTAAAACCAAATGGGAAATTAATTCTTTCGGCTCCATTTGCAAGCTTGGTACATTTTGCTCCTTATCATTTTTATTCGGGTTTCAGTAGATATTTTTATGAAAAACATTTGCCAGAGAACGGTTTTGAGATAGAAACGCTAGAATTCAATGGGAATTTTTTTGAATACTTAGCTCAAGAAATCAGGAGGCTTCCGTATATTTGCCAAAGGTATGCGAATAAGAAAATTTCAATTTTTTCTAAATTATCCATTATGTTTTTACTTTTTCTTCTGCAAAAAATGTCAAAAAAAGAAATGAACAGTCAAGAATTATTGTGTTTTGGATGTCACGTGTTGGCAAAAAGAGTTTCTAAATGATTACCGTGAAACTTATGGGTGGGCTTGGCAACCAAATGTTTCAGTATGCTTATGGCTTTGCCTTGGCAAAACGCAAGAAAACGAATTTATCATTGGATATATCTTTTTTTAGTGAAAAAAATTCTGCCACACCCCGTATTTTTGAATTGGATCAACTGTGTATAACGCAAAAAAATATCGGGCAAAAACCATTTTTGACTAAAATTCCAAAAATTGGACATAGACTTAAACCTTTTATAAATTATTTTGAAGGTTATTTTCAATGTGAAAAATATTTTGCAGACTGCGAAGTAGATATTCGCAAAGAATTTCAATTCAAAGAGAAGCTTCAAATTCCAGAAGGCAATACCGTTGCCATTCATATTCGCAGGGGCGATTATGTTAAATTCGCTGATATTCATTTAGTATGCACTCCTATTTATTACGAAAATGCGATTGCTTATGTCCAAAGCAAGGTGAAAAATCCGGTATTTTATGTGTTTAGCGAGGATTTGGAATGGGTTAAGCAAAATATAAACATTCCAAGCAACGCTGTTTTTGTAGATTATGACCCAAACCTGCCCAGCTCGCACGATATGCAATTAATGAGCTTATGCAAGCACCAGATAATTTCCAATAGCAGTTATAGCTGGTGGGCAGCTTGGCTTAACAAAAATCAGGGTAAAATTATTGTTGCACCGGATAAATGGTTTGTGGGTGGTATGGAAACGGATATTTACACGGATTATATGGTTAGAATTTCAACCATTTAATTTTGCCGCCACTCAACAATATTCCTTTCCTTTTCTCCAAAGACAACACCTATTTTGAATATGCTGCAACCTTTCTCTAAATACGGAACATAATATTTCTTTTCTTCAATCTGCTTCAAAGCATCCTCAACAGGTTTGTCTAGTTTCGCCTCTATAACAAAAACGTTATTTTGCAATTTAACAACCGCATCCACGCTACCCGTAGCAGAATGAACTTCTATCTCACAGTTAAAGCCAAGCATATTCAAAATATTGGAAAAAGCAAATTCAAAATAATATTCCGTCATTTTCGTGATTAAATCGTATTTCACGCTCTGCATATAGATTTTGATTGTTTCCATAAAAGCATTCACATCGCCTATTTGCAAGGCTTTAAAAAGCTTATTCAAAACAGAGGCTCGTTTTAGCATATCCAAGCTTGAATATCGCTTGGCAAGAAATTCAGAGAAAGAACTTCGAACTTCTACATTGGGATAATCTAATTTATAGTTCATTGAAAGTTCATTGTAATCTTTGATTGTCAAATAACCAGCCTGATACATCAGCGGGATAAGCGTTATTTCATCTTCATTATACTTCCCGAATGCCTCCGGTGGAAGTTCTACATTCTCAATGTTGGCTATGTCTGCACCATTTTTATCTATGTAGTTTGCTAAAAAACTCGGAGTACCTGTCTCCGCCCAGAACACTCTGAAATCGCCATCATTAAAATGATTTAAAAGACTAACTGGATTATAAACTGATTTTGCTTCCTTGGCAAATTTATACCCGTTGTAAAAATTCTTGAGTTTCGCAATATAATTTTCTCTGCCATTAAAGTTTTTTGAATATTCGTTTATTTCTAGGTCAAAATAGCTTTCCAACTCCTCTTGCGTTATGCCACAAAACGCATCAAACTTAGAGTCAAGAGAAATATCCCTTGGCTGGTTCATCCCGCTGAACAAGCTCACTTGTGCAAATTTCGTTATGCCAGTTATGAACACGAATTGAATGTATTGATCACATTCCTTCAAAACCTTGTAAAACCCACGCAGCTCATCTTTAATATCTTCGTGAATTTGTGAATGGTTAAGAGTATCCAGCAAAGGACAATCGTATTCGTCTATTATTATGGCTACTTTGCCTTTACTTGAGTACAAGGTTTCCAGTAAAACTTTAAATTTTTTGGATATGCTTTGGTTTTGTAAATTTACTCCATATTTTTTTGCGTAAAAATCTAAATATCCGTCAATAAGCTCTATAAGCCTTTCTTTCCCTGCCGCAAAATTCGCTGCGCTCATATCCAGATGCACAACTGGATACTCTTTCCAATCCCAAGGCAAAGCTTCTATGGCAAGCCCTTTGAATAAATCCTTTTGGTTCTCAAAAATCGCTTTTAGAGCAGAGCAGGTCAGAGATTTGCCAAAGCGACGAGGGCGGGAAAAGAAAACCACATTATAGTTGGAAATTAAATTGTGCATATATGCAGTTTTATCCACATATACAGCGTATTCGTTGCGTATTTTAGCAAAATCTTGAACACCAGAAAGAGGCAGCTTGCGAAGCATATATGGGATAAGATAGAAAAATCCTAGTAAATAAATCATTGCTTACTTTACATTTTTTTCTTGGACAGTCCAACATTTACTATATTGGATACATTATGCAATCTAGTTTGGTTCAACTTTATGCTTGCGTTTTGCAGAAAATCGCATTGTTTTTGACATTGGAAGTAATAAAATATGGGAAAAATTAATTTTTATTTATGCTTATTTGGTATTAATATTAGAACCTTTGTTAGCTCTGTTTTAAGTTTGCCTTATTTTTTTTCTTGCTGGAAAAAATTAAACAAACAATCCACCTTTCCTATCGGTAGGTTTTATCCATGCCTTACAGATAGATTTGATTCAAGCGGTTCAGCCAGTGGACACTACTTTCACCAAGATTTGCTCGTTGCGGGAAAAATTTTTATGAACAATCCACAAACCCATTATGACGTTGGCAGCCGCGTAGATGGTTTTGTTGCACATATTGCAAGTTTCAGAAAGATTTATGTATTGGATATTCGCTCTCTGCAAAGCAAAACAAGAAACATAATTTTTGAACAGCAAGATTTTATGGTACCGCTGAAAAACAGCTTAAAAGAATGTACTGATTCTTTGAGTTGTTTGCACGCAATGGAGCATTTTGGTCTTGGCAGATATGGAGATAATGTGGATTATAACGGTTATTTGAAATGTTTGGAAAATCTTTACGGAATGCTGAAACCAAGTGGAAAACTTTATTTTAGCGTTCCTATTGGCAAGCAAAGAATTGAATTCAATGCACATAGAATATTTTCTGTGAAGTATTTATTGGAACTTTTCAACGGCAAATACATAATAGAGCATTTTTCTTATGTTGATGACATAGGTGATTTGTATGAAAACACGGAATTAACAGAAGCGAGTATTGCTAATAATTTTAATTGTAATTATGGTTGTGGTATTTTTGAAATGAGGAAAATTTAGATTTTTGTCAACGAAAGGTCATTATGAAAGAAATCCCTATAGTATTTTCCAGCAACGAAGCATTTATCCCATATATGTCTGCTATGTTGCAGTCAATAATGGAACATTCCAACAATCCATGCATTTTTATAAACTATAATATAAAAATAATGCTTAGTGTGGAGCTTTCCTTGAAAGCATCTTTTATCTCTGCATGGCGGTGGCTAATCTAGCTTCACTATGAGGTTCGCTATTTTGATATTGCGAGAATTTCTAGATTCTATAACGAGGTATATAGTTTATGAAAAACGCAGTTCTATTTTTAATGTTCAACAGACCAGATATCGCAAGACGAACTTTTGCGGAAATAGCCAAGGCAAAACCATCTCGCCTTTACATCGCTTGCGATGGAGCAAGAGAGGGCAAAAACGGCGAGGCTGAGCTAGTTAGTCAAACTCGCAAAATAATTGATTTAATAGACTGGGATTGCGAAGTTAAAACTTTATTTCAAAAAGAAAACTTAGGTTGTGGCAAAGCTGTTAGTAAGGCTATTTCTTGGTTCTTTGAAAACGAAGAAATGGGAATCATTTTAGAAGACGATTGCCTGCCTCATCAAAGTTTTTTTAAATATTGCGAAGAACTTTTGGAAAAATATAAAAACAATGATAGAATTGGCATAATCAGCGGAAATAATTTTCAAAAAGGTCAAAAAATAGGAAATTTTAGTTATTATTTTTCTGACATTGCGAGTATATGGGGGTGGGCTACTTGGGCTAGAAGCTGGAATGATTTCAGGCTGAATGTAAATGAATTGGATGAGAACCTTGTATTAAGTGAAATAAAAAAACGGTTTTCAGAAAAGAAATTCAATAGTTATTGGATAGGAACTTATGAGCTGATGAAAGAATTTAAAATAGATTCTTGGGCTAATCCATTTTACTTTTCCCAGCTTGCAAAAAAGAGAGTATTTATAAATCCAAATGTAAATTTGATTTCTAATATTGGTTTTGGTGATAATGCCACGCACACAATTTATGGCAATGGAGGAAATATTCCAATTCAAGCAATGAAATTCCCTTTGAAACATCCAAGGGAAATTTTAACAAGCCACAAAGCGGATAAATTCTTGTTTAACTACCTTTATATTGTGCAAATATCTTTATTTAAGAGAATTGTAAATAAAATTCGGATAATTGGGGGTAAAATTCGGAGAATTCTTAATAGGTAAAGCCCATTTTTCTTTTAACGAAACCTATTGCTTTTTCCCTTTCATTTTTACTCAAGCCAAAGCAATAGCTAAAGCCACAGCTAAAAATAATACAAGTAAAAATATTCAATATGGAAAATATAGTATTGTTAGGCAAAAAATAATGCATAATAAGCGGAACAAATATGCTTAAAAAAGTTACTATTGTTATCGGCAAATACAATTCCCGCAAAAACCGAAATACAGGCAAACCATTTTGAATTTTGATAATTAAACTATTTAAAAATACACCAAGAATCATCATTAAAATGCCTGCAATAAAAACATATGTCACATCAAAGCCTAAATAACACAAAATAATAGCTATAGGTAAATTAGTTGTTTGTAAAATACAACCTACTATTTGAAGGGTTTTTATATTTCCGCTGGCGTTATTTACTTGTACTGAAGCTAAAACCAAAGTTCTAATTATTTGTTCAATTAAAACTAATTGGGTTAAGACAGCAGCATAATTCGGTACATTCCCAAGCCATACACTCAAAACAAATTCGGCATTGACTATAATAGGGAGCGCAAGGTTAAAAAACAAGAGATAATACATTTTGCTCGCTCTAATAACCAAACTCCACATATCATTAAAATTCCCACTAGCGTATAATTTTATTATTTGAGGATTCACAGCTTGCCCAGCATTTTCACTAAAAGAACCAATTGTCTGAGCTACTCTTGAAGCTATGTTATTAGCTGCATTTACGACTGGTCCAAAAAATAAATTAAAAACCATATTTACACCCTGATATTTAGCAGTATAGCTTATTGGATTGAGCAATATCCAAGCAGAAAATTTTAATAAATCTTTATAAAGATTCCATTCTGTGCATAATTTGAAAGTAGTTTCTTTGAAATTAGTGCAATATATTCTGTAAATAAAAATTACTAAACAAGTAGAAGAAAAACCTAAGGCTGAAAGAAGTTTTAATTTATCAAAATTTATAAAAACCAATAGATAAACAACTAGCAGTTTCATAATAGCATCAAGAATACTCATATAAGCAAATACCTTAAATTTTTCTCGGCTAACAACAATAGAAACATAAGGAGCAAGTATAAAAGATAAACACATTCCTGCAACAGAAAACTGATAAACCCATAAAGCTGAATTTAGCCTATCTGGTGGAATGACCATTTTATTTTGCAAAAACCATAAACCTATTGTTTCAGCTAAAATAAGTGATATTAAAGCAAGAACAGAATATAGAACCAATGCAATGTTGAATATTTTATTCAATTTTTCATAGTTTTCTTTGCCTAATTCAAAAGAAAAATAACGGTTTAGCGTTTGTCCAAGAGCACCACTTATAAAACCGCATATTACCACCAAACCACCTACCACAGCATTTATACCGTAATCCTCTACTCCAAGCTCTCTTAAAACCAACCTAGATGTATAAAGGCTAATGCACATTGTAACTATTTGCCTAAAATACAAAGCAAGAGTATTTTTTAAAATTCGTTTATTGTCCAATGTATTTGGCATTGAGTTTAAAAATATAGAAATATTTAACTTTTAAGTTACTATATTAAACTTATGAAAAAAGAAATTAAGAAATTGGTCAAAAATATATTGCCATATTATTTGATTAAAAAGTATCAGGCTAGTAAGGAAACTGATGTATTTGCTCAGAGAGGTTTACTGTCAATGGATGAGATAAAATTATATAATTATAATCGTCCTTTGCCTGAAGTTTTACAAAAACCACAAACAAATTACAAGCAAATTGATTTTGCGAATATTGAATTTTATGATGAAAATATTCTTATGGATATAGAAAAGTACCTTACTGGAAAAATTGAAGAAACGAACTATAATAAAAGTGAAATGTCATATAAAGACAGAGCTTTTCTGAATGGAATAATTCGCAAAACAAAACCAGAAACAATCGTAGAAATAGGTTTAAGTGCTGGCGGAAGCACTTGTGTGATTTTGAATGCGATTCGTGATATGGAAAAAACGAAACTATATTCTTTTGATTATAATACGATTTGGTATAGGGATCGTGGCAAAGATAATGGCAGAAAAACTGGCTTTTTAGTAAACCAAATTGTTCCTGACCTCGCTTCAAAATGGGAACTTTATACAGGCGGGGTACCGTGTAGATATTTTGATAATATCCCAAAAGATGGAATTGACATTTGTCTTATTGATACAGCTCATTTTAATCCTGGAGAACATCTGAATATCTTGGAAATTTTGCCATTTATGAAAAAAAACGGACTAATTATTTATCATGATACATCGTATCATTCTCTTTTTGGTGCTGACGGAACCACAAATCTTGTTTCTATAAATACGCTTAGCGGAAAACGAATATTGCTCAAATCAGAGCAAACAATGGGCCTACCTAATATTGATGCTATAATTCTTGACGAAAATATTGAAGATATGTTTTCCGCATTATTCTCAAATATAAGTTTGCCGTGGCATTATAAAATCACTAATGAAGACTTTATTGAAATGTATAAACATTTCTCAAAATATTACCCTAAAGATTTAGTGCAAATTTATGTTTATTATTGTTATTTTTATATGAATGGTGGTATGCAAAACAAGAAAATTGCGGGTATAATTGCAGAAAAAGAAACTATTAATTTTCAAAATCAAAAATTATTGAATATTAATAAAAAAATAAATAAAAAACCTATAGTAGCAATGATAAATTCTGATAATGATGATGGATATCCTAGCCAAACTTTTATTAAATTACAAAAAGATAACATTGATGCAAAAGTGAATTATTATAATTGTGGGATACCTCCAATCAAAATTAATGGGCTGGATTTAGCGACCCCCTACATTATAGCTCAATCTGAAATTTATAAGCAAAAATCAAATGAAATTTCATTACGTTATAATGAAACTCTAGTTGCAATGTCTTTGATTAACGAAAATACTGATGTTGTTTTTGCACAATTCGGACCAGTTGGTGCAGAAATTATGAAAATTTGCAAAAAAATTAACCTTCCACTAATAGTTCATTTTCACGGCTATGATATTTCGGTAAAAAAAGTAGTTGAAGATTACAGAAAAAAATATCAAGAAATGTTTGAATACGCAACATATATCATTGCTGTTTCAAAATGTATGAAAAATATGTTAATAAATTTGGGTTGCAGTGAATCAAAAATTATTTATAACCCGTGTGGAGCAAACGATGCATATTACAATATCAGTCCAACATACAATAAAAAATTATTCATAGGAGCTGGGAGATTTACTCCGAAAAAAGCACCTCAAAACACAATACTTGCGTTCATAAAAGTACTTGAAAAACATCCTGATGCACAGTTAATTTTGGCTGGGGAAGGAGAATTGTTGGAAACTTGCAAAGAATTAGTGAAACAAAATCGTATTGAAGAATCAGTTTTTTTGCCTGGGGTGTTCAATGCAGAACAATTAAAGCTGTGGTTGAGCGAAGCTATGGCTTTTGTTCAACATTCTATTACCGCTCCTGATGGCAATATGGAAGGAACTCCTGTTGTGGTTCTCGAAGCTAGTTTGGCAGGATTGCCAATTATTTCAACTTTTCATGCTGGAATACCAGATGTTATAATTGACGGTAAAACAGGTTTGCTAGTAAATGAAGGTGATATTGAAGGAATGGCAAAAAATATGATTTGGATTCTAGACAATCCAAAAAAAGCAAAAGAAATTGGGATGGCAGGAAAAGAAAATATTTGGAAAAATTTTAATATGAAAAAACACATAAAAGTATTGGATGAAATTATTTATAAAGCAGTGAGGATAGCATGAATGAAATTACCAAAAAGCAAAGTCAGGATTTTTCTATATGCTAATCTGCCAGTGTACTGGACGATTAGCGTAAATATAGAAAAAGTCCCTCACCTCAACATCCTATACGCAGCCTGTGCCTGCAAGGTATCTCCCTGATTGTAAAAAGCGTAAGCTAGGGGTCAAGACTCTTAGCAAGATAAAAGTATGTGCGGGATGAGAACTAACATCGCTACCGTGAAACACTTGCATTTAGAGCCAGCCTCCATTATTTCTGCAAACCTCCAAAAGTGCCATGTGTGTATAAATCGCTAACCTCCAACTGCGCCAGCACCTCGCGGCTTGTGTAAAGCCCCATGTCAAGGGTTAAAATCTTCGCTATGCGTTTGTTGTTTTCGGAATTCGTGGACATTTTTAAGTTTTCAATTCCTCTTTAAACATTTCATAAATTTCCTGCCAAGATTTTTGCCAAAATAAAGAATCGGCATTGACAAGTTTTTCATATAATGAAGAAGTGAAAAACATATTCATTGCTTTTTCTTCGTCAACAGAAAAATCTGTGATAATTGCTTCTACTATTGAATCGGTAATATCTTCAATAGCAAAATGTTGCTCACTATCTTCAATAAATTCCAAAGCATAAAGTGATTCTGCTGTACAAAAACAAATCTGATGTGTTGGTTCAATATAAGTCAATCTTTCAATAAGTTCATCAATGGAAATTTTCCCTTTTTGATAACGTTCTATTTGAACAACCATCTTGTCATTTGCAATTGGACCTTCCACTATGTCAAAAGAATGAGCTGGATGCTTTATGTTTTTATTACGGTTCATAATAACAAAATTTACCCATTCAACAGTATGTTTGTCAAATTTTTCAATTTGGAGCTTGGCGTTTATAGCATAATTTTCACTATATTCTAGTTCAGAAACGATAGGTTTACCACCAAAATCTTCTGCAGTTTGAATAGCTTTTTTAATAGCGTGTTTTTGAATGTTCGTTACG
>Ga0268262_10004538_pt1 | contig 14309 bp, 13 predicted proteins | sample TergutNc150P3_FD_190354 | JGI IMG/M metagenome (GOLD analysis project Ga0268262, IMG submission 190354) | Nasutitermes corniger P3 segment gut microbial community from laboratory colony in Florida, USA - Nc150 P3 (SPAdes) (version 2) | ecosystem: Host-associated > Arthropoda: Insects >... | reverse complement strand
TATATAGGGGGCGGTGGTTACGGCATTTACCATTTGGAGCGTTTCGTTGTCCCAGACCTTGCTTAACTGTTTTAGCGTCCAAACGAAGGGATCCCAGTAAGTAACTTTTCCCATGAGCATAAGGGCACCCCGGCTACCTTTGGTTCTTAGGCCGACGGGAAGTGAGGCGTTCAGGTTCACGGCGCTGGTTGAAATGCCCACTTCCAGTTCCGCGTAATCGCTCGCAGCTTTTCTTGAGCTTACTTCAAGCAGCCCGGAAACCGTGTGCCCGTAGCGGGTAGAAAAAATACCGTGTGACAGTTGGGCGCTCGATACCATGTGAGGGTCGAAGATTGAAAAGCTCCCGCCCCAGTGGTAGGGGTTTTCAATGTAAAAGCCGTCAAGGGCTGCCATCAGGTCTCCGGGATCCCCGCCTCTTATGGAAGGCAGCGCGTTAAACATTCCCGAATAGCCCACGCCTGGAAGGAGTTTTATTGATGTCATCACGTCTTCGATAACGCCAATTTGGGAACTGCGCTCCATCGCTTCACCGGAGATTGCCACGCTTCTGCCGCTTTTGGTTTCGCTTACGCCGGGGCGCTGCGCTTCTATCACCAGCTCGCGGCTATGAACCGCGCCTCCCAGGCGCAGGCCCAGATAAAAATCGTCCCCCCTTAACGGAATGACCAGCCGTCCAAGCTCGTAACCCGGGTAGCTAATCTGAATGGATACCTGCCTGTCGTCAGGAACAGAGATGCGCGTTTGCCCGTTTTCATCGCAGGTATGATCGCTTCCATCCCATGAACGAACCGTGGCTCCTTCAAGGGGCAGATCAATGTCAAAATCAGTAACAGTAATTGTTACATCCCTTGCCCAGAGGGAAGTAGAAAAGCAAAATAATAATAATGCAAGTAGAAACAGCCTTGGTTTTTTAATCATTTTCTTCACTAATTTAGCATAGAATAGCCAGAAATAAAACACCGATAATTCTCAGACAATCCTATATAGCGCGTCAAGCGAAGACTGTGCTATAATCCGCTTTAGCCTACCATGAATAGCAAACCGGGGTTCTTTTCTTTTCTTTCCAGGCGTAAAAAGCCGGCCAAAACACACGGCCGGTCAGAACACCGCGCCGCAGTTGTTGACGCTTTGAACAAATCGATTGAAATTTTTTCATCCCGTAATGAAGATACATTTGACGAAACAATGACCAATGGAATACGGCCTTTTGCGGATGCGGTTGGCCTGGATCGCGTAGTCTTTTATAAGCTGGTGGACATAGAAGGGATCGAACGTCTTGGGCAAATTTACCGCTGGGACAAGTCGGAAGGCGGTTTGGTATCTCTTGACGAAGAACTGCTGGTTATGCCAATTCATCCTGTTTTAGATGACTGGATGTCAATAACATCGCAGGGCGGCTGTATACGGTTTAGGGAAAGCGATTATACCGAAGATGTGGCGGCCTTGATGCGTATCTATGGCATAAGGTCTATATTGATAGTGCCTATTGTCACGCATGGGGAATTTTGGGGCGTTATCAATTTTCAGGACCATACCAACGATCGGTATTTTGACGAAGACTGCGCCGATTTGCTGTATTCGGCGGCGCGTATATTCTCAAGCGGCATCATTAGAACCGGAGTGAGCCACACTGCCGAAAAAGCCTTCGAAGCGCTCGAGCGCCGCGAAAAAATGGCGGCTGCTCTGAACAGGGCAGCCATCAGTTTTCTGTCGCAAAGCGAAGAAACTTTTGAAGACACAATGACGATAGGCATTAGGGAAATCGCGGATATGTTCAATTTAGACAGATTCTCGGTTTGGCGTAATTTCAATATGCCTGACGCCATACATACATCCCAGATATATCGCTGGGACAGAGAATCCGGGGGGACTACCGCGCCGACAGCAGGCCTGGAGGATGTTACATATGCCCAGCTTGCGCCGCGGTGGGAAAAAATTTTGGCATCGGGAAAAACGATTAACAGTCCGGTAAAGCTGCTGCCCGAAGCGGCCATGCTGCAATCATTTGGCGTAGTGTCGGCGTTTATCACACCGGTTTTTATCAACAATGTTTTCTGGGGTTTTGCGCTTCTTGAAGACCGCCACAACGAACGTTTTTTTGAAGAAGACAGCGTAGAAATGATGCGCTCGGCGGCGTTCTTATGCGTGAATACCGTCATACGCGCCGATATGGAGCGCGATATAGCCAACGCCAACGAATTTACACGCGCCATCCTTGACGCTTCACCCTTAGGCTTTACTGCTTTTGGCGAAAACGCCCGTATTTTTGACTGCAACGATTTTATTTTGAAAGCATTGGGTACTACCAAGAACTACTATATCGAATATTTTCACAAATTTTCGCCTGAATACCAGAGCGACGGGGCAAAGTCCATAGATAGGGCAATTGAGTTGGTTGAGCTGGCGCTGGATGGCGAAAGGCTGGTATTTGAGTGGACACATTGTTCGTCTACGGGAGAGCACATACCATACGAAGTTACGCTGACGCGTACAAGGTATAACGGGAAATATGTAGTAATGGCTTATCAATACGACCTGCGTAATACAAAACAAATGATGGAAAACATACGGGAGCAGGGTAAACAGCTCAAAATCAGGCTGGAACAACAGGAACTAATTTCAGAGATTTCAAGAGGCTTTATTTCGTCCGGCGATTCGGAAACGCTGGTAAAAGAAGCCATTGCCAAATTGGGGCGCTATCATAAAGTATCAGTGATATATATTTTCGGCATTGATTATCAGCGTAACAGTACTTATATGGCGTATCATTGGTCAAGCAAAGGCAATCCGCCGCGCCTGATCCAATCCGATTTATTCGCTCCAATTACATCCACCTTTCCGGAAAGACTGCCTGACTGTTCGATTTTGCCGGTGGTTTGTTTTGACGATATCACCGGCAATTCTGATCAAGTTTTACAGGAGCTATCGTCCCTGGATGTCAGAGCGTTTATCTGTGCGCCGTTCTATGTTGATGGTCATTTATGGGGGTTTATGAGCGTGCAGCAGAGTCATGTACCCCGCAAGTGGACCGATAATGAAAAACGGTTTGTAGCCATGACGGCAAGCACCATCGCCGGTATCATTATGCGCAACATTTACGACACAAGGCTCAAAGAGGCGCTTTACAGGGCAACCGTAGCAAGCAGGGCGAAAGGAGAATTTCTTTCCAACATCAGCCACGAAATGCGAACGCCTTTGAACGCGATAATCGGCATGACGGAGATCGGCAAAACCTCAGGCGATCTGGCGAGAAAAAACCACGCGTTTAGCAGGATTCAGGATGCGTCAACGCATCTTTTAGGCATAATAAATGACGTACTTGATATGTCAAAAATCGAGGCAAACAAGCTGGAATTGTCGTTTGTTGAATTTAATTTCGGGAAAATGCTCCAGCGTGTAGAGAATGTTGTAAGTTTTCGCGTAGAAGAGAAACATCAAAAACTTTCGATAAACATCGGCAAGGACATTCCTGAAACCCTGACAGGAGATGACCAGCGGCTTGCGCAGGTTATCGCGAACCTTCTGGGAAACGCGGTCAAGTTCACTCCTGAGAGAGGTTCTATCGATCTTGACGCGCGTTTGGAAGAAGAAAAAGACGGCCTTTGTACAATTCAAATTTCTGTAAGCGACACAGGAATCGGTATAAGCGCCGAAGAACAGACAAAACTGTTCCAGTCCTTTCAACAGGCCGAAAGCAGCACGGCGCGCAAATACGGGGGTACCGGGTTGGGCCTTGCGATTTCCAAAAACATTGTGGAGATGATGGGGGGCAGGATATGGGTACAATCAGAGCCGGAGAAAGGCTCTACATTTACCTTTACGGTTAAGTTAAAACGGGGTGAGGATAAAAAACCTGGAGAGCGGCCGGTAAACAAAAATAATGTGGCTATTGAGGAAGATGTAAATGAAAAAGACCTTGAAGGGGTGTATGAAGGCCGCAGGGTTTTACTGGCGGAAGATGTGGAAATAAACCGCGAAATAGTAATAACGTTGCTTGAACCTACGCTTTTGGCGATAGACTGTGCGGAAAACGGAGCGCAGGCCGTCCGTATGTTTGCCGAAGCGCCTGAAAAGTACGACATGATTTTCATGGATATACAGATGCCTGAAATGGACGGTTATGAAGCAACGCGGCGCATCAGGGCGCTGGATATTCCGGAGGCTAAAAAAATTCCGATTGTTGCCATGACCGCAAATGTGTTCCGTGAAGATATAGAAAAATGCCTGGAAGCCGGTATGGACAGCCATATTGGGAAACCGCTTGATTTCCAGGAAGTTATGAATAAATTGGACAGGTATTTGCCCAAATAAATATTTTAAGAGGCGGTGAAATTAAATGTTAATAGGCTGCTTGGGCGTTTTGTTGGCAGTATGAGCCATGAAATGCGAACGCCTTTGAACGCGATACTCGGTATGACTGCAATAGGCAAAAATGCAGAAGATATAACAAAAAAAATTATGCTCTATACAGAATTGAAGAAGCCTCGATGCACCTGTTGGGTATAATAAATGACGTACTTGATATGTCAAAAATCGAGGCAAACAAGCTGGAATTGTCATTCGCCGAGTTTATTTTTGAAATGATGCTGCAACGGGTATTGAATGTCGTCAGTTTTCGCATAGACGAGAAGCATCAAAAACTTTCGGTAAATATAGCCGGAGACTTTCCTAAAACCTTAATCGGGGACGATCAGCGGCTTGCGCAAATTATTGTCAATCTGATGGGAAACGCCGTTAAATTCACGCCGGAGAACGGTTCCGTTATTCTTGATGCTCATTTGAACGAAGAAAAAAAGACGGCCTTTGTACCATTCAAATCTCTGTAAGCGACACAGGTATTGGCATAAGCGCCGAGGAACAGCTGGAATTTATAACGGTTATGGAAAAGCTCCGCGTTTACTTGAATTAAGCTCCCCGCGCTTCCATGGCTGTAGCTGTTTCCGCGGCTTTTCTCATCATCCTTTCTATAGCAAGGGGAATTAGTGTAACGATGAAGGACAGGTTCTTTTTTCCTCCCCTGCTTTTCCAGGCAAGGCACAGGTCTTCCCAAACTTCAAAAAACTGCGGAAGAAAGCCCAGCATCAGCGATATGTAAAGGCTTAAATTTAGTTTCTCTATATGCAGGAATGATTCAAGGCGGAAAAGCGATTTTCTGATCTCATAGGGAGTTGTAACCGAAAAAAGCAGGGTTCCAGCCGAAAAGGCCGCCGCTATTCTGAGCGAAAAAATAACCGCCTGCATAAGGCCTCCTGAGCTGATCCTAAATGGAGAAAATTCTATGGCCTGTAAAAGGAACACCCAAAAAATGACAAGGAAAAGTGGGCCGCTCCCCCTGAGCAAAGCCGTCGGGCCTATGCCGGCTGCGAAAGAAAGCGCGATAAGAATAAAAGCTGTCGTTCCCAGCAGTACAAGGCTTTGCGTATCCGTCCCCGGAAAAAATGAGGCAAGTGAAATAAGCAGAAGAAAAGCCAATTTGAAACCTGCCGGCAGTTTATACAGCAGGCTTGAGCCTTTTTCGTACTTGCCGTTTGGCGGCAAGTACGACCACGGTGTAATCGTGCTTTTCTTTTTGTTTCTCATAACCACGTACAATCCCCCGCGTTTCTGTAAGCTTTTCTTGGGTCTCTCACTCCCCATTCGGACTTTAATCTTTCCAATACCGCTTCAGCGTCGCCAGAATCCCTGACCTTCCCTCTCCAGAGGATCACAAGGCGATCCGCAAACGCGAGAACTTTTTCAAGCTCGTGGGTAAGGATTATGACGGTTTTGCCGTTTTGTTTCAAAAGGCTGATTATCTTCAAGACCTGGATTACGCCGGGCCAGTCCAGGTTTGCAAAAGGTTCGTCCATTATGACGATCTCGCAGCCCATGGCCAGTACCCCCGCGACCGCAAGGCGCCGCTTTTCCCCGCCTGAAAGATGGCGGGACGCAAAGCCGCGCTTTTCTGTAAGTTCCAAAAGCGAGAGGGTTTCTTCAAGGCGGCTTTCAATTTCTTTTTTTGGGAGTTTTAAGTTTTCGGGGCCGAAGCGTATATCCTCCTCTACGGTTTCGCCCAAAATCTGTGCGTCCGAGTCCTGAAAAACCAATCCCACCGAGCGCCGGATTTGGTTCTTGCATTCCTCAAGAGGTTTTCCGCAAAAAAGAATTTCGCCCTCCGTGGCTGGTAAAAGGCCGGCCAGTATTTTCATCAGCAGGGTTTTCCCGGAACCGTTTGCCCCGGCTATTAAAAGGCATTCTCCATTATAAATATCCAGGTCTACGCCGGACAGGGCTTCAAAGCCATTCGGATCCACGCTGTTAAAAAATTTTTTCTTCAGGCCTCTGACGGAGTATAAGACTTCAGCTTTTGTCATCCGATTTTGTCATCTAAAAAATCCGCCGCGATTCTTCTTAGCCTGGGGGCAATGAGAACTGCGGCAATTCCCTTTAGAGCATCCCCAATGACAAAGGGAACAAACCCTGTCAGCAGTGTTTTTCCCCAGTCAAGGTTCACTCTTGTTTTAAGCCAAATTAGGCCGGGGATGTAAATGACCAGGAAGGCCGCTATTACCGCGATAATGATGCGCATTTGAAAAAACTTTGTGCTCGCATTCGCCTTTGGCCTGCCCGCTATAAGCCCCGCTACAAGGGCGGCAAAAAGGTAACCAATAAGATAGCCTCCGGTTGGGCCGGCAAAGCGGACTATGCCGCCGCCGCCGGAAAAAACCGGAAAGTTGAGCAGGCCGGCAAGCAGAAAAAGGCCCACCGCGGCGCTGCCCAGGAAAGGGCCCAGCACAATGCCGGACAAAAGGGCTAAAAGGTTCTGTAGGACGATGGGAACCGGCCCAACCGGAATAGCGATAAAAGCCCCTGCGGCGGTTAAGGCGGCAAAAAGGGCGGTAAAGGCGATTCTGATTAACAACCTTGAAGAGGCAGGCTTTGTTTTTTCGTTGTTGTCCATTTTGTATATTCCGTCATTCTCTATAATCAGTCAAGTCAAATAATGTATTCTTAAATTCAACTAATTCTTCTACCTTTTAATTTTTCGTATCCATCATTCCATATTCTTGCCATAAAGACTTTTTCTCCTGGCTGTTGCGGTACATGGGCTTTTGCGATCATAATCGTTGTTGTTGCCGCTGTCGGGTAAAATAAATCATCTGGCATACTAATCATGCCAAGAAGAGTATGGTTTCTGGTAAATTCTTTTCTCCAATTGGCATTATCATCATCTGCAAATATCCCTGCCCAAATAATTGAAACAAAAATTCCTTCAGGCATTAATGCCGACATGGATGCATTTACAAAATCCCGTTCTGGTTCGTTTTCCTGTGAAAAGGGTGGATTCAAAAAAGCCCTGGTAAATTTTTGATTTATACTCTGTATAGAATCTTTATCAAAACAACTTTTGTTTTCTATATTGCTTTTTCCGTCGCCACGGAAAAACATATTCAGTGTTGATAATGCCCAAATTGTTGGATTTGTATCAAAACCATATAGTGAGGCTTTCACTTTCATTATGGCTTTAGGTCCATGAGCCTGATTAAACATCCGATCAAATGCAGATACCAGAAAACCACCTGTACCGCACGCAATATCAATAACCATATCTGTTATACTGGCATCAACAAGTTCTACACAGAATCTTGTTATATGGCGAGGGGTAAAAACAATTCCTAATGCATTATTATCGTAACCATAACGTAAAAAAGCTTCATATAATAATCCCAAAAAATCAATGAATTCAGTAACACTGGGAACTTGTACATTTGTAGTACCGTCATTTGCTTCAAGAGCCGCTTCAATTTCATTTTTTGTTGGTATTGTGGTTATTTCAAATCCTTTTGATTTTAATGGAATCCAGGAATTGTTTCTAAGGAATCTTACCTCAATTACATATCCTGTATCTTCCTCACCGGCTACACCGATAGCGATTTTTATGTTGTACTTTTTTGTTTTGTTTATTTTCTCGCAATAATAAATGGCTTCTTGAATAGCCGTCTCTATTTTTGCTGCTTGATTTTTTGTTTCAATAACCAGCATAGGTATAGTTGAAATACAGAAAAGAAAATCAGGACGTTCAAGACCCAGGCCAATATTTTTAAAATATTCTGTTATTTCCTGTTCCTCAAGACAAGACCCGCCACTTGATATATGATTGACATTCCATCCTCTTTTTTGAGCTTGTTCCCTGACGAAATATCTTGCTCTGCTCTCCGCCCTTTTTGATTTCATAAAAAAATTGCCTAAAAAAAGTATATCAGGCATAAAATAATCTAACAAGCATTTCTTACAATTGTCAAATTACGCGATACCCTTTGTGCCTTCGCATCTTGGCGGGAGTTTATTTCCTTAATAATATAGCGATATGAAACGTTCGCTTATTAACAGCCACATCAGGGACGCAAAGGAATTCATTGCCAGGATGCAGTTTGCCCTGCCTCCCTTTGCCTGCTGGAGCCCCGATGAATGGAAGGGCAAAGGGCCGGAGTACGATGAGATTCGGAATAACCAGCTAGGCTGGGATCTGACGGATTTCGGTAGCGGCGACTATGACAGGTTGGGGCTTTTTCTCTTTACGATTCGCAACGGCAATGTCCGCAACCTTTCGGGCAAAACCTATGCGGAAAAACTGCTCATTGTGAAAGGCGGTCAGGTAACGCCTTACCATTACCATAAGGCAAAAATGGAAGACATAATAAACAAAGGAAAGCATCACTTTAAGGCAGGGGGTGTTTCATCAGTTCTGGTCGGATGACGCTACCCTGCTTTTGGGCGAAGTGTCCATGGTCAACGACGATCATGCGGATAACTTTTTTCTGGAAGAACGGGGCCGCTTCCCTTCCATAGAGGAAGATGAAAAACCGCTCCATCTTCTTGTTGGGGATTATAATTTTATTTGACAAATTTTTATCTTGCATTGATACTAAAACAATGAACATAAGGAGGTTCTAAGTTATGTCTGACACAGGTTTAGTGAAGAAATTGGCTATTGGTTTTACAATGAAAGAAGGTTTTGCTGTCGGAATAAAGGATATTGGTCCGATTTTGGTGAACGTTTTATTGTGGGTATTGACTGTTTGGGTTCCTTATCTCAACATCGGAACGACAATAGGTCTATTTGTGGGTGTTGTTACAAAGGCAAGCAGAGGCGAATCCATCTCAATGACTGAAATTTTTGATCCCAAATACCGGAAATACATGATAGAATTTTTTCTTACATCGGGCTTAATCTGGATTGGCGTAAGTGTTGGAATGCTCCTTTTCTTAATTCCGGGCATAATAGTTGGTCTCGCCTGGAGCCTTGCTGTCCTTTTGGCTATTGACAAGGGGAAAAATCCAATTGAAGCAATTGTCCTTAGCAATGACCTCACCTATGGCTATAAATTGAGGATGACGGGCATTTATTTATTGATTTCTGTAATTTTCTTATTTGCCCAAATAATCCTGATGGTTATTGGCATTGCAGCCGAAATCTATGGTTTTGCCGTTTTTTTACTTTTATTAACAATGCTTTTTGAGGTTATTGTATTTATTGGTTTACAGGCCAGTATTTATAGACAATTAACCGAAAACGTTTGAAATAAAATCGAGGCTATCCGGAAAGCAGCGTCTGGATAGCCTTTTTTCTGAAAATATACTACAACGTTTCAGGGTATAGGCCCGTATTGATTGTCGTTGGGATTTCCTTCAATAACACATAACATAAAAACAACAATGACGTTTACAACCGGAATGAGGCATAAAAGCAGTAACCAGCCAATCAGGTTTATATCATGCAGGCGTCTGATTCCCAGCGCAATGCTGGGAATCAGAATAGCAAGGACAAAAAGTATATAAACGATCCAAAAAAGTACCCTTAGGACTGGTATTCTTGTCAGTATGAAGAAAATAATGCCTATAATAAAATTTACAAACACGAACATCCAAAACTCTTTTCGGCTTGCCCGGCCCGTGAAAGCCATGTATTTTTTTAATACGGCAACATAGTTGTCCAGTAAAATTATCAAAAGCGATTCCATCAACAGCCTCCATTACTTGCTTGGTTTAGATCACTGTGCCGGGGTAAAGTACCGCCCCTTTTGGTATTATAATTATCCCGTCCTTGATGTAATAGTTCTTGTAATCGCCGTCGGCGCGGTTAATATTATCGTCAACCCCTATGCGGCACCCTTCGCCGATGCGGGCGTTTTTGTCGATTATTGCCCTTTTCACCAGGGTTCCCCTTCCGATACCCAGGTTTGGAATACGATCCTCGGCGTTTTTTTGTTTTTTTGTGTCCAATTCGTAATAGTCGGCTCCCATGCAGACAACCCCGTTAAGGCTGGAACCGGATTCAATGATGGTTCTGACTCCGACAATTGAATCCGAAATAGCGGCGTTGGTAATGATACAGCCTTCCGCGGCAATGGACTGGTTCATGTTGCTAAAATTCATTTTCGATGGGGGTAGGCATCTGGCGTGGGTATAAATCGGGTGATCCTCGTCGTAAAAATCAAAACGGGGTTTTAAAGTGGTTAGCTCCAGGTTTGCTTCGTAAAAACTCTTTATTGTCCCGATATCTTCCCAGTAGCCGTCAAAAATATACGCATTCACCTTTAGCTTGCTTATGGCCTGGGGAATGACCTCCTTGCCGAAATCGGTTAACTCATTGTCCAGGCTGGATAGCATGGTTTCCGAGTTAAAGATGTAGATACCCATTGACGCCAGGTACTCATCCCCCTTGGTTTTGTCCTTTTTTAGTTCCGGCGGAATTTTATAGTCGCTAATATCCTTTGTGGGGCCCGGTTTTTCCAGAAATTCGGTAATTACGTTGTTTTTGTCCGCTTTTAGTATGCCCAGTTGGCTGGCGTCCCCTCGGGAGACTGAGGTACAGGCTATTGTTATTTTCGCTCCCGAGTCCTTGTGATGCTTAATCAGCTCGCGTAAATCCATACGGTAGAGCTGATCGCCTGAAAGAATGAGGTAATACGAAGAGGTCTCGGCAGTGAAATGAACCAGGTTCTTTCGCACAGCGTCCGCAGTTCCCTCAAACCAGCCGGATTGATCGTATGTCTGCTCTGCGGCCAGAATTTCAACGAATCCCTTTGAAAAGGTATCAAAATTGTAGGCCTGCGAAAGGTGAAAGTGAAGCGAGGCAGAATTATATTGGGTAAGGATGTATATTTGCTTTAAATCCGCGTTTATGCAGTTGGATATTGGGATATCAACCAGCCGAAATTTGCCGCCGAAAGGAACTGCCGGCTTTGCCCGTTCCTTTGTTAAAGGAAACAGCCTGGAACCTTTTCCGCCACCGAGTACTATGGATAGAACTTCAAACACAAGCAGCCTCCTTTTGGTATAATAGATGAAGACACTTTTTTAACAATATTATTATACCCCATTATAGCTCGCTTTTCTTGTTATGTCGATAGAATATATAATCTAACTGTGGAGCAGGCATTAAGAAAAATTTTATCCAGCCCCGAATTTGCCCCTAACATCGTGGTGGAGAAGCTCCTTCCCGCTTCGGAGGGCTCTTTCGCGCCTTTTCCCGCCGATTTGGACAGTCAAATTGCATCTTCCTTGCGGAACCGTGGGATTACACAAATCTATACCCACCAGGCCGAGGTATGGGAAAACGTGAAAAAAGGCCTGAACACGGTGGTGGTTACCCCCACAGCCTCGGGAAAGACCCTTTGCTACAACCTTCCCGTGCTGGATACCCTAATTCGAGACGAAAAGGCTAGGGCCCTGTACCTCTTCCCGACCAAAGCCCTCTCCCAGGACCAGCAATCGGAGCTTAACGAGCTTGTGCAGGAGGATCCACGGGCCGGAAAAAACGGCCAGGGCGCGATTCCGATTAAGATTGCGACTTACGACGGGGACACGCCCGACAGTCTAAGGGTATCCGCGAGGGATACCGGAAGGATCATTATCTCCAATCCCGATATGCTCCACGCCGGTATTCTTCCGAACCATCCCAAATGGATTAAGTTTTTCTCGAATTTGAAATTCATAGTGATAGACGAAGCCCACGCTTACCGGGGCGTGCTTGGAAGCCACGTTGCAGACCTTATCCGCCGTTTAAAGCGGGTGGCGGCTTTTTACGGCTCAAAGCCGATCTTTATACTCTGTTCCGCGACCATTGGCAATCCAAAGGAGCTGGCCGAAACCCTGACAGGCGAAGAAGTTGTTTTGGCGGACAAAAACGGTGCTTCACGGGGTGAAAAGCTGGTTATCCTGTACAACCCGCCGCTGGTCGATGCCGTGCAGGGAATTCGCCGCAGCGTGGTTACCGAAAGCAGGCGCTGGATGCTGGCTTTTCTCAAGAGCGGAATAAAGACGATTCTTTTTGCCCATTCCAGGGTCAAAACCGAAGTGGCCGCGACCTATGTGAACGAAGACCTTGCCAACATCTACACCGACAATTCCCGCATACGGGTAGAAGCCTACAGGGGCGGCCTTTTGCCCAACGAAAGGCGCGAAATAGAAAGGGGCCTTAGAGACGGCAGCATACAGGGGGTGGTTTCGACAAACGCCCTTGAGCTGGGCATAGACATTGGCGGCCTTGACGCCTCGGTGGTGGCGGGCTTTCCCGGTTCCTTCAATTCCTTTTGGCAGCAGTCAGGCCGCGCCGGGCGCAGGGGGGGCTGTTCGGTGTCCGTGTTTGTGGCCTCTTCCTCCCCGATGGATCAGTTCATTATGAACGACCCGGACTGGTTTTTTAAAAAGAGCGCCGAAGAAGCCCGGCTTGACCCAAACAACCCATACATACTTTCCGATCATGTCCGCTGCGCAGCCTTTGAGCTGCCCTTCCGGGACGAGGACCTGGAAAAAGGCGAGGAGCCCTTTCCCGCCGAAGCCGCCCTTCCTGTGCTTGAATACCTGGAGGAGGACGGCATAGTCCGCCACACCGCCGGAAACGTCCCCGGTGGGGGACGCTGGCATTGGTCGGATCGCTCCTTCCCCGCCGAAGGCATCAGCCTGCGCTCCGCCACGGCGGACAACGTGGTGATCATCGACGTTACAGAAGGCCGCAACGCGGTTATCGGCGAAATGGACAGGCCCAGCGCCAAGGAGCTTATATTTGAAAACGCCGTATACATCCACCGGGGCCGCCAATACCTGGTGGAAAAATTGGACATAGAGAACCGGAAGTGCCTTGTAAGGGAGGCGGAGGTAAACTACTTTACCGACGGCCTTGTCAAAACCGACATCAAGGTTTTAACAGAAGACGAGAACTTAACCTACGGGGCAGACAAAATTGTCTGCACTGGCGTTTTAGGCGATGTTCTTGTACGTTCACAGGTTGCCAAATTCAAGAAAATACGTTTTCATACCCACGAAAACATAGGCTACGGGGACATAAGCCTTCCGGAAGAAGAGATGCAGACCCGCGCCCTTGTCTTGCTTTTTGGCGCCAACACACGCGGGGGCAGGGCGCTGGCAGGCATGGATGAAGCCACGGCGGGCATGGTTTTGGGCGGCGCGGGGCAGTTAATAAAACTAATTGCTCCGGTTTACCTGCTCTGCGACCCAAGGGACCTTGGCGTTACCGAACGCGTCAGGGACCCGCATTTCGGAGTTAGCGCCCTTTACATCTACGACAAGTACCCAGGCGGTACGGGTTTGGCGGAAAACCTGGAGAAAAAGGCCGGAGAACTCTTTAAGCACGCGCATCTGGCGGTGGAGCGCTGTCCCTGCAAGGAAGGCTGCCCCTCATGTGTGGGTCCCGGAGGGCACAAAAGGGGAACCGCCGCCTTGCTTGAGGCCTTGGCTAATTAGAGTCTGTCCATAATGTAGACACATTATGGACTCGGACTGAAAGTCCGCGACAACCTTAAAAACTGCATTTTCGCAGTCTTTAGACGAGAAAATGCAATGTCCGTCTGCAAAGTAACAGACTTTGTGGACGGACACTAATTAGCTTTTTTATTCATTGACTATATGAATATATCCATGTAAAATTAAGAAAATACGATTATTTTAATGTTATTCGTTTGAATTTACGATTAAGCGGAGGAATTAATGAAGATTAAGATTAAGTTGAGTATCATCATGATCGCCATTGTGGGGGTCATTTTAGCTGTAGTTGCTGTAGTTTTATTGCAGCAGGCTTCTAACACAAGCATGGAATTAAGCGTACGGTCACTTGATAATCTTGCTTCTCAACGCGCCGCGTACTGGCAAGGCAGGGAGGACGGTCTTTACCGGGTTGCCCGTACGCTGGCTAATATTTTTGGTGATTTTGAAGACGATCCGGTGGAGCGAAGGCGGGACATGTATGACAGTATGATGCAATCCGTTGCAAGGGCGGAAACTACCATATTTCAAGTCTACTGTGTTTG
>Ga0268262_10004537_pt1 | contig 14309 bp, 12 predicted proteins | sample TergutNc150P3_FD_190354 | JGI IMG/M metagenome (GOLD analysis project Ga0268262, IMG submission 190354) | Nasutitermes corniger P3 segment gut microbial community from laboratory colony in Florida, USA - Nc150 P3 (SPAdes) (version 2) | ecosystem: Host-associated > Arthropoda: Insects >... | reverse complement strand
GTTATAAACTCCTTCAATCTTTTCGGTGCGCCGTCTAATCCCCGGTTCAAAACGCTCGGCGGTATCCAAAAGCCCTCCGGGAATGGGAAACCCCGCCGCCCGTTCCGCGCTGACTCCGGTATATTCCACTTTTGGAAATGAGGAAAGTTTTATATTCTGACTGTCCAGAAGATTTTTTAATTCAATCATCGTAACGTTGTAATCTCCCATGCCGGTTTCGTCATACTCACGCCGTTTGGCAATGCAGGGAGAAATTACCGCTATCTTGTGGTCTTTATATTGAGGGTAAAATTCTTTTATTAATTTAATAATATGAAGGATAGGGCTGTCCGCCGGAGCGAGAAAAGGCAGTAATTCAGGGTAGTGAATTTCGATATAAGTTACAATCGCAGGGCAGGGCTGTGCGATCACCGTTCGGGGATTTTTTTCTTTGATGTAGTCAAGATAGGACATGACGGTAAGTTCCGCGCCCAGGCTCACGTCAAAAAAGGCTTCAACGCCCAGCGATTTTAACCAGCCGTTCAAGTTGAGGTATTGATCGGGAAAAAACGAAGCGACCGCGGGGGCGGCTACGGCGATTATTTTCTTGTATTGTTTCAGGTCTTCCAAGAAACGGCCGGTGTCATCTATGAGGGTTCTTGCCTTGTGGGTACAGGCGTTAATGCAGTTTCCGCAGCCGATACAAATGTCGTGATTTATCTGTAACTTTTCCGCTGAACCGTTCATGCAATATTTAACCGGACAAATTTCAATACAAGCGTAACAATTAACGCACTTTTTTTCATCAATCCGTATAACCGGAGTAAGGGATATTCTCGCCATTTTCTCCTACCTTCATTTAATTTTGCAGATGAAAAATTTATATTTATAGCTCAATCCGAATAATATAACATAAGCCAATAAAATGGCTGTCGTGATAGCTGTCATTTTTATTATATATTTAACAATATTAGTGTTAATTAGATTTTCGATATCGTTATCTACTTTTTCTACCCCAACGGTGTTAGCTAGTTTCTGGCTTGTTGTTTTCATGGAATGTATACTGAATATTGAAATAACTACAAAAGCCAAAAAAATACAAGCAATGGTAATAGTCGATACTTTTATTATTAAAGCGGTATTTCTTATTTTGCTTTCTTTATTTTCTATACGTTTAATTAAAATTAAATCCTTTTCCGGTTTGTTTAATGAAGCTACAGAACGAGACTGTATTGTTTTAGTCATAATGACACCTTTCTTATGGGTTATCAATCATTTCACACTTAATTTTTTGAATTTGTGTGAAATAAAGCCATATATAACGTATTTAAGCATATATAGCACAATATATTTATTTCTATCATGTTTCGCACAATTTGTCAAGAGGGGTTGTTGTAAGTAAGCTGAGTTTAATAAATCACGATAAGATAACAGAAGCCCAGGATCAATGATCCTCCAATATAGGGACGCTGCTTATTATTCCCCGTTCATCTTTTCGCAAGCGTACTTTTACCCCATACAGGGTGTGAATTAATTCAGAGCTAAGAACATCGGCGGGAGGCCCCATCGCCGCAAGTTCATTGTTGTGGAGCGCAAGAACCCTGCGGGCAAACAGAAAAGCGTGATCCGGATTATGGGTGGAAAGAAGTATGCTGTAGCCCTGCCTGCTTAAATCGGATATGTTCATAAGCAGACGGAGTTGGTTGCCGTAATCAAGGTTGGCTGTAGGTTCATCCATAACCAGTACATGTGTCTGTTGCGCAAGCGCGCGGGCTATAAGTACCATCTGCTGCTCTCCGCCTGAAAGTTCGCGAAAATTCCGGTTTCGGAAATCAAGGAAGTTGATTTTCGCGAGCGCCTCCTCGGCGGCGGCTTTTTGCCGGGGGCCCGGTAAAGACCATTCCCTTTTTCCTGATGACGCGCCCATAAGAACCATGTCCATTACCGTATAATTAAACGAAGGATGATGCGCCTGGGGGACATAAGCGGCAAGACGGGCCATTGCCGCCGGATTTTTGTTCCGTATGTTTTCGCCTTCCAGAAATACTTCGCCCTTGTAACTGCTGTCCAGACCCAGTATACAACGGAAAAGCGTGGTCTTCCCCGATCCGTTCGGCCCGAGGAGCCCCAGCAATTCTCCCCGCTCCAGGGAAAAACTGACGTTGCTGAGAATGGCGCGTGATCCATAGGAGAAACAAAGGTTCCGCGCTTCCAGGGGATTCACCAGATATCTCCTTTCCGGGTAATGAGCCAGAGGAAAAAGGGCGCCCCCAAAAGAGCGGTAAATATTCCCAAAGGAACTTCGGTGGCAAAAAGATTGCGTGAGATGTTATCGATCACCAGCAGGAAGAGGGCGCCGAAAAGCATTGAAACAGGCATCAGATCCCGGTAGTTGTTTCCTACAAAACGCCTTGAAATGTGGGGAACAATCAGCCCGGCCCAGCCGATAACGCCGCTGACTGAAACCGCCGAAGCGGTAATCAGGGTAGAACAACAAATAATCAGCCAGCGGGTACGGCGGACATTCACCCCCATGGACTGGGCTTCTTCATCGCTGAGTGTAAGCAGATTTATCCGCCACCGGAAAATATACAGCGGCAAGAGTCCCGCGAACATGGGGCCAATAACAAAAAGCAGATCCGCGGGTCTTGCCTTGTTCAGGGAACCCATGAGCCAGTAGACTATTTCGGGCAGTACGTTGTTGGGATCCGCCAACAGCTTCATCCATGAAGAAGCGGCGCTGTGGAGGGACGAGATCATAAGCCCGGCAAGGATAATTCCCACTATGCGTTTTGCCCGCGCCCGTTCCCCGATAAGCATAACCAGGGCGATGGTTCCCAGACTCATGCAGAAGGCAAAAAGCATAACAAAAGGTTTGGGAAGCCTGAGTAATATAGCCAACGTAGCTCCGGTAGCGGCGCCGCTGGAAGCTCCCAGAATGTCAGGAGCGGCCAGAGGATTCTGAAAAACACCCTGATAGCTTGCCCCTGCCGCGGCAAGAGCGGTTCCCACCAGACACGCCAGCAGGATCCTCGGAAGACGTACGTTAAAAAAAATCGCCTCCATCCCCGGAGATTCAAAACTGCCATGGAATATCCGGCCCAGGAGATCCCGTAATAAAATAGGGTAACGCCCCAGAGAAAGGGATACCAGGATGGCTGCCGCCAGAAGGATGATGAATAACAAAGACACGCCGGGCCTGCCCATTTTTTCCTCGTGTTTACCCATACCGTATAACTCTATTCCTCTTTACCGGCTGTTGGCAATAAGGCTGTTAAACCGTTCCCGCGAAAGCTCGTAACCGTAAAAGAGCCGGTAGTATTCCTTTGTTTCCGCGTACAGATCATAGTCCGCGTATTGCGGGTAGAGGATCGCGCCCATCCAGAGTATGCCGAGATACCGGTTGACGGAAGGAGGAGCTCCCAACCAGTTGTAGGGGCCCTGGGGAACCTCGTAGTATGCGCCGCCGCGTATCGCCCTGAACTCTCTCCATACGGGATCGTTTTTTACCGAAGCGTAGACGCTGCCGGGGCTAAAAAAAATAACCTCGGGATTCCAGAGAAACAACTGTTCCATGTTGCTTTCATTCCCGCTGCCCCTGGAAGAGGGATTGTCAACAATAGCCCGGTTATCGGTCATCAAGTCAATAATTTCCGAGTGGTAAGAATTCCGCGCCAAAACATTAAGGCCGTTATTTCCCATGCAATAGAGGACGGATTTTTTGCCGGCCCCCACCTGGTTCATAATGCGTACCGCGCGGAAAAGAATTTTTTCGCAAAAGAGGGCCAGTTCTTCACCTTTTTTTTCTCTGCCCAGGAGCCTGCCCAGAGTACGGAATGTTTCGGGAGTACTGTATAGATCGGCGCTGATATGAATCACCGGGACGCCGGTCATTGCCGAAATTTCGTCCATGTCATTTGCTATGTTGTTTTTTGTTTCGCCTATGTCGATGATAACATCGGGATTGATTTTGGCGACCTCTTCGGGATTAAACGTAGCCTGCCCGTAAAATTGCCCTATGGCCGGAAGAGAAGCGGGGGCGGAAGGAAGAAATTCCGTCTCTCCGCCTTTGTAAGGAGAAGTTATGGCGCATAATAGGTCAGACGCCAAGGGAATAAGATACATCTGCGCCATACTGCCGCAAGGGGCTATGCGCCGTATCGGCGAAGGCAGATCAACTTTCCTTCCCGCCGAATCGGTAAAAACAAACGCCGCGCGCTCTGTGCCGGATGCCTTGTCCCTTCGGGACACATCCTTTCGGCAGGCGGAGATCGTTCCAAATAAAATCAGCAACAAAAAGACAAAACCAAAAAACGCCGTAAGTTTCTTCATAATAACCTCCATCAAAAATTCCTGTGTATTTACCTGAGTTTAAATGATACGGGTATGGCAATCCGCATCAGAGAATGGGATTGGGGGAAAGGGGCCGCGGCAAAGACGGCGGCTACAGCCGCTTCGTCAAGGATTGCGTGGCCGCTGCTTGCCCGCACCGTAACGCCGCTGACGCTTCCGTCTTCATGTATAGTAAATACCAATTCCGTTGATCCCTGTATGCCTGCCCTGCGCGCCTGGGGCGGGTAAACCAGTTTATCCCCGATCCGGCGCTGGATATAGTTATAGTTGCGTCTGACATATTCGGCAGTACGGGCGGCGGTTTCGGATTTCCTTTCCACGCTGGTGCCGGCGGCTGTTTCGGATACCATTTCTGTTAGATGAGGGGATTCTTCGATCACAATAAAGTTTTCCGCCAGAACCTCGTCGGAAACCGTGTTGGGAATCGCCGCCGGAGCGGGAAGAACAGGCTTTATTTCAGGCTGCGGCGGCTCCAGCAGGCTGATGTTGAAAAGAGATATAGAGCGTTCCGGCTCCTTCCCTGCCCCGGAATCATTGGTCTGGGAAGATTTAAACGAAATCATTATAAAAAGAAGGCAGTGGAAAATTACCGATGCCAAAAGAGAAACATAAAAGCTTTTTTGTTTGTGTTTAATAACGGCACTCCAGGGTAAAATGAAAACTTCGGCCTTCCTGGGGCGAATAACGCCTGAGTTCATAGGAAGCGTCCAGAATATTATTGACAGCTGTTGAAACGGATACATGGCTGCCAATATCGGCTTTTATTTTGAGATGCAGAAGATAATATTCGGGCAGTTTTTCATCTCCCAGCATATCGCAGTAACGGAAACCGGCGTATTCCCAGCGGGGAATAACGGAAAGCTCTTTCAGCCAGGGGTGGATGACCATATAACCGTTTAAGGTAAGCGGCGGGTAATAAGGAAGATATTTTCCTCCGGCTTCGTGGTGATTAATGGTATAACTCATAGTTGAAAGGGACATACCCATACTGAAATAATCATTCACAAAAAGTTCGGGCGCCAGTTCAAAACCGTAAAAAGACGTTGAGTCGAGGTTTAAGGTAAAATCAACCAGGGAAGACGGATGTTCGGGGTTGGGTATTTCCACCGTCGCCATTTTTCCGCGGACAATGCTGTAATACGCGGCGGTCCAGATATCCAGGAGTTTGTCAAAGAAGGAACCCCGGTAGCCCAACTCAAAATGATTCGCCTGTTCGGGTCCAAGGTTGGAATTGGGCAAGGTAGTGCCGAAGCGGGTTGAATAGCGCTGCGCCATGGTGGGAAAATGATTTTTCCGCGCATAGGTAAAGCGGCCCTCGTGGTTTTCGTTAAATTGATAGAAGATCCCGGCCTGCCAGGTATACAATAACATATTCCTGGTTTTAACGATGTAATACCCCGAATCAATCATTTTGGCAAATTCATTGTCCTTGCTCCAATATTCCAGGGGGGTAAGGGTATCAAAGCCGAACCCCGCTTTAATGGTTAAAGGAATTTTAAATGGCCGCCCCGAATATTCAATGCCCCCCGAAAGAACGCTTTCCCTTACATGCATCACTTCATACATGTCGGTATTTAAGATAGTACCCCGCAGACTGCGGTGATCGTCGAGTTTCCAGGTAAAAGCGGACGCCAGACTGTGATCCTCGGAAAAATTAAATTCTCCGGTAAGGCGTCCTCCCAGAGAGTATTCATCATAATCCGACCAGGGAGCGTGGATTCCCAGTTCAAAGGCTTTTTTATTGTAATATTCCTCCAAGCGGTTATCGAACTTGTCAAAATAAAAAAGCCCGCTGAGAGAAAGTTTTTCCATGGTACAGGAGCCGTTCAGGGATGCGGTATGCCGCCGCCAGAAGGGCCATTTCCAGATGCTGTAGGACGCTCCGGTATCGGGAGGGGAAACCCCTTTATCCGCGTCCTGATAGACATATGTCGTCCATATATCCAGATCCGGCAAAGGGGTGAGCCCCGCCAGAAGGGTGATTTTCATGTCTTTTGAATCCGACCAGAGCCGGTCTCCCTTTCCCTGGATACTGCCTTTGTACGGCTCGAATTTTTCGGACAGGCGGAAATGATCCGTATTCCGGTACTGATATGTGCCCATGGCGTAAAAAAGATTCTGTTTTGTTCCTGCCCTGGCTACCGTACTGACTCCGCCGTAGCTGGAATTATCGTCCATATCAACGGTGGTTCTGGACAGCAGTTCCAGCGGTTTTTTGGGTTTGGCAGTCCGCAAAAGAACTGCGCCTCCCAGGACATTGGCCCCCAGAAGTTGCGAACTGTAACCCTTTTTGATTTCTACGCTATCCAGGTCGCCGGTTAAAATCCGGGCGCTGTCCCCCTCGCCCCGAAAAGGAGTGCCGATGGGAACGCCGTCAACAAAAATCGGAACGCTGTCCGCTCCGTAGCCTCTAACGGAAAAATTTGAGTCATTGCGCCTGCCCCCGTCGGAGAGGAGTATCCCGGGCACGTCCCGAACCGATTCCCAAAGATCTCTTGCCCCGGCGCGGTCCATCTCGTCACGGGTAACGGTTTCAGGCGTGTCCCTCGTCGCGCTGACTTCCACTTCGGGAAGAACTATAGCCTTGTCGCTTTCATCTTCGTCTTCCTGGGCATATATGCTGAAAGAGAATACAAAAAGAAAACAAAACAGTCCGACAGGAAAAAATCTTCGCATAAGGGGCGCCCTTATTTACGGCAACCAACCAGGTTTCCAACTACTGTTGACCCATGGCGCGGGAAGCGGGACGCCGCCTTCGATTTTGATCCGACCGTCCGTGCCTGGGCTGATGGTTCCCCTGTCGTAGATGTACTCCGCCACTCCCATCCAGAACAGTACGTCGATTAATTCAAGCCTGACTCTTCCGGTATACAAAGTGGTAAAATACGCGCCCGACGCCAGATAATCGGTGGTGCCGATTCTGTATTCGGCGCTGTCGTTAATGTCCATGCCGTTTAGCTTCAGGGTTCCGGGTTTGATTCTGCCGTGGTAATACGGTTCAGAACTGTCAGCGTTCAGGGCAGTACCGGCGGAGGGCGCTTGCGGATATTCAAGAGTGTACCGCACTTCTTTGGATACCACGCCGAAAAAGCCGGTGTTGCCGCTGCCCCTTCCGGTATGCGATACTCCGGCAACATCCTCTGTTTCATTCCACGCGCCCAGTGATAATTCCCTGGCAGGGTTATAGAAGAATTTTTTCAAATCAGAGCCTTTTAAGGTGACGATGACAAATTTATCCTCGGTTCGTGATTCGGGCTTAACGATACCCATGAGGGATCCCACGGTAACGCTGCCTCTCAGAATGGCGTTGTCGATATACCCGCCGTTGATAAATACAAAGTCGATATTTTTATTCAGTTTGTTCCTGAGATACCATGCCGCGCCGTCGGCAAAAAGATTCCCCAGCGCTGTTTCCTGCACTCTGGTCAGGCGATCCGTGCTGGGGCGGCCCCCAGGCCAGAAGGCGCTGTTGGGCAGATCCTGGGCGAAGGCAAACTCCGCCGTTGAGTTTCCCAGTACAAAGCGGGTGTTATTAAACGCGATGGGAGGTTTTGCCACGGTAACCGCGAAGGCGGATGAAGACGGGCCGGAATCACTCCCCGCGCCGTTAGACGATACAACCCAGACATAGTATGTCACACCATTGGAGAGTCCGGTAATGTTGGCGGTATTTTCCGGCGCGGTTGATAAAACAGGCGAGTCCGCGCTCAACATCGAACTTGAAAAATTATCCGTTGTGCCGTAATACAGCTTGTATTGTTTTACGCCGCGCGCCTGATCCCAGGTAACGGTAATTTTGGTATCTCCCCCGCTGACGGTCTTAATAACCGGCGCGGCAGGCGAACCGCCTGTTGCCGGCGCGCCGGTAGCCGTCTTGTAACCTGAAACACCCGCCGTATTTACGGCCCGCACCCAGACGGTATAGCTTGTACCGTTAGAAAGGCCGTGCAATACCGCTCCCGGCGCTGAAACGGTTTTCATTTCCGCGCCGGAAGGAGGTGCGGCGCCGACGCCCGTTCCGTAAAACACTTCATACGCGGAAGCGTCTTCGACCGCGCCCCAGCCAAGTTCCAGCATTTGATATCCCGTATACACGGTTATGGTTTCCGGCGTTTCCGGAGGCGGGATAGGTACGGCGTAGGAAACAGGGCTGAAACCTGATTTACCCAAACCCGCAAAAACAGCTTTTACCCAAACATAGTACCCTTGCCGGTTTACCAGATTGGGAATGACCGCCTGCATCAACAGACTGGAAGGGTTTGTATCCACAAACATCCAATCGTCTCCGGGAGTTGACGCGGTACTCCAGTACAGTTCATAGGTGGGACTGACGCCCCTGAACGTGGCTACCCTGGTCCATTGCACCATGAGTTCCTTGTCTTTGGGGGTTACCTGAATGGACAGGGGAGCGGCCAAAGGAATTGAATCAGTCCCACCGGGACCATTAATACCGGTTTCGCAGCCGGCAATTCCAAGAGCGGCGCAGACGCACACAACCGCAATAATAGAAAAAAAACTTTTTCTTTTAGGTAAAGGCATATTCACGCTTCCTCTTTATTGCTGGCAAGAAACCATACCAAAACTTATTTATTGTTTAAATTAAAGCGTCGGTTTTACACCCGTAATCCGCCCCGCCACAGGATAATCGGAAGGCTTGATCGTTCCCTTAGCAATAATATACATGGCAACCGCCTCGCCTACTTTTGTCGGCGCATACTTTTCTTTTTTTTCATCGCTCAATATGGGGATAAAACGGTTGGCAGTTGTATTATCTCCAATGAAATTACCCCCGGCTACCCGGTACTCCTGAGTATCATTAATAGCGGCGCCGTTTACTTTGATATTCTTTGCCTGCGGCGGAGTCGTACTCGTATCAATGGTATAGCTGAGTTCTTTGGAAACCATAGGAGCGCAACCCCTGTTCCAGGAACCGGTGGAAGTACTGGCTACAAATCCCTCAATGATATCTTTAACCTGTTGACCGGTAAAGATAGAAACAACCACTGTATCCGTACCATTAGTACTAATGGCAGAATTTTTAATTTCACCTTCAGGCAGGTTGGTAAAACTTCTTATGAACGCGTCGTTAAACAAGGCAAAATCAATCCTTTTTCCCGAAACATGCCTTGCATACTCCGCAAGTCCGTCCATGTAAAAATTGCCCAAAACGGTTTCCTGATACCGGCCGTTTGTTCCGTCAAGCGCCGCCGTTGCTGTCCCCAAAACCCGGTTGCCATCCGTCGAATCATAATCAGCAATTTTACTCCAGTCCAAAGCGGGGGGCGGGGGAGGAGGAGAGGAGGTAACCCCATCCCCTGCGCATCCCGCCAGGGCGGCAAGAACCAGTATCGCAAAGATACCCGCCAATAATCTGTTCCTCATACAAAACCTCTCTGATTTGTGTTGTTTAGTTCCATTTCACACTTGAATCATTAAAATTTGTGTGAAATAACACGAAACATAACGTATTTAAGCAATTTACTGCTTATTAAACCAATATAATCAATTTTCGCACAATTTGTCAAGACGGTATGATAAAATACACTATGTGCGACAGAAAATACTGGGATATACGGGGGCGCTCCTTTCCCGGATACCGCAATGATGACGAGCTTCAGGCAAAAGTGTTTGAAACCATAAAAAATCACGGGGTGGATTTTTCGGGCGCCCATGTGCTTGATTTGGGCTGCGGCGCGGGCTCCTACGCGGTGCCTTTGGCTCAGATGGCGGGGATGGTAACCGCCCTGGACATATCGCCTGTCATGCTTGAACGGCTGCGAAGCTCGGCGGCGGAGATGGGCATTACCAACATCAACTATGTGGAATGTGATTGGGAGGAATACGAAGTAAGGGAAAAATTTGATATTGTTTTCTGTTCCCGCTGTCCCGCCATGAAAGATCCTGAGGCTTTACGGAAACTCTGTAACGCCTTGTCCAGGTGGGGAATACTCTTCCATTTTGCCGGGAAAACCTGCGTTTCCGACACCCATCCCCTGGGAAGGGCTCTGCTGGAACTGCACGGACTGGAGCGGGGGGGCAAAAAAGAATACGGCGTTTTACAGGACTGGCTCCGCGATGAAGGCGTTTCCTTCACCGCCTACCCGTTAAAAGGAGAGCGCCGCTCGTACTATACCCTTGATGAAATGACAGCCAACGCGTGTGAACGGGTAGAGGCCGCCGGGGGAACGCCGGATATGCGAATCATCCGGGAATATCTTGAGCAATTCCGGGACGAAACATCGGGGAAGTACCTTTCAATAACACGCCACGATATGGAACTGGTGATCTGGAGCGGACAACCGCCTGAATTAAATCAAACACCGGTTTGACCGAACCTGTATAAGTTCCGCGGCTATGCTTACGGCAACTTCCGCGGGGGCGTCGCCTTTAATGTTTATACCTATGGGGGCGTGAATGTTATTGATCTCTTCCCGCGAGAATCCCTGTTCCAAAAGCTGTTGTGCCGTAACAGTTTCGGCTTTTCTTTTGCTGCTTATCACCCCGATATAATAAGGTTTTAGCTTCAAGACCTGAATCTGAAGCGCCAAATCGAACCGGTGTCCCCTTGTAACGATGACAACATAATCTTTATCAGTGATGGAGACGCTCGCGGAAATGTCGTTAAAGTCCCCGATAATTATGTTTTCGGCGGAGGGGAATAACTCCCTCTTCGCGAATTTTTCGAGGTTTTCAAACAGAACGCATCTAAAATCAAGATGTGACAGCAGCGGAACCAATTCCTGCGCGACATGCCCGCCTCCGAAAATATATACCTTCCCGGCTCTTGTAAAAGGTTCCGAATAATATTTTCTTCCTGAAATTTCAATTTTCACGGGCCGGTACGAGAACAACTCTTTGTTATGCGCAAGGTCAGGCAGGGTATTATAATTTTCTGACCCCTGGGGATAAATACCCATCCGCCACTCGGTCTCGTCGGTAACATCCGTCACAATCCAACTGTCAATATTTTGAGAAAAGAGTTCCACGGCGAATTTAAACAGGTTCTTTGCCTTTTCATCTGTGCAGGAAATGTACTGTATATATACCATTACGTTCCCCCCGCAGATCATACCCTGATCGTCCTTTTCATCGGGGGTAAGGCAAAAAGACTTGCTTTTCAATTCTCCGCCGCCCGCCGGCGACGCCAGCGCGTCCAGCGCCATTTGCCGGACTCTGCGCTCCAACGCGCCTCCTCCGATTGTACCTGTAAAACTTCCGTCTTTTATGACCGCCATTCGCGCTCCGGAGCCGCCGGGCGTCGAGCCGGGATCGGCGGCTATTGTCACAAATACCACATTTTCGCCTTTAGTCAGCCACTGTAAAACAGATGCCATCAAATTTTTCATTGTTAAACTCCTTTTCCAAAACAGCAATATCAATTGTCTATAGTTCACATTTTTAAGTCAAGCATACTCCGGTCAGGAATATGGTTAATATCATTTCATTCTTGCTTTTTATCAATTTATGTGATATAAGAGAAAATTATGAACAAAAAAGACGCCCTTTCGGCGCAGGACGTAGCCGATACGCTTAATGTAAGCAAAAATACCATTTATAACATGATAAAAAAAGGAGAGTTGACGCCTTACAAGGTAGGAAGAAAGATACGGTTTACCGAAAATGAGGTAAAGGCCTTTATAAACCGGTCTCAGGCAAGTCTGGACGCCCAGAAAGCCGCGTCCGCCCTGCCTGACGGCGTTCAAACCAATAACGGATTTGTAATCTGCGGCCAGGATATTATCCTGGATGTTTTATCCAACCATATGAGATCGTATGGCATACCCGCCACGAGGGCGTTTATCGGAAGCTACGACGCTCTTATGCTTTTATATAAAAACAAAGTTAACGTGGCGTCTTCCCATCTTTGGGACAGCGAGACGGATGAATACAACGTTCCCTATATTAAAAGGCTTTTGCCGGGCACATCCGCCGTTGTGATTCACCTGACATACCGTATGCAGGGACTCTACGTCAAAAAGGGAAACCCCAAGAACATAAAAGGCTGGAAAGATTTCGGACGTGATGACATTACCATGATTAACCGCGAATACGGAGCGGGATCAAGGGTGTTGCTGGATGAAAACCTTAAACTGCTTGACATCCCGGGCAGTTCCATCAAAGGTTACGCGACAGAAGGACAAACCCATTTGGCGGTCGCAAGCTCAGTCAGCGGCGGGGAAGCCGATGTAGCGGTAGGAATTGAAAAAATCGCCCGGCAGGTTGATAACATTGATTTTATCCCCATGAAAAAAGAACGTTACGATTTGGTTGTTAAAAAAGAACATATCGATTCGCATGAAGTAAGCACCATGATGAATATTATTAACTCCGCCGCCTTTAAACAGGAATTCGCGCATATAGGCGGTTACGATACAAGCGGCATCGGAAAAATTATCGCCGAGATATGATACTAAAAATATCCTTTTGAAGTTTGAGCGCGCTCTCCGGCGTTATGCCCCAATCAAATACACCGGAGCTCGCGGCAACAAGCTGAGCCAAATCGCAGTTTCCCGCGCGCTCCCCTATTCCGCAAACCGTTACGTCGGCGTACAGGCAACCGCATTTTGCCGCTTCGACGGTGTTGGCGGCCGCCATGCCTAAATCATTGTGGGCGTGAAACCCAAGCTCCGCCTTTCCCTGCGCGCGCGACGACAATTCCATAAAAACATTTCTGACAACAGAAGGCGCCGCGACGCCCACCGTATCGGACAGGCGAATCCTTGTTACGCCGAAATCCGCCAGAATTTTGGCGACAGTCCGCATAAAGGTAAGCTCGCCGCGAAAAGCGTCCTCGAATCCGGCAGACAGCGGAATATTATACTTCCCAATCAACTCCAAACAGGCGTACAACCGGCTAATGACCCAATCCTTGTCTTTTTTCAGCTTTGAGTATATGTGCGTATCGGAAACCGGCACGCTTATATGTATGATGTCGGGTTTGCAATCCGCCGCGTGTTCTATATCCGCCGGAACAAGCCGTCCCCATACCGATATAAGCGCGTTTTTGCGGTTTTCCATAATCCGCGTGATAATTTCTTTTTCCTGTTTGGATGCGGCGGGAACGCCCGCCTCAATCTGATACACGCCGACCTCGTCCAGAAGCGCGGCGATTTTCAGTTTTTGTTCCCGCGTAAAACAGATTCCCGCCATCTGTTCTCCGTCCCGCAGGGTAGTGTCCAGGATATATCTTCTGGCTTTCATGAGACGCGCTCCCTGACCACTTGCGCGAATTCAAGGTCATTAAGCGCGCCTCTTTTTTTCTCGCTCTTTGCTCTAACGCCCTCCAGGATGGCGGGGATTTTTTCTTCCGCGCATGAAATACCCAATTCGGCAAGTTTGGTTTTAATAGAAGCCGTACCGCTCTTTTTGCCGATGACAATTTTCCGCTTGAGCCCGACCGTTTCCGGCGGAAAAGGCTCATAACATTTTGGGTCTTTTAATATGCCGTCCACATGAATGCCGGATTCCACATGGAAGATACGCCTGCCCAGAATGGGTTTGTTGCGGTGAAAAGGTTTGGCGGTAATTTTGTTCAGCAGACTTGCCATTTCGGGAAAAAAGCCATAGGTTTTTTCCGCCTTGCGAAGCCCCGCCAGTTTCAATATCATCATAACTTCCTCGGTGGGAGCGAAACCGCCTGTGCCGCCAAAACTTGTTACAACTTTATTCCCGCCGCCATTTGTCAGCCACTCAGCCGCCAGGGCGGTGGCAAAATGATAACTGTTGATTGGACAAAACTCAATTTCGCCTGAAAAAAATTCCCGTAACCGCGCGAAGATATTCAAATAATCTTTGGTAATGATATTGCCGAGTCCCTGAACGCGAATTTTCCGGCAATCCCTGAGGCGGGCGAAGTTATTAACTTCCTGTATATCGTTTAAAAGAATTTCGCGGGTTACATTTCCGCCGGAATCCGCCGGAGCGCCGGAGCAAACAAACTCCGCAACATTCGGATATTTCGCCGCGTCCTCAATCTG
>Ga0268262_10004536_pt1 | contig 14311 bp, 15 predicted proteins | sample TergutNc150P3_FD_190354 | JGI IMG/M metagenome (GOLD analysis project Ga0268262, IMG submission 190354) | Nasutitermes corniger P3 segment gut microbial community from laboratory colony in Florida, USA - Nc150 P3 (SPAdes) (version 2) | ecosystem: Host-associated > Arthropoda: Insects >... | reverse complement strand
AGTTTCAAGGTCGGCCAGCGCCCGCTTCGCCAGCTCTGCCATGTATTCTCCTTTTGGCCTTGCCATGTGTGCCCCCCATGCCAAAAGGATAGCTCATATTAATCGCATTAGCAATAGGAATTGGTATGAATCCCCAGTGAGCATTTAGGAAGGGTTTCCAATACCCGGTTCGAAACGAACCAAGCTTCGGGCCGCCGCTTCCAGTGCATGTGTGGTGCATAGCTGGGCAAGGGTTTCCAATTTGGCCCTTGGCTGTAAAAATTTCCGGTTTTTCGTTTCCCCTTGACTTCGCTTTGTGGGCGTGGCATAATTTACTATGTGTTAGTGTATCTTAAGTACATTGGGTACGATGGTGTCCTTTCAGCAGGGAGGTATCAATGTCAATCGCTCGAATCATCGTCCAGTGCCCGGCCCTGATGTTCCTGTTCTGCTGCGGGAGCATGTCATTGGCAGGCGACGATGTTGACAAAATAAATGCTATAATGAGAAAAACAGTCATTGCTTTGGATAAAGCTACACCGATACAACGTAGGACTACCGCGCACCAGTTTTCATACGATTCTATAATGCTGGCCGCGCTAATAAAATTAACGCCAGAAACTTTTAAAGAAGATGGATTTGGCGGAAAGTACCATGATCTTTCAAAATTATTTACGGGCAAAGATATTTCGCATATGCTAATATTAATCGCCATCGAAGAATTTGACAAGAAAGGGACTATGTATTATGGATTCTTTGAAAAGGACGATGATTTTTCTGAAACTGTGAAACAAATTAATGACCCAAAGTCTCAATTTTATAAAATTGATTTGAGCGATGATGATGCAACATCGAAATTTAATAATATTAGACCTAAACATTGGTTGTCAAGGGATGTGTATAAATTCAATTTGCTCTCAACGACAAAATCAATGGCTATGGTGATAGACGAATTTAGCGTACCTGGTGTGGTCGCTTTTTCTCCCATGCGTAGAGAATCAGTCGTTAAGGAAACATTGACCATCGTGCGCCCACCATTTACAGTCTGGAGCCATAAAGACAAAATTTCAGAGTCGCCACAGGACTTTATAGACATCCTCTATTCATTTGCCTTGTTCGACTTTCTAGATAAATTTGAAGAAATCCTAGCAGAGGACGATACAGATCGCGTTAATGCAATGATGAGAAAAACAATCGTGGCTTTGGACAACTCAATGCCCAAACCAACCACTGCAATGTCTCCACATCATTATGACACCATCATGCTGGCTTTACTAATCGAACCAACTTCGGCTCAAATCAAAAAGCTTGGCAGCCGCTATTATGGCCTCGCAGAATATTTTGAAAGCAAAACAAATCCCTACATGCTAATATTGATGGCCATCGAAAAATTTGATGAGAAGGGGATTATGTATTATGCCTTTTTTGAAAAAACTGATGATTTTTCAACGATGGCAAAAAAACTCAATTCGCCTGACAGTCCATTTTACAAGTTTGATTTGAGTAATTATAGTGTTACCAAAAACCACCCTTATCCTGAATCCGCTAATGCCAAGTACTGGCTCTCTAGAGACGGATACAAGATACAACTTTCCCTCCCAACTGTTGAATGGATATACCATGATGCCAACAATCCACACAAAAATGAAACGAGTCGGGATTTTGTGTCTTGTGCAACAGTTGCTTTGACAACAATAAGGGGGAAATCCGAAGAGGGAGTGACCATTATTAAATCAGATGCAATGACTATGGGTAATGCGGATAAAGGATATATTTCCCCGCCTGATTTTGCCAATAAATTGTCTCATTTTGCACTATACGATTTTCTCTCCAATTTTCAAAAAATCCCTGAGAAATGAATTGGATACAGCATGAAATACCTGCCATTTTTTCTCCTTGTTTCATTGTCTTGCGTGGCACCGTCATTGCCGCCAATGCCTGTTACGAACTCCACCGATGTTGACGTGGACAAGGACGTGACAAATTCACTCCGTGGCAGAGTAATAAAAATCATCCTTGACACTGCAACGCCTAGGTTGGCCAAAAATGAAAAATTTGTCGTTCTAATCCCAAACGATGCCAACCCTAGCCATATATTTAGAGAGGCTACTCTTATAGCTTGGTTTAAATTTAATTACGGCGATGAACGCATTGTCGTCAATTACTTTGTATTCCCATACTACGAAAATTTTTCTGACATGTATTCATATCCGCGCCATGAAAAATTCTCAGACACGATGCTCAATGTACAAAACCAAAACATGAACAAGCCACAGTTCAATTTCCCCAAAACTGGGCCGTTCCATAGCTATTTAAGCAAAATCGTTAAGCATGGCTGGCATGTTGATCAACAGAATGTCAAGACGCTAAACATGGCCCTGCCTTTGGGGCTAAAAACTGATGACTTGATTGACAAAATGCGTAAAATTGGACACACACTCTATACAACAGACAATGGTATTAAAATTGGCTTTGCCACCTATGGCAAAGACTCTGACTATGGGAATAGGGAATATGTTTGGGGCATCAAGACCGCCGACATGGAGGCTATCCGTGATACCTTTAATTATCTCTTCTCATCGAATTACGGCGCAATGAAGGATGTCTGGGACTCTATCATGAACAGCACACTGGAACACGAGACCCCGGCGCAATGGAAGAAGGATTTTGCAGAATACAAAAAAAAGAGAGGCTGGTAAAATTAGATGTTTAAGTGGCTGAAATCAGCTGATGATAATTCAGGGACATCAATTGCGGCGGAAAATAGCCGTCTGAACCTAAATATTGAATACAGCATGAAATACCTGCCATTTTTTCTCCTTGTTTCATTATCTTGCGTGGTGCCGCGTGATTCAGGCCCCATTGCTATCGGCCAGGACAAAAACAATGCGCTAAAAATTATCCTTAACGAACCAGTTGCTTTACAGCTCAGCACTTTTCTCCATGCTTTAAGCACCGATGTCGATGTGGATGATCATGTGGTAAACACCATTATGGGCAGAGCGATAAAAGTCATCCTCGACACAACGCCATTCTGTCCGGCCAAAAACGAAAAAATTGTTGTCGTTGTCAGCCCACCTCATGGGATGGGCAGAGCCAACGTCAAGCCGACGAACTTAATGGCTTGGTTCAAATATAATTGCGACGACGAACACGTTGTGGTCAATTACTATTCATTCCCAGACCAGGAAAAACTATCCGACGTGGGCATGGACGTGGCCGAGGAGGACAGCGCGTGGCGGTACTCCGTGGGGTGGCAGGTGTTCGACAGCCTGTTGTGGAAGATCATCAAACACGGCAGGCTCACCAATCTGCCGTACGTCAAGACGCTAAAAATTCCCCTGCCCCAGACGCTAAAAACGGAGGAATTGATCCACAAGATGCGGAAAATCGACCGCACATTCCTTGTGAAGTATCCCGATGATGATAGTGTTGTCGGGTACCCTCTAGGGCCGGCCGGATATGTATGGGGAATCAAAACCGATGACATGGAGGCCATCCGCGACGCAATAAACTATGAAGGCGCAACCCATTATGAGATAGAGAGAACTTGGGATTCGATCGTGATCGCCATATTGAAGCATGAGACGCCGGCGAACTGGAACGGCAGATAGGATATAAAGAAATGATTATTGGGCACGGGGTGGCACACAATAAACTGCGACAACCTAAAATGAGACAGATGGAGATTGTTTTTGCCATTTTCGCTGGACTGACGCTACTGGCTTGCCGGCTAGACGTGCCAGACTCAGACCGCCATCTCCACGAGCGCCTGAAATCCCATGTTGAAGTCCGCGCAATACGAAATCTGCTAAAGGGGTTTAATCAAGACAAGGCAAAGAACGAAAATATTGGTATAATAATAGGCTATGAGGATGTGGGCTATCTTCTCACTCTCGACCACAGGCCTGCAAGATATATTGCTTATTTCAAATACCGCCATGACGATGAATCCATTGTCATCCACTACCACTTGTTCCCTGTGCGGGAAAAATATGCCGACACAGATCGCATCAAAGATAATGATCGAAAATTCGAGTCCCTGCTGGAAGAATTTGCGGCTGCCTCCAGCGACGCATTCTTCGATGGTGCCAAGCGATTAGAAATGCCGCTGCCAAAGGGTCTAAAAGATGATTACTTGTTGTCCATGCCCTATAAAAAAAGAGAATATCATGTTATGGAGGACGGTCTTTATGTTTATTACTGGGGCTTTAGCCTAAAAAATAGTGAACTGATACAGAAACTCGACATGTACCCAGAATACCTTTTCGAAACCATGTACTCGGAAATCCTCAAACCGATTGAGCTGCGCCTTGTACATCACGAAACCCCGGCGGAGTGGTTCGTGGAATACAGGGAGAAATATTGTGAGGGCATCCCCGCAAGCTGCGACCGATGGCTTGAGTTGTTTGGAATAAAGAAATGATCTCAGGGAACAGGATGGCATTCGATACACTCCGGCAATCTAAAATCAGACAGAGGAAATTTCTCCCCGCCCTATTCGCTTGGATCATGCTGCTCGGCTGTGCGCCGGACGCAGACCGCTACCTAGACGAACACGTGAAATCAGACGTGGAAGTCCGCGCAATACGCAACCTGCTTAGCGGCTTCGCTCAAGGCATGCCAAAGGGCGAAAGCATTGGGATAATAATAGGCTATGAGGACACGGGCACGCTGCGCTGGCTCAACAACCGCCCCGCACGCTACATAGCCTATTTCAAGTACCGCCATGACGACGAAAACATTGCCGTCCACTACCATCTGTTCCCTGTGAGGGAAAAATACGCCGACAAAGGCCACGTTGACGAAAATTTTTGCGAGTTCAAGTCCTTTCTGGAAAAATTCGCGACTGGCCCAAGTGCCGCTTTCTTTGATGGCGCGAAGCTGCTGGAGATGCCGCTGCCTTGGGGGCTCAAAGATGACTCCCTGCTCTCCAAACCGTACAAGAAGCAAAAGTATCGCCTTATGCCTGACCCGCCCCCGCCCCGCTACTGGGGCTTCATACTGAAAAACAGGGAACTGATACAAAAATTAGACATGTACCCCGAAGAATTGCGCACCGAGCTGTACATTCAAATCCTCGAGCCAATTGAATTGCATCTTGTGTACCACGAAACCCCGGCGGAGTGGATTGAAGAATTCAAGAAAAAATTATGCGAGGATTTCATTGCAGAACACGACAAATTGCTTAAAGACCTCGGGGTAAAGAAATGATTTTTGAGTGCGGTATGTCACACGATAGACTGCGACAACCTAAAATGGGCCAGATGAAGATTTTTCCCGCCTTACTTGCCGCCGTGATGCTGCTTGGCTGCAAAACGCATGAGGATCGCTTCTTGGAATCACAGGTGGAATACCGTGTAATGCAAAACCTGCTGCAAGGCTTCGCCCAAGACAAGGCAAAGGACGAAAACATTGCGATAATAATCGGCTATATGGACACTGGCATGATCACCATAAGCTGTCGCCCAGCAAATTACATCGCCTACTTCAAATACCGCCATGATGACGAATCCATTGTCGTCCACTACCATCTATTTCCTGTGCGGGAAAAATACTCGGATGATCATCTTAATGATACTCGGCCATTTAAATCCTTTCTGGAAAAATTCGCGACTGGCCCCAGTGCCGCTTTTTTTGATGGCGCAAAGCAGATGGAGATGCCTCTGCCCCCAGGCCTTAAAAATGATTCCCTGTTGGTTGAAGCGCACAATAAAAAAGATAAAAAGCATGTTTTTATTACGCATCCATCATCAATACATTACTGGGGTTTCAGGTTGATAAATAAAATACTGATACAAAAATTCGGTAATTACGGGGACTACACGAAAGAGCTCAGCAAATTGTTGTTCCTAGATATTCTTGAACCCTTCGAGGCGCGCCTTGTGAACCACGAGACCCCCGCAGAGTGGTTCGCCGAATACGAGAAGGAGTACGGCCCACAGGAAGACATTGAAAAACGGATAAAAGACCTTGAGAAAATGAAAAATGATGATTTTTGAGGCTAAGATGGCACAACATAAACTGCGACAACCTGAAATGAACTTGACAAAATCTCTTTTCGTTTTACTCACTGCATTGGCACTGCTTGGCTGTGCAACCAATCCTGACCGCAATCTGGACAAGCGCATAGAAGCACATCTAGAAGTTCAGGCGATACGTAGTTTGCTAAAAGGTTTCGCCAGGGACACGCCAAATGACGAAAACATTGGGATAATTATCGGCTATGAAGAATATGGCATTACGCGCAATTTTTACCCTCGCCCCGCAACATATATCGCTTATTTCAAATACCGCCATGACGATGAATCCATTGTCATCCACTACCACTTGTTCCCTGTGCGGGAAAAATATTCCGACAGAGATCGTATTGAAGATAATGATCAAGCATTCAAGTCCCTTCTGGAAAAATTTGCGGCTGGCCCCAGCGATGCATTCTTCGATGGTGCCAAGCAACTGGAAATGCCGCTGCCAAAGAGTCTGAAAAATGATTCCTTGCTGTCGAAGCCATACAGGAAACAAAAATTTGTCGTTTTTGTCGATGGTTCCGATCTATATTACTGGGGCTTCAAGCTGAAAAATATGGAATTTATACAGGTACTCTATATGTACCCTGAAAAGCTTTGGATGAAGATGGAAGAAAAAATTATCGAACCGATTGTAGAACAGCTTGTGTACCACGAAACCCCGATAGAGTGGTTCAATGAATATGAGAAGGAACGCGGCGTGGATGCGGACTTAGAAAAACGACTTAAAGAACTGGGAATAAAGAAATGATTTTTGGCGGCGGAACCCTCATACTGACTGTGTCCATGTTCGGCGATGCATTTAATAGCAATTCGCGTTCAATTGACATTGGACGCTATATGCCAAAGTTTTTGAAAAACTTGGAAACTCAGTACCATAAATTACAAGTTGCGATGCATAAAACGGCTAGACACTTATTGCGAGGAGAAGCGATGGAAATAGAGAGCATTTTTGGCTATTGTTTTGGGATCATTTTTGGCATCTGTTTAATTGGTGTGCCTTTGGTTATTTTAATTTATTTAGCAAATAATAGACATTTCTCAAAAATTAAACTTGGTATCGGTTTAGTTACGGCCCCTATCGTCTATATTTGCCTAACAAATCTGAATGATGGGTACTTATATAAAAAATTATTTTGGACTCCAACTCGGCTAGAAATGGGTCACGGTGGGAGTGAATTTTTAATTCTATTCCCAATTCCACAGGACGATGGCACAATTAGGTTAATGACACCTTTAGAATTAAATTTTGAATTAGAACCAGAATTGAAAGAAAAGGACGATGTAGATAATATCATTCTTAATTCTGATCAAATCATGAATTTTAGAAAACTCGGCTTAATTAATGAACCATCGTATTATTTTTCATTTCATAGTTTGGGTATTGGTTATCGCAGCATAAAAGGCAGCATAAAAATTGACAATGGCTATGATGGCTGGAAAAAAATCGAACTTCACATGAAATCATTTAGTAGAACATACCATGACTATATTGGCAATTACGAGATAAAAAACAATAAAATGAAATTGTTATCTGCAAGCTATAATTTAGAAAACGTAGAAGGAGGTATATTTGTTTATTTCTTGGCTATGTTATCGTTTATTGATGGGCTTTTGCTGATAATAATTGCCACAATCCGAAAAATTTGGCCCCCTACGAAAAAACACTCTTTCTTGAATCCCATTCTGATGTGCAACAATAGAAACAAAAAAGACTTTGCATACACTCCGTCTGGTGTTAAGGGTGGCCACCAACGCACTGAAACTTATCACCACGATAAACGCATGTTCATACCACCAGCACCAAGCCATCGAGGGAAACATGAATAAAAATCCTTGGAAAAAATACAAAAACTATTGGAGAACATCAATCGCTATCATAATCGTGTTGATAGTATTATATATTTTATTACTGTTTGTAGCTCCTAATTCTCTTGGAAATAAATATGGATGCGCCACCATTCTTCTTGCCTTATTTTTTCTTCTCTATAATGCAGTTGCTTCGTTAAACTTCCCTTGCCCAAATTGTGCCAAGCCATTTTTTTTCAAAGGAACAATTATCGGCTCTACAAAAAATTGTCCTCACTGTGGCTTGCCAAAATGGGCTTTACCGGAGAACAAGCACGCCGAAATCGTACCATCTCCTTTTTGGAAAACAATTACAAATTTAATTGTTAGCATTATCTTACTATCTCCAATTGTTATTACCATTGTTATTGATGCTACCTCAGTGCCAAAAATTGCTGTCCATAAAGTTCTCGCTTATAGGGATTTTAATATAATTGTTGTTTCTCGACCCCAAGGAATTATCGGAACTGACCGAGAACTATTTGCTGAAATATGGTGCAACGGCCTGGAAACAACTAACTACCGCATTTCCAAACTAGACGCGTTAGATGACTATGATGATAGGATAAAAGACATAGCAATATTACCAGATGCGCATCAAATCAGAGTTGAATTTGATTCTCCGGAGCGCAGCAAAAGCGGCATCGGCGTTGATCTGTACGAGATAAAATGAGCATGGACAACAAATCCACACAAACGCACCGCATAGGTTTAGTCGAGTTTACACTGGGCGCAAAAACAGATATAGTGTACGCCTATAGCATGGAGAAAAAGTAACATGTATATTTGGTCTGATCAATTTAAGCGTGAACCACATGAATTAAATAAACCAGAATTGGACTTCACCTTTGAACATACATACATCACTGAACACAAGATAAAAGAAATCTTGGAGTCCCTAGATTCAGTCAGCAATATCAGAACATTTTTTGCAATCCCGTTAATTCACGATATTCACATTAAATTTGACTACCACCAAATACCTTATGTTGTTTATGAGCCCTGGGCAGACAGCAGTTTATGGTGTATTGAACCAGAGAAAGAATTTGATGGTAAAGTTGATATTTCTGAATTGAAAAATGCATTCAAAAACTACAGACCTAATTTGGTAAGAAGAATTATTGGTTATGTTTTTAATTTCATGTTTCTAAAAGGGAAAAACGGCTTCAAAATGCTAAAATAATAAGGATGCCACATGCTACAAAAATTTAAGACCCTGCTATTTGCCTCCTGTCTATGTGCAATGCCGACAAAGGCAGAAGACCGCATAAAATTCGACGTGGAACTGCCATTGAAAGTTTCCATGAAGAAACAATTGACTTATGCAGTTGTTTTCAAAAACAACTCGAAAAGCTCCGTTCTTGTCCCCAATTTTTTGTTGGGGGGCATGGGAATATTCTATTATTATGATTTGTTTGATGAATCGGGCAACAACATCATTCCTGGTGTGGTTATTGAGTATATATTTGGCACAAAAGCGTTAAATAATAAGCTAACTCCTTTGCAACCCGCCAAAATTAGAAAGGCCGTTGATTGGATACCAACAAAGGAATTCTTCCGAGGTAAACCAGGGCGTTACCGCATGGTTTTTCATTGGGACGGCTATTTAGATGACGACAACACCACCGGAACGAAAACCCATTTTTCATGCGAAAAATGGATAACAGTCACCAAATAAATTGGAGAATAATGTGAGTAAAAATCCTTGGAAAAAATACAAAAACTATTGGAGAAAATCAATCGTAATCTCAGTGTTGTTCCCGCTATTGTGCATTCTTTTATGGCGGTTTGCATTTGGGTTCAAATATCTCCTCATCATACCATTGCTTGCATTATTTTATCTTTTTTACAATATATGTTCTGCACTAAATTTCCGCTGCCCAAATTGCGCACGGTCTTTTTTTTTCAAGCTGGGGACTATCGGATCTGGAAAGAATTGTACTCATTGCGGTTTCCAAAAATGGACTCTGCCAGAGATCAGTTGCGCTAAAATCGCCTCTCATTTTTTCTGGGCCAAAGTCACAAATTTAGTTGTGACTGCTATATTTTTGTCACCCTTACTTGTCCCTGTCATTATTATCAGGCTTTGGACACCACAATATGCTGTCCACAAAGTCTTGCCTTACAACAATTATAGCATACTTTTTGTGTCTAGGCCCAAGGATGTAACTGGAATTATGTGGACAAGGGAGCTAACCGCTGAAATTTGGTTGGACGGTAAAAAAACAACTATTTATGATCTATGTGAAATGGACGCATTAGATGAATTTGATATGAGAATCAAAGACATATCGATATTGCCAGATACCAATCAGATCAGGGTTGATTTCGATTCTCCCGAACGTAGCAAGAGCCGCTTCAGCGTTGCTCTGTACGAGATAAAATGAGCATGTACAACTATCTACCGCACTTATATCAAATACTATTGCCAATGTGATGAATGCCAAACGCAAAGCCGCATGTAGCAACGATTTTCATCTTGTGACTTGTGCCTTAGAACTTGGAACTGGTATTACGCTCTCGGCTGCAACGTACTGATAACTTGGCTCGTCCACTGCCGGATATTGGGGCCTTTCTGGATGCTTTCCGAATGACAATTCCATCGCGCCTATTGGACACGCGGCGAGGTCATTCGCCGCTTGAGCTCGGGAGGATGGCCGTGCGGTCTGTTTCATTTTGCACCGGGGACTGGAAACCCTTCTGAAGGCTCACTGGGAAGCTCCCTTCCGGCATCGCTCGCATGTTCTTGGTATCCTGCGTTGCGCTTGGATACGCGAGACGTCCTCCGTTGGTCTCTGAGGCACGTTAATCCGGCAATGCTGCCATGTGCGTTTTTCCTTTGTTTGACGCCATTTTCGCGCTGCCTCTCTTTAAGCCGCCCAAGTGCTGCTGGCGTTTGAGACTGCACTGCAGCCTCAAACGCTCATTGCACTATGGCGTCTTCCCCCAGACCACCGCCGCGCTTTGCGCGGCTTCTTCGATGGACGCGAGGTTTTGGGGAAATGGCTTCTATGAGTGGGCAGGTACTCTGGAGCGGGCTCCGATGAACGAGAGGGAGTTTTGCAAAAAGCTCTGATTGAGCGCAACTTGCTATAATAGTAATGAGCAACTGGAGCGTTACTACAATACTTTGAATTGGCAAAATCGCCAATGAGCACCGAGAGCGATTGAGAACTATTTTCCCCAGGAGGGTCCCATGACCGACAGACACCTAGCGACGCTCGACGGCAACGAGGCCACCGCGTCAGTGGCGCACCGCGTCAACGAAGTGATTGCTATATACCCGATCACGCCATCATCGAATATGGGTGAGTACTCGGATGAATGGAGCGCCCAAGGGAAGACTAACATCTGGGGTACAGTCCCTGCCGTCGTGGAGATGCAGTCCGAGGGCGGCGCGGCGGGCGCGGTGCATGGCGCACTCCAGGCGGGGGCCCTGGCCACTTCGTTTACGGCCTCGCAGGGGCTGCTGCTGTTCATCCCAAACATGTACTTAATCGCGGGCGAGCTTACGCCCTTCGTGCTGCACGTGTCGGCCCGCACTGTGGCCACGCACGCCCTGTCAATTTTTGGCGACCATGCGGACGTGATGGCCTGTCGGCAGACGGGGTTTGCCATGCTGTCCTCGGACAGCGTTCAATGCGCCCACGACTTTGCGCTGATAGCCCAAAGCTCGACGCTGCGAAGCCGCGTGCCATTCCTACACTTCTTTGACGGCTTCAGGACCAGCCACGAAGAGAACAAAATTGAGATGCTGTCCGACGACGACCTGCGCCATTTGGTGACGGACGACCTAGTGGCCGCACACCGCAAACGGGCACTGACACCAGACAACCCACAAATACGCGGCACGGCGCAAAACCCCGACACATTCTTCCAAGCCCGCGAAGCCAGCAATCCTTTCTATGCCACCTGCCCGAACATTGTCCAAGAGGAGATGGACAAGTTTGCCAAGCTAACGGGCCGCCAGTACCGCATATTTGAATACCATGGCGCGCCGGACGCTGAACGCGTAATCGTCAGCATGGGCTCCAGCACCGACACCATACATGAGTACGTTGACTGGGCCACTTCAAAAGGCGAAAAAATAGGTGTGCTGAAAGTCCGCCTATTCCGCCCATTCTCAATCAAGCACTTTGTGCAGGCCCTGCCCGCAAGCGTCAAAAAGATAGCCGTGCTAGACCGCGTGAAGGAAGCCGGGGCCCTAGGCGACCCGCTGTACTTGGATGTAGTCGCGGCGCTTAGGGAGGCCAAGGAAGAAGGCATCGCCGCCTTTGACCCCAAGGTTCTTGCTGGCCGCTATGGCCTTGCCAGCAAAGAGTTCACGCCCAGCTGCGTCCGCGCCGTCTTTGAAAATATGTCCAACGCGAAGCCCATCAATCACTTTGTCGTGGGCATTGTTGACGATGTGAGCAAGAACAGCCTGAATGTTGACCCAGATTTCGACATAGAGCTATCCGATGTTAAACGCGCCATGTTCTTTGGCCTTGGTTCGGACGGGACCGTTGGCGCCAACAAGGACTCCATCAAGATAATCGCAGGAGAGGCTGGCCTCTACGGCCAAGGATACTATGTCTATGACTCCAAGAAGGCCGGGGCCCTCACGGTCAGCCACCTGCGCTTCGGGCCCAACAAGATACGCTCTGCGTACCTCATCAAAAAGGCGAACTTCATTGCGTGCCACCAGACGGAGTTCATCAACAAGTACGACATGCTGGGCTTTGCGTCCGAAGGCGCCGCCTTCCTCCTGAACACGCCCGCGCCAGTGGACAAAGTTTGGGACGCGCTCCCCAAGGAAATGCAGGAAACGCTGATACAAAAGAAAATGAAATTCTTTGTGATCGACGGCTACGAAGTCGGCCGCCAGACGGGCATGGGCGTGCGCATAAACAGAATCATGCAGACATGCTTCTTTGCCATTTCTGGCATCCTGCCCCGCGAGGAGGCCATAAAACAAATAAAGAAATTCATCGAAAAGACATACGCCAAAAAAGGCGAGGCCGTCGTCAAAAAGAACTTCGAGGCGGTTGACCACACACTAAAGCACCTGCACGAAGTCGCGGTGCCTGCATCCGTCACAGCCAACCATTGCAGGCCCCCTTTCGTCAGCGACAAGGCCCCAGCTTTTGTGAAAGATGTTTTGGCCGTGATGATGGCCAACAAGGGCGACGGACTGCCCGTTAGCGCATTTTCACCCGTTGCCGATGGGACATACCCAACGGCCACCACGCAGTGGGAAAAACGCTGCATAGCGCAGTACGTCCCAACTTGGGAGCCCGACCTCTGCATCCAGTGCAACAAGTGCGCCCTGATATGCTCCCACGCCGCCATTCGCCCCAAGGTATATGACGCAGCCAAACTTTCTGGCGCACCCGCTACATTCAAGTCCATGGACTTTAAGGGCAAAGAGTACCAAGGCCAGAAATACACGATCCAGATAGCTCCAGAAGACTGCACTGGCTGCGGCATCTGCGTGAGCAACTGCCCGGCCAAGGACAAGGCAGACCCCAAGCGCAAGTCCATCAACATGTCCCCGCTGGCTCCGCTGCGCGAGGCGGAGGCCAAAAACTTTGAGTTTTTCCTCACGCTTCCAGAGGTTGACCGCGCAACTGCCAAGATGGACGTCAAGGGCAGCCAATTCTTGCAACCACTGTTTGAATTCAGCGGAGCCTGCGCCGGCTGCGGCGAAACTCCATACGTCAAGCTGCTCACACAGCTATTCGGCGACCGCGCTTTGATTGCCAACGCAACGGGCTGCTCGTCCATCTATGGCGGCAACCTGCCGACCACGCCATATTCCAAGAACTCCGATGGACGCGGGCCAACTTGGTCCAACAGCTTGTTTGAGGACAACGCCGAATTCGGCTTCGGCATGCGCCTCGCCATAGACAAGCACAAAGAGCAAGCCGTTGAACTTCTGCACAAGCTATCTAGCAAAATTGGCGATGAGCTTGTCGGGGGCCTCGTCAACGCCGACCAAACCTCCGAGGCCGGCATCCGCGCCCAGCGCGAGCGAGTGGCTGCCCTGAAGAAGAAGCTGCAAGCCATTCAAAGCCCCGAATCCAAGTGGCTGGAACTGATTGCCGACTACTTTGTCAAAAAGAGTGTCTGGATAGTGGGCGGCGACGGCTGGGCTTATGACATTGGCTATGGCGGCCTGGACCACGTCATCGCCGCTGGGCGGAACGTGAACCTGCTGGTTCTGGACACGGAAGTATATTCCAACACGGGCGGCCAGGCTTCCAAGTCAACCCCGATTGGTGCAGGTGCCAAGTTTGCCGTTGCGGGCAAGAGCCAGCCCAAGAAAGACCTCTGCATGATAGCTATGGCTTACGGAAACGTCTATGTGGCCAAGGTGGCAATGGGCGCCAAGGATGCACAGACGGTCAAGGCGTTCCTCGAGGCCGAAAGCTACGACGGCCCCAGCATCATCGTCGCCTACAGCCACTGCCAATTGC
>Ga0268262_10004535_pt1 | contig 14314 bp, 18 predicted proteins | sample TergutNc150P3_FD_190354 | JGI IMG/M metagenome (GOLD analysis project Ga0268262, IMG submission 190354) | Nasutitermes corniger P3 segment gut microbial community from laboratory colony in Florida, USA - Nc150 P3 (SPAdes) (version 2) | ecosystem: Host-associated > Arthropoda: Insects >... | reverse complement strand
ACCCCCTGCACCCCCCCGATAAGGTATCCGATTGAACTCGGGGGGAAGGGGGGCTCTAATGGGGGGTACGGTTTGGGTAAACCCAAAACCCTACGTTCCGCCGAATATGCGTAGTACGTTCTTAGAACAACCAGCGAAGCGGAATACGCACACGGCTGACGTTAATGATACAGCTTTCACTTCCCGTTAAAAATTCCCAATTCCGTAGCGAGACTTTTTTATGCATAATGAGGCATACCCAATCCCTATCATTTGATTATTGAAAAATCCGGAAAATTACTCCCTCTTGAATTTACACTTTGATAAATTTATCCGCTGAAACCCCTATGCGAAAAAACCGCCATAAAAATTTACTGACAAATAAAACTTGTTTACAGGCGGTTTTTTCGCAGGGGCGATGGTTGAACCCAACCGCTCTATTTTGATAATTGAAAAAGCGAAAATTATCTCCCTCTTTGATTTCCACCCTGATAAATTAAATCGCTGAAACCCCCATGCAAAAAAACCGCCATAAAAATTTATCGACATATAAAACTTGTATACATGCGGTTTTTTCGCAGGGGGCATTGATTGATGATAACCGCTTACCGATGACTAAATGACCTGATGACCGACACAATAATCCGTTTTCAACATCTCCCTATAGCCCTTATTAATATAAATTTATTATTATATATATTAGTCATTATGACATTAAATAAATATATATATAAATAATATATATATGATAAGTAAATAAAGAGTAATTTTGATATAAAAAAATTGAGTCGATTTCTTGACAAAATCACAGTCATTTTGACATTCATATTTAGTCATCGTTTCGCTGACCCGAGATTTTTTTCATCGGGGGGCGCGCGCCTCCCCCAAAAATTGCTATTATTTGTTAATAACAAATTTTTTTCCTGTCAGAAAACCTCGATTATTCGCCTGTTTGTTTACCCAATTAAAGGGGCGCACGGGGGAACACACAGCCACAACCGAAGGTTGTAGATGAAATATGCTAAACGTTCCGGCGCAATAAAAATCACCATGACCAAAAAATGAGGCAAGATTTATCTTGCCGTCCGCGCCGCGCAAAATAGCAGATTATTTACCAGTAACAATGAAATGAGTATTATTAAAATATTCTCTCTTCAACAAACCGTACCCACAGGACAAAAAAAATAAACCGCTACACAAGCCCAATCCCCACCCAAAACCGCATCTCAGCCGTCCTTCCCTGCGTAAATCCCATTTCTTTTATCCTCATCGTAAAAAACCGCTCGCTAACAGCATGTTCTTTGTTCTCATCGCACCAATCGGCGTATGCTTTATACAACTCCCTAATCCGTATCGTAATATCGCTGTCTTTAACACACCGCTCTTTAATAAAATTGCCTATAACGTCCATTTCTCCCCTGTATTCGTCAGTAGCGTTAAGAATATCAGAAGGAGCGATTAACCCCTCACGTCTCCACCGAGCCGTCCCTTCCAAAAGCCAATTAAGAATACCGCTTGCCTCTTGTTTCAATTTAGCCTCTAGGTTCTTATCCTGTTTATCCTGCGCAATCGTAGTAGTGAAAGGAATTAATTTAATCCGCCGCCAAATGCCATGATCCGTACCTTTGATCAATGGCTTATGGTTTGTAGCCATAAAAATCTTGAAAGCAGGGGTAAAATTAAAATATTCCCCATACAAAAAACGGGCGGTAATGGGGTCATTACCCGTAATTTTTTTAATCAACGGTTCGGAAAGCCGCCGCCCCTGTTCCGCTTCCGTAGTTGATACAAAACGAGTGCCCCTCAATCTGGCTATGTCGTTTGTATATTGATCCGTATTCTTCTTCATAAAACTTTCCGTAGGCGTGGAAGTCGCATAATCACCTAACAAATTTTGTATCGTATTCAAAAAAGTAGTTTTGCCGTTAGCCCCACAGCCATACAGAATAAACATAGTTTGTTCCGTATTATCCCCCGTCAAAGCCCACCTCGCCGCGGTTTGAAGAAAATTAATCAATTCAGGTTTATAGTCCATAATTTCACGGATAAACTGTTTCCAAAGCGGACAATCGGCGGACGGATCATACTCCACATTGGCAAGCTTGGTAATCATATCTTCCTGTCTGTGTTCTCGAAATTCTCCCGTCAACACGTCAACAGTTCCATTACGGACATTCAAAAGCCACGGATTGCCGTCAAGATCATCAGCCGTAATATTCAATTCCTGAATATATTGAGCCGTTTTAATCATCGCCTCGCGCCTTCGGATACTTTCGCTAATCCTCGCGAAATTCTCAATGTCGATCCTTTCCCGATAATCGTCAGTTTTTGACAGTTCTTCATAAATATTCCGCACGGTTTCAAGCCCTTTTTCATGAATCAAAGCCCCGCCCTCATCGGTTTTCCAGTTCGTGCCGTTCCACACAAGCCATTTTTTCCAAGCGGTAAAATAACGAATATCCCGCTTATGCTCCCTTAAAAGCCTTTCGGCATTAGTAGAATCAGTAAATTGGATATTCCCTTTTTTCAGTTCGCTAATCCGCAAATAAACGCTCTCATCTAGAATTGCTTCTTTCATAATCTTTCTCCTTGAATAATTTTTTGGATAACATAAGGCATTGGCAAATAAACCTCGGTTATTCTGCATTTAAAGGTAAGACCGGATTAAAAAGACGGAAATAAGTAAAATGTGCAATTTATCTTTCCCTTGCCTAATGTACTATGACCAGTTATACTATTAGTTAAGGAGAAACTTATGCCGCAGACCCAAACCATGACCCTTGACGAAAAATTAGCCATATCAAATAAGGCTATCGCTCTTAAAAATTCAGGCGATCTTGATGGATATAATCGTCTTATGAAAACAGTTCCGATGCCTCCGTATTTGGCAAAAGTCGCCAAAGAGAAAATAGGCGTAGATTTCCTCATAGATGGCGGTTGGAATTTATCTGAAGCAGAGGCTAATTTTGGACAAGATTGGCTTAATAAGTAACATATATCGAGCCGCAATTAATATTGATTTTGGCAGAAAAGGCTTCGCCACCAGAGGTAAAGCGGAAGAAGGACGCATTTCCTATGAAGACGGAATATCTACAGCCTTATCCGCATTTCAAGAAGCGCAAGCTACTACCGACCCGCAAACCATTATTTTAGCGGAGTACACCTTCTTAACACAGGAACTTGAATTTTGCGAAAAGACCGACAAAGACTCATTAAACAGCCTGACAAAAGCAATACAAAGTTTTGATGACGCTTTTCTTGCCCTTGAAGTTGTAGATGAAAAAACTCTTTATAAAGCCGTTGAAAAAGCCATTCCCCATGGAAGTAAATATCGCGTAAAAGATTTCCCAAAGGACGCATATCATATTGCCTGTGATTCCCACAAAACAAGACTGAAAAATGTACTACGTTCCCCCGGCATAGACCCCATAGAAAAAGCCCTGCTCAAACAACGGTACATTAATCTTTTCGCAGGACAAGGTGGATATGTGGAGAAGCAGAGGAAGGCGTTGGCAAATGAGAAATGAAAAAAGTTGTTGTTAGCAGTATAATCTTGTAGTTGCAGTCCTGTTTGCCTTATATTTATTGCATATCAACTCATAACCCCTTTTCTAGGGTTTCTTGCCTTATGAGTGGGTTTTGGACTTTCCCCCTGTTGGCGTTGTACTTCATAAAGCGATTTGACTTGTAATAGTATATAGTTCCTGAAGAGCGGATTAAGCTTATCAAAAATCTCTAAAAGTTGGTTTAGTTGTATATCTGCCAGATTACCGCTAAACATATCACCTTTGCCATTAAGCAGATACTCTTTTGAAACACCGTATTGAGAGCATAACAAGGCAACAACACGGTCATTTAGTGGTCTACTACCTTGTTCTATATTAGCGTAGTAGGATTGGCTCACATAGATTCCCTTGCTAATCGCTCTTTGGGTTAAACCCAATGTCTTTCTAATTGCTATAACTCTATCTTTAACCGTATTTCCCATAATCACCTATATATCACATAGCATACCCAGAACTGGGAAAAAAGCAAGGCATATCAAATAATAAGAAACCCCGCTTGACGAAGTATGCTATAATATCATACAATATGATTTAGCATACTAAAAGGATAGTGGAATGGCAAGGAAGGCGAATATAAAACCTAACGATTTAGAGAAGTATTTTAAGGGAATCGACCTAAAAGGGCGATTAGTCGTTATTGAATCGGCAAAAACGCTCTTGAAACTTCAAAATGAAGATGATGCCTTGCTTGCCGGAACATACCCTGTTGATACTTCACAAATTGAAGAAAAAAAAGAGGTTTTGAATTGGAAAAAACCTTAATTTTAAAGAGGTTTAAGGAGAGAACAATGGATGCTAGTTTTTGGATAATTCTAAGTATAGCATTAGCCGTAATACCCTTAATCCCTTTTGTCCTAAAACGGAAATATTAATATTCTAAGCAATTAAGGATGGTTACTGTCCAAATGGGTATCATTACCGTCATTATCATAGCGGTTATAATCTTGTTTTCAGTCCCCCATATCATAAATTGGCTACGTTTTAGCCATTGTCCCAAATGCGGTAAATGGTTCTGCCTGGAATACAATAGTTTTGAAGTAACTGATAAAGTTGTAGGTCATCATCGTACTCGTTTTGGCGGCGGTCGCCGTGGCGGTTGGAAAGGCGGTTTCTTCTGGGGTACAAGACAAACTCGTGATGACCCATTTATCCGTGAATGGGGCGAAGCCCGCTATATATGCAAGGCTTGTGGTCGCCATGTTTCTTTCCACAATGTAAAAAGGGATAGGTAAGGCAAGTAATGAAAGCAAGCGTAACCCTAGCCAAATGTCCCAACTCAAAAGACCTGTATGGTATGCGGATAGAGGAACGTGAAAATGATTGGGTACGGACATGGGCTTTCAAAATCAGTGAACAAAAAGCAAAACATGAAGGGTACGAAAGTACAAAAAAATCAGGTTCTATGAAACCAATACCCGAATATCCTGGCTGCCCCTATTGCGGTGGTATGGATATTGCACAATGTTCTTGTGGTAAATTATTCTGTTGGCGTAGTGAAACCAGTACCGCAATTTGTCCGTGGTGCGGACAAAAAGGGGAATATCACATAGTAAAATCCATCGAGGTAGAAGGGAAAGGAATATGACCGAATTAAAAAAAGGCGATAAAGTAAATCTTCTCGGCGGCTCAAATGCAATCATTGAAAACAAACTCGGTCAAGGCGGTCAAGGTATTGTATATTCCGTAAAAATAAACGGTAAGCCTTATGCCCTCAAATGGTATACTTGCAAATTTAAAAATAAAGATGCGTTCAGAAAAAACATGGAAAGCAATATCACATCGGGAGCGCCTGATAATAAATTCTTATGGCCTTTGTTTTTAACCAGTGAACATGGTGGCAGTTTTGGCTATGTTATGAATTTGCGTCCAAAAGAATACTCCGATTTTTCTGATATTCTCAATAAAGTCATAGATTTTCCTTCTACCGAATTAGTAATCAACTCCGCTTTGAACATTGTCAATGGTTTTCGTTCTCTTCATCGGAAAGGTTTAAGTTATCAAGACCTAAACGACGGTAATTTTTTCATCAATGTAAAAACAGGTGATGTATTGATTTGTGATAATGATAATGTTACCCCCGACGGTAAAAAAAATTCCGGTAATATCGGCGGCAAACCCGGCTATATGGCCCCTGAAATTGTGAGAGGCCAGTCCGCCCCTAATTCTCTAACCGATTGTCATTCATTGGCGGTTATTCTGTTCAAGTTATTCTGCCGCCATGACCCGCTTATGGGTGAACAATATGTAAAAAGCGTCTGTATTACCGAAAAGCGAGAATATGAATTATATGGTTCGTCTCCAATCTTCATTTTTGACCCGAATAATGATACAAACCGCCCAGTAAAAGGAATACACCCTAACCCGATAAAATTATGGCCTGTTTATCCTGATTTTATACAAGAAGCTTTTATTAAGTCATTTGCCGAGGGAATGAAAACCCCCAATTCTCGACTGCCGGAAAATGAGTGGCAAAAGGTACTTGTCCGTCTCCGTGATGAATTATTGTCCTGTCCTTCTTGTAAAGATGATATTTTTTTAAATCTGGTAACAAAAGGCAATACTATAAAATGCCGTTGCGGTCATTCATACAGTTACCCGCTTCGTCTTGTATTGGGAAAATACAATGTTCCATTATTCCCCGGCGTTAAATTGTATACCTGCCATACAAGAGGCGACAATGATGATTATTCTACCGTAACCGGAGAAGTAATAATGAATAAAAACAATCCTTCCCTTTGGGGTATAAAAAACCTTTCCGATGACTCATGGTACATGACACCTGAAAACGGCGAAGGTAAAAATATAGATAAGGGTTCGGTTATCCCTATAACTTCAAATTTGAATATACAGTTCAAAGAAATAATCGGAAAAATCATAAAGGAATAAGGAGAACATTATGGGCATTTTTGACAAAGTAGAAGGAATTGTTAAACGGCAGATGGTTTTATTCTTTATTGTCGATACTTCCGGCAGTATGGTAGGAACAAAAATTGGTGCGGTAAATACCGCTATCCGTGAGGTGTTACCTGAACTAAATGGCATTGGCGGTTCTGATGTTGACCTTAAAATCGCTTGCTTAAAATTTTCTTCTGGATGTTCATGGATGCATACTTCACCTGTTCCTGTAGAAAATTTTCAATGGAACAATTTGTCCGCTGATGGCGTTACCGATTTCGGAGCTGCTTGTAAGGAATTATCGGATAAAATGGCGAAGGAAAAGTTTTTATCAGCTCCCTCCGCTTCCGTTGCCCCTGCCATATTTCTCATGTCAGACGGCGAGCCTACAGATGACTATAAAAAGGGTCTAGCGGAATTACAAAAAAATAACTGGTACAAATACGCCATAAAAGTAGCGGTAGCCATCGGAGATGATGCGAATATTGACGTTCTTAAAGAATTTACTGGAAATATAGAAGCGGTAATTACTGTTCACACCCCTGAAGCCTTGAAGAAAATGATACGTTTTGTTTCTATTACATCTTCGCAGATAGGAAGTAAGAGCCAGCCCATGTATGACGGCCAGATTGAGAGTAAACAGGAGGCAATGATTGAACAGATAAAGGATTTACAGCAAACCGACCCGGATTTAAGCCAGACATCGACCGCTGAAGATGATTGGTAGAAATTTGGAATAAATAAATGCTGGTTAAATTTGACGCAAAAGCCCAGGGTATAAGCCACATTGAAAAAGAAGTCTCTTGTCAGGACGCTTGCACTTCTCAATTAGACTTAAACAAAACCATTGGCGTTGCCTGTGTCGCTGACGGACATGGCGGTAATAAATATTTCCGCAGTGATAGAGGTTCTATATTTGCCGTTCAAGTAGCCGAAAAAGCATTATATGATTTTTGTGGAACTATAGCCAAAGAAAAGAAAGCATTTTTTAGTTTTAAGCCGAATTTTGATAATCTAAAAAATATTGATATTCAATCAAAACTGAAACAACTTGAAGGAAATATCATCTACCAATGGCGTAATGCTGTTTTGAAGGATTATACAGAAAATCCTTTGACTGAAACTGAAAGAGATATTTGCAATGATAACAAGATAAATCTAGATGACGATCCGGCAAATTTCATGTTTATATATGGTACAACTCTGTTAGCTGGCCTTATTTCTGATAGTTTTTGGTTTGTAATACAAATCGGTGATGGTCTATGTGTTATATTAGAAAATGATGAAAGTATTATTACCCCTATAGAAGAAGATGAACGTCTTGCTTTTGGCAGAACAACTTCGTTATGTAATAATGACGCTATTAAAAATTTTCGGGAATGTTTTGGTTTTTCTCAAATTGACGGTTTCAGCGTCGCTACTGATGGGATTGCTGACTCATTTGAATATGAAAAATATCTCCAATTTAATAAAGAATTGTATTATAACTTTACAACTACTCCAGATAAAGCACAAACAGAACTTGAGGCTTTTCTTCCCACTCTTTCAGAGCGTGGTAGCCGTGATGATGTTTCTATTGCTGGTATATTCAGAATAAAGGATAAAAGTAATGGATAATAAGTTTTCAACTTTTATTCATAATTTCATCAAGCAATATAATTCTGATGTTTTTTGTAATATCTCAAAATGTAAATCTTTACTCCTTGACCATGCAAAAGGCGATTATAAAAAAGAAATTCGTTTACTATTACAGGCCTTGGAATTGGATTTTTATACTACTATCATGAATTCTAAAGACTTAAATATTACCCGAATGGCATTAATAAAGCAATTTCAAGATGAGTATTTTATAAGTGAAGAAATTACTACTTCATTGATTGATTTGCTTCTGTTGGAATTAAGAAACTTTAAGCCAAAATATGAGAGTAAAGTGATAAAAGTTGATAAAAAACAAGAAACATCAGAAGTCAAAAAATTACCACCAAACACCTTTTCAATAAATGTAAATAAATTATTACAAGGCACTTATACGGAAAAACTAAAAACAGGTGGTAAGATAAATATATCTAAAAACGGCTGGTACATCGAATATTATTTTCCTGGTCCAGATTTAAGATATAATGGAACACTTGTTCATATTGATGGAAAACAAATTGACGCTTATATAACTGCTTGGAAAGAAAACTATGAACAATATCTTTCATTAAAAGATAATATTCCCAAAGATGGTAAATTTGAAACTTCTGGTAAAATGAATATGACAATACGAATAGGTGGATATGCAGAAGGTGTTTGCTTAAAATCTTACCATATGCCAGTAAATTCTAAAAATAAGTTAGAAGAGGTAATTACCGACTATCAGTATGCAAAAAAACTGGCAAATGAATTGCTAAATTAATAGGATATAAAACGGTTAAATAATGAACGAACAATTTAATATATTTATTCATAATTTTGTTAAACTATATAATACAGATATTTTTAGTAATATCTCAAAATGTAAATCTTTACTCCTTGACCATGCCAAAGGTGAATACAAGAATGAAATACGCTTATTATTACAAGCCCTTGAATTGGGATTTTATACAGCTATCCTTAATTCTAATGATTTAAATTTTACCCGAATGACATTAATAAAACAACTTCAAGACGAATATTTTATTAATGAAGATATATCCAGCATTCTAATTGATTTACTATTATTAGAATTAAGAAAATTCAAAACTAATAATATAAATCCAATTAACATTGAATCTCATAAAAATATGGTAACTGCTAAAACAAGAAATAATAATATTATCCCTTCTTTAAATAAGAATGTTAATACTAACCCTATCACCATGCTAGGGTCAATTCTTCAATCGGGTAAAAGTCCTCGTAAACTTATTGAAAAAAAATATATAGATAACTTGAAAACTATATATATTCCTGCGTTTAATGATTATAAAAAGGAAATGAACAAAAATAACTTGGAATGTGAATATGAAAAAGTTACTCAATTTGCAATTAGGTTCAAATTTACATTTGCTTGGGAAAATGATATTTTAAGATGGTATGTAGGCAATTTTTATCCTTATTACCAAATAATGCTAAATAATGACAGTCTAATTCAAACTGATAGTTTAGCCATTAAATATTCTAAGAAATATTATGACATAGATAATTATACAAAAGAAAATATTGTTAGTGATTTAAGTAAAGTAATGGAAGAGATCATTGAAGAAATGAAAAAGAAAAAAATTATATAATATTATTTGAAACTTGACGATGCTTTAATTAGTAAAATACAGCATTAGTTCTATTGACGGAGTATACAAAAAGAAGTAATATCATTAGGGGAAAAATGAATAAAAAGGATAAAAAAATGATTAAAATCGACAAAATATATCACTATACTTCAATTGAAGCATTTCAAGGAATAATAAAAAACAATGAAGTATGGCTTTCAGAACGTAATTGTATAAATGATGTTTTTGATGAAAGCTATATAAAAGTTATTGTAAAAAAAAATATTAAATCCAAATAATTCTCACTTCTTCAAAGGTAGCATTTTTGATGAAGAATTTATTTCTGATATGCCTCAATATGTTTTTTCAACTTCAATTGAAAAAGATGCCGCTCATCATTTGTTAAGCTATGGTAAAAGTAACCCTATTTGCATTGAATTTGATAAAGATAAATTAATTAAATATTTTTCTGAATATTCTAAAGATGAATATATTAATGGAATACATCACTATGAAAATATTTTCTTCTCATCAGAGGTGATTTACAATAAGGATGAAGTAATGAAGAATGCAGAACAATTTGTATCTACATATAGAGAGGAATGGAACAAAGAATTAAATAATCTTACTTCCGCTCCTTCGTCGAAATTTAAAACCGCTTATATAAATATTCATAATTTTTATTCTTGTGCAAAACAAGATAATTTTTACGCTGAAAACGAATATCGTTTTTTGATTTATACAAAAAGAAAACCTGAATTCCGTACAAGAAGTGATAGATTAATATCATATTTGAAAGTTCATATAGAAAATGAAAAACTTCCTATTACTGGAGTTATAATAAGTCCTTATACAGGTGATGAGGCTTACAATAATACAATAAGAAAATTTTTAGACGATAATAAATATGAGAATATTACAATATTTTCATCAGAACTACATTTGAGGAATAGTTGAAATATGAACGAACAATTTGAACAATTTATTCATATTTTTATAAAACAATATAAAGTTGATATATTCAACAATATCTCACAATGTAAATCTTTACTCCTTGACCATGCCAAAGGTGAATATAAAAAAGAAATTCGTTTACTATTACAGGCTCTTGAATTAGGTTGTTTTAAGGCTATATTAAGTTCAAATGACTTAAACTTAACTAGAATATCGCTTATAAACCAATTACAAAATGAATATTATATTAACGAAAATATATCATCATCAATAATTGACTTATTGTTATCTATATTAAGAGGTTATAAATATCATGATGTAGAGACAATAGAAAGCAAACAAGAAAATACAAGGAAAGAAAAAATATCAAAAAATGTAACTACTCAAAGTAATATTCATGACTATGAAAATGAAGCGAAAGCACAACGTTTTTACCAAACAGCTATCAATTGTTTTTTTAAAGATATTTCAAACAATTTTACTTTAGCAATAGGAAGTATTTTAAAAGCAATAAAATTATGTCCTTCTGACAAGCGATTTCATTATTATTTATCTTATTGTTTCTATAAAGCAAACGACAATAACTCATTAAATAAAGAAATTAATATCCTTAAAGAGTTGGTTTATGATAATCATATAAAAGAAATATTTGCAAAGGATATATTATCAGCTAAAAATGGAAAAATAGCAGGTAGATTATACAATAGCTTTGCTCTAGGAGGTGAAGGACAACGTCGAGCGGCAATGTCTTCCATTTATAGAGAACATAGAATGAATTATATGGATCAAGATAAAATATTCTATGCGTATATGGATTTCATTAACTGGGCTGATAAGTTTGAAAAAAATATTTGAGCCTTCGGTGGAAGATTTGGTCTCCAAATTAAATTATTAGGCGAAATGCCTATTTACAATTTTTAAGAAATATATTAAATATAAGATGTGAAGTTGAATATGATTGATATTAATCTTGATTTGGTCAGAGACTTTGAAGATTATGTTCTCAATGATATTAAAAATGCTAAAAATAATGGTTTTTCGTTTGAAAATTATAATGAATGGAAGAAAGAAGAAATAATTAAAATAAACAAGGAAATAGATAATTTTAAAAATTTGGGATTAGATACTAAAGATATAAAAAAAAGACTAGAAACAAAAGCGTTAAAAGAAGCCTATGAAAAACATTTAATTTATACTTATAGTGCTTTACGAGAGAGAATAATACCTATTAAACCTCGAAAAATATCTTATGTAAAAAATTTTAAGAGAATACCGGAATATGAGGATGGTTTGGTTTTTCTTGAGAAGAAAATCTTATCGGGAGAAAATTTACTCCCACATATGAGTAGGCAAATATTTGATACATCGTCAAAAGATGGGTTATTATATGATTTTGGTATCCAGCATTTACATTTAGGATTAAAACCTGATCCAAAGAATCCTAAATTAATTAAGGGAAGAGAGAAAGTACTTTATTGTGTTGTTGATGATGAGAATGTTTATTTTCTTGTAATTGATAATCATGGGCATTGGGGCGATATTGAATTAGTAAGACTCATTAAAAATAATTTCCCTAATCTTATTAAGCCTTTTGAACTAAATGTTCAAAGATTATCTGCTCATCTTACTGAAGAAGAACGAATTAAACTTCGTAAAATCGGTATTAATACACCGATAGAAGTTGATGGTAAATGTTATATGTCTCTCGGCTGGGGTGTTAATACTGCCGGAACATCAACAAATGCTGTAATTAAGATGGATCGTTACTATCAATATTATAAAAACGTAGAAATAAATTTTAAACAATTTATAAATGACAACATAGATTCGTTAAGAAATATTTTAAAAGAGGAAAATAAATATAATTTTGTCGCTCAGAGTATTTCTCCAATTATATTATTAGATAAAGATAACAATGTTAAAATATCTTTGGAGTTAGTCTATGATCAAATAAAAATTATAGGAATTGAATGTTAGGGTTACATCAAGACTCTAGTGTGCTGTCCGAAACCTTATACTCTTTTGAGATTGATTTATTAGCCTTATAGTTTTTTTTCAAATGCAGTGGATTTTTGTTGATTATGTAAACACCAATCGCCTGACACTAAAATTCTGTTGCATACCTATCTTGTTTATACCTAATATATATAACCTAACCAATATGATCAGATAATTAAGAAATAATAATAATTAGGTGTGGGCAACATTCCCGGACTGTTTCAAAAGTCAAAACCTGATTTTTTTATATGAATAAAGGCGAATAATTATAAACAGAATAGAATGTTTTAGAGTCTGTTACATGAAATTTTATGAAAAAATGAATTTAACGCACTCTGTCCCCAACACCTTCGCGCATACCCTTCGTAACCTTTAGCTTTTTATTGCACCCCACTACTTTTTATCGCCATTACCCTTTTGGCATGGTTTTTGCTGATGTTGCGGTGAGCGCAACGCAAAAACCACGCCAACCCCTTCGGGGTCAGGGCAATTATTCCCGTTCCAAACCATTAACATTTTTCACACCTTACCGCTCGGCAAACACGGCGAATTCTCTTCGAATAACGGCGATTTATACGGCTTTTAACAGCATACTCGGCGCAATTAATTTACATCATTGCGGATATATGCGTGGGTGTGGTCATCTGCAAACATGGCGTATAAAAACAATCATGGCAATATTTTGGGTGGGTGTTTTGCCCCTGACACAGCGGCACGGGGGTCGGGAAGTGAACCCCCGCGAACCGCTGTGGCAGGGGCAAAACAAATGCGGGCGCACAAGGTTCATGGTTGGCGTATGCCGTCCATATCCGCCCGGTATCACATCGGGCATTATTAGGAGGTTTGCAAATGCAAACTGTTTATAGCGACAAGCGGTATTATTCTCCGCAATTTTCAGAAATGGCGTGTATTTCCATACGCCGTCTGGCGTGGGCGCTTGGCGTGTCCATGCCTAAAGCCGTAGACATCATCGTTAAAGAACTGTCATCGGCTTTTTCATCTTCGGTTGTATGTCCGCAATGCAAGGACAAAACAAAATGTAATGCGTGTAGTTTTAAACAGCAACCAGCCGCATAATCAACCGCCCCCGCCATGCGCGGGGGTTATTTTTTTATTTCTTTTCTTTGAAGGGTGTTGAGGTGTTTTTATTTCAGTATCTTGAATACCCAAATCTTCTTTCCTAACCCAACCCATAAAGGCGGCTTTATTTGATAAATCCACCCTGCTGTTGGCATAAAATAATTTATTCAAATTATGAATGTGGGTTTCCACCGTCCGTTTTTTAACCCCAAGATTAGCGGTAATCCCATAATTCTTATGCCCGTTACAGATAAGCAATAAAACATTCCATTCACGCTTAGTTATTTCTCTTTTATAATCTGGTTTTTCATCTAAATCGCTGATCTGCCGCTCAACGCCCGGAGAATAATAAACTTTACCCGCTTTAATGATTTTCAAACCCTCTTTAAATTTATCAATGCCGTAATTTAAATCGAGATATGAATTAGCCCCATGAAAAATAAAATGCCCCGCATTACCGTCATGAAAATGGCCAAAATTTACAACGCTGATATTTAATTCAGGAAATTTTTTAAGAAGACAGCCTATCATATAAGGCGTTACACACGAGTAAAATTCGCTGTGCATAAAAACATATTTTGGTTTTAATTGATTCAATTTTAACGCGAGAGCTTC
>Ga0268262_10004534_pt1 | contig 14315 bp, 10 predicted proteins | sample TergutNc150P3_FD_190354 | JGI IMG/M metagenome (GOLD analysis project Ga0268262, IMG submission 190354) | Nasutitermes corniger P3 segment gut microbial community from laboratory colony in Florida, USA - Nc150 P3 (SPAdes) (version 2) | ecosystem: Host-associated > Arthropoda: Insects >... | reverse complement strand
CCATGATCGCCTCGCCGTCGTCAACCTCGCCGATACGGTGGCTTTTTCCGGTATAAAAGAGGATTCTTTCCGTGGTAGTCGTTTTACCGGCATCAATGTGCGCCATTATGCCGATGTTTCGCATTGTTGAAAGCATAGGTCATTTTAGACAAGAAATAAAATTTATTCAACTTATCAGGAGTATCTTAAAAATACAGTCCGTACTAGTTTATCGGTATAGTTGCTTAATATCAAAAAACAATTTAAAATGAGTTAAATATGAGTAATGGCTTGTCTTATGTTCTTGTAACTCCATACACTGTCGCTAAAAGCAGAACAGGCGGCGTACTTTCACGGCTTTTAACGCGTACCGATTTGGAATTGGCGGGCGCGCAGATATTTGCGGCGGATCAGGAATTTGCGGATGAATACGCATTTTCACTCAGGAAAAGGGCTCCTCAGAACCAGCTTGTCCTTTTGGCGGATTATGTAAAACAGTATTTTGGACCGTCAGGCGGCCGTCCGCACAGAACGCTTTTTCTTTTGTTTAAGGGGGAAAATCCCTGCGAAAAACTTTTGAACGTATGCGGCCATTTATACACCCAACATGTTGAGGTTGACGCTCTTGCAGGGGAGACAATCCGTGACACATATTCCGATTTAATTTTTTCCGCCGAGAATTCCGAAGAAGTCCGTTATTTTGAACCTGCCGTTCTTACCCCAAGATCGCAGGAAGAGGCAAATCACGATCTGAAAATGTTTGCCAATTTTCTTAACGGCAAAGAAAATCTTGTTCAAAATATCGTGTATCCCGATCCGTCAAAAATTGAAAGAACCCTTGTAATCATAAAACCCGATAACTGGAAATACAATTCTTCCCGTCCGGGAGCGATTATTGACATGTTTTCACGCACTGGTCTTCGCATAATTGGAATTAAAGTTCACCGTTTTTCACTCGCGCAGGCTCTTGATTTTTACGGTCCTGTGGAAGAAGTGCTAAAGAAAAACTTGGCCCCCAATTTTGGCAAAAGGGCGATTCAGCTTTTGGAAAAAGAATTTAATTTTACAATCAGTAATGAGTTATCAAATGTTTTAGGAGCGGGATTTGGCGCGGAATGCGCGAGGGATCAATTTTACAGTATTGTGGAATTTATGTCGGGAAGACGGCCCTGCGGTTATGCACCTGAAGACATGGAAAAACCCGGCGATGTTAAGTGTATGATAATTGTTTACGAAGGCGAGAACGCGGTAAAGAAAATAAGGGATGTCTTAGGACCGACTGATCCGCTAAAAGCCCCCGACGGCACTGTCCGCAGAGAGTTTGGCAGTAATGTAATGGTCAATACCGCGCACGCGTCTGATTCTATGGAAAGTTACGAGAGAGAACAAAAGATAGTAAGGATCAATCACAATTCGTTAGTATCAATAATTAAAGAGCATATAGGCTAATATTACGAAGTGCCTCAGGTTGACTCTAAAAAATTAAATTGCTATATTAAGGAGAGGCCCCTTCGTCTATCGGTTAGGACATGAGATTCTCAATCTTAAAAGAGGAGTTCGATTCTCCTAGGGGCTAAAAAAGAGAAGTTGTAAATACTTATGACAAAAGAATTTATATGCAACGCTGCTAAAATTTGGAAAATAATACGCATACAGGCGCCGGAATATCCAAAGATAATCCTGTTCCGACAGGTACGCCGTCTTTTAAGGTAAAAACACAGATATTGTCCGTATCCTGATTCGCCGTATAAAGAAACGCTCCGTTAGGCGAAATAGAAAAATCACGGGGAGACTTTCCACCGGAAGGACAGATTGCAAGCAGGCTAAGCTTTCCGGTTTCAGGATCAATATCGTAACATGCGATGCTGTCATGCCCCCGGTTGGAGGCATAAAGCCGCTTTTCATCTGGCGAAAGTTTTATAGCCGCACAGGTATTTTTGCCTGTGAAATCATCGGGAAGGGTTGAATACACGCCAATTTGCTTCCTGCTCCGAGGCTCAAAGACGTATACTTCGCTGCTTAATTCACAAACCATCCATGCGTATTGCCTATGCTCTGAAAAGACGATATGACGCGGCCCGCTTTCGCCTTTCACCGCGAAATCACCTGCCATACTCATGTCCGCCATATTATAAAAAACAGCGCGGTCAATGCCGAGATCTACCACGCAGAGACGCTCATTGCCTGGTTCTATCGCCGCACAATGTACATGAGGTTCCTTTTGCCGCGTTTCATTCGGTCCGCTGCCCTTGTGTTTAATGAGCAAAGCTTCGCCCAGTTTTCCGTTTTCCACATCAAAGACGGACAATGTACCATCGCCGTAATTTGACACGTATAATTTCTTTCCGTCAGACATGGGGCAGACATGGCATGGGCTTGTCCCTCCAGTCGGTCTGACAGATAAAAATGATAAAGAGCCGTTCTGGTTAATGGCATAGGAAGCTACGCCACCGCCGTAAACTCCTTTAAATTCATTACATTCAAGGGCTGCAAATAGGTATCCGTTAGAGACGGCCAGATATGAAGGATTCTTAGCTTGCCATGAATCCAGAATAGCGAGAACTCCGGTTTCGGAATCTGCTTCAATAAGATATATACCTTTACTGTCTCGTACGGAATAGGTTCCTATATAGGCTTTGTATTTCATAAGCCAAATTATTATACTTATTATACAATGTCAATAACAGATCTGGAGGAATTGTTTGGTCATTCGTCAATTTCACAATAAACCCGCCTTTGTTGACAGAAACATCGCGCTATGCTAGCTTATAAAAGAAATAAAGATTGCGAGGCGTTTATGAGCTTAAAAGGTAAAAAATTGCTGATATTAGGTGCTAACCCGGAAACATCTGTCATAGTGGAAACTGCAAAGCAGATGGGTGTTTATACGATAGTGACCGACTATGCCACTAACGCATCGGCAAAAAAAATCGCGGACGAAGCGTATGATGTTGATGGCTTTGATGTTCCTGGGCTCATAGCTCTTGCCAAAGAAAAACAAGTAAATGGAGTGCTTGTCGGAGTGGCTGATTCGCTTATCGAAAAATACCAACAAGTATGCGAAGCGTTGAATCTCCCTTGTTATGCGACAAAGGATCAGGTAAAGTGCTTTACCAATAAATACTACTTCAAACAGAAATGTATGGAATTCGGGATACTTGGCGTGCCTGAATATGATTTGAATAATGGGGATATACCTGATAACGCATATCCAATTGTTATTAAGCCGGCAGATGCCAACTCAGGAAACGGGATCAGTGTCGTGGAAAATGCCGATGAACTTCAGTCCGCTGTAGAGAAGGCGCTCTCCTGTTCAAGAATGAAGAAAGTGCTTGCCGAAAAATATATGGGCAACGCCGCAGATGTGAGCATTTATTTTACATTTCAAGATGGCGAGTATTATCTCTCTTCGATTTCCGACCGTTATACAAGTAGTGAGCAGGGACGGTTGGCTCGTGTTTGCCTTGGCGATGTGTTCCCATCCCAGTTGGCAGAGACATTCCTTGCTGAAGAGTACCCGAAATATATAAAGATGTTTCGTGACTTAAAATGCGAAAATGGGATTTTATACGTTTCAGCGTTTTACAATAACGAGAAATTTTATGTTTATGACCCCGGGTTCCGTTTGCAAGGCGGCGGTTTTCATTTAATAGTAAACGCCGCAAACACGTTTGACCATAGGGAAATGTTGATACGGTTTGCCTTGACAGGGAAATTCGGCGATGAAGAAATCAAACAAAAGAACGACCCATACCTTCACGGCAAGAGCGCGGCGGTGGTTTGGTTTTTGCTGAAAAGCGGCACGATAGGAACGATTGATGGCTTGGAATACGTAAGATCACACCCCGATGTTACGCACATCATGCAACGCTTTAATACAGGGGATACGGTTAAACCAACTGATGCCGGAACTGAGCGGCAGGTTTTTGCTCGCGTGTATATTGTGAGTAAAAGTAAAAAGGCTCTCGAAGGCGCGATAATCGGAATAAAAGAAAATCTGCGCGTTACCGACATCAACGGTGAAGATATGCTATTGTCTTCGCTCGACTTACAAAAAGCCTTTCACCAAAGAATGTTGGAAGGTAAAACAATAATAATCGCCGGAGGGACAAAAGGCGTCGGCCGGGCGTTGGCGGTTGCATGCGCCGAAAATGGCGCGAATGTTGTTGCTGTGGGACGAGACGAGACTGCCGGAAACAACGTAATTAGAAAAATTCACTCAGTTGGGGGCAAGGGCGACTTTGTAAAGACAGATTTACGCGATGTTTCTCAAATAAAGGCTTTATTTGAGAAAGTGAAAGCGATTTACGGAAAAATTGATGGATTAGTCGCGTATGCCGGAGTAACGCCAGTTGCTTCATTGACTGACTGCGATGAGGCGATATACGACCATGTTATGGACGTAAACGACAAAGCGGCGTTTTTTGCAGTTCAGTGCGCAATAAACGAAATGAGGAAATCGGGCGGCGGTTCAATCGTCTTCACTGGAAGCGCGCACGCATGGAGCGGTCAAAAAGATCGCGCGGCATACGCAATGAGTAAGGGCGCGTTATTGACTTTGATGGAGCATATAGCGCACAACTACGCCGAGGAAAATATCCGTTGCAATATGATAACACTCGGTTGGACACCAACTGACGGCGAACTGGCTTTGAGAGCTTCGCAGGGAGTCAGCGAGCAAGAGCTTATAGAAACCGCGGAAAAAATACTGCCTATGGGTAAAATGCCCGGACTAACCGATCCGATACCGGCATTTTTGTATTATCTATCAGATAAGTCCGCGCTTGTGACAGGCAGTAATATCCGCGTCACGGCGGGCGAGTATATTAGTTGAGGTAAAAAACTATGCCTGACAGCGCGTTCATAAAAAAATTAAAAACCGAAATGGGCGAGGACTTTTTCAAGACTGAAGTTCGCGATGGCTGGACCGTGACCGAAAAAGTTAAAAAAAATTGGGCGCTGTGTCTCGATCTCTATAAGAATTTCAAAAGCATATGCGGCAAGTATGACTTGAAGCACTTCGTTATAGGAGGTACGTTGTTAGGCGCCGTAAGGCATAAGGGGTTTATCCCGTGGGATGATGATTTTGATGTGGCAATGCCTCGTGCTGATTACGATAAACTGACGGCGCTACCGGAGAGTGTTTTTAATGAACCTTATTTTTTACAGACCCCTTTCACGGACGAGGGATACTTTTATTCTTATAGCAGATTATGCAATTATCATGCGACGGCGATAAATTGGCATTTTCGTTATAATCGTTTTAACCTTGGCGCGTTTATCGATATTTACCCATTAGATAAATGCAAACTTGAAACGAGAAAGGAAAATGAGGCAAAGGTGTATGAGTTTATCATGAAGTGTTCAGCGCTTATGCGATTGACAAACCCTGATCCACCCGAGTCAGACAAGCAGCGATTTCAGAAATGGCTCATGGGGGAAACTCGAACGGGCAAGGAACTATATTGTGAAATCCAGCGAATTGCTTCGCAGTACGAAAACGAAAACCTTGACTTGCTTGGCGCTTGTGCCGTAACCCCCTATAAAGCCGAGAAACTAACATGGAGAGCGGATAGTTTCAAAGAATCGGTTGAGCTTGAATTTGAGGGGATAAAAGTTACAGCACCAATCGGTTATGATGAAGTCCTAAAGGTTAATTTCGGAGACTATATGATCTTTCCTCCACTTGAAAGTAGAGGAAAACAACATGACTTAATTATAGAGCCAGATATCCCTTACAAAGAATATTGCGCTTTGAATTATGGGACAAAGTATTGATCGAACCTATCCTAAAAACTCCGCACGGCGCAAACGTAACGGGCCGAATTCATGTCGCCTTTATCGTTCCTGGTGTCACTGCCACGCGCCCGCAAACTGTCAGTTCTTGTAGGGATTTTTAAAGGTCCCTTTTCCGTCTCTTCTAAAATTAAATGTCGTTAAATCGCGACGGGTTTCCAAAATGTCCGCCATTGGAATTCCGCTTGCATAAAGATTCAATTCAAATAAATACCCCGCGTCAGTCGGTTTTAACGCGTTCTTTTCTTTAGCGTAATTGGCTTGCATAGTTTCAAACCATTCACGGGCATTACGGGCTTTTTCTTTTTGTTTTTCAGTCGCCACTTTATCTATCGCGTTGTACCCCATATATGCGACGGAAAATCCCAGGTCTACAAGTCCTGCCGCAGGGGACGCTATTGTTATCGCCGTTTTTGTCAGTTTGGCGGTAACCAAAAGTATATCCACCATTATTTTTTTCTTTGCATTCTTATCATTAGCATCTGAATATTGAATATACAAATTACCTAGTTTGATCATATCATTCGACACATCAATGAACGTCAAAGCTTTCCCTAATCCCCCAAGTTTTGAAGCAAGTTTATTCAGTTTTTTAAATTCGGAAATCATTCCGGCAAATTCATTCGAAACCTGAAGCTTCTCAAGAATATCCTCCGCGACTTCCTGCACGTCTTTGGGAGAATCATCAGCCACAACGGTTCCCCTGGTTTTCGGCGTTGCTCTGATTGCGGGCATTTCTCTTACAAATAGAACCTGAATATCACTGACGGGCTTCTTCCATTTTTTCGCCGTCTGATCAATAGCCTTTATTTTGGCTTTTTCCTGGTCAGGTGCGTCAATGATAAGTTTTTCATCGGCGGTACCATCCGCTTTTGCTGTTCTGGCGTTTTTAATTAACACCACCACTTCATATCTGTTATCTGCCCCCCAGACTGTGGCGTGAACGAAAATTACGAGCGCGATAATTAAAAGCGCTTTGAATGCGTTTTTCATGTTATACCAATCCTTATTATTTATATATTTAATAATATTATCATAACAACAGGTTTTCGTCAATAAAAATAACAGAAAATACAATTTTTTTTATAATTTTTCCGGGCTTTATCTATTATTCGAAAAAATGTTACTCAGCGTTATAATTTATCAAAGTAGTAACGGGAGTGGGAGCCAGTATTTTGTCGTAATTAAGGAAGGGCAGTCCCACAATGCCGAAAAATTCCGGTACTATCGCGCCGCCTTCGATTAACAGGGAGCGGGCGGCGTTTAAAGTGCCGCCTGTGGCGATAAGATCGTCGGTAATAAGAATGCGTTTTCCCTTTGGAACGTCGGTTACATGGACTTCAATCTCGGCTTGGGCGTACTCAAGATCGTATTTCTTGGAGAGGGTAACGCCGGGAAGTTTGCCTTTTTTGCGGATTGGTATTACCGGAATACTGTTGTGATACCCGTAAGCGGCGGCAAATAAAAAACCTCTGGCTTCTATCGCGGCTATCGCGTCAATGTTTTGCCCCTTGTAAATTTCAGTCATTTTATCAATGCAGTACCTGAACGCTTTAGGGGAGGCAAGGATGCTTGTTATGTCGTAAAAAAGAATGCCTTTTTTGGGGAAATCGGGAACTTTTCTGATGTAATCGTCAAGGTTAAATTCGGACATTATTTTAATAACCCCTTAATCCATTTATCCATTTCAGACTGTTGATAGCCGCCGTCGGTGGAAAGCATAGTCTCGCCTAAGGCCGCTTCGCAGTCTTTTAAAATATCACTGAGGTATTTCAGCGATTTTTGGTTTACGGAGAAAATACCGCATTTTCTTGACGCTAGATTGATGTGAGACAGCATTTCTTCAAGATAGGCAAATGAAGATGGGGACGGTTTTTCACAGCCGATGAAAAATATGTCGGCGGGGAGTAAGTCGGTTCCCTCAAATTTATCAGCATTTCTGATTTTTACGTCAAAACCGGTAAGGGCCTTTTTAATCGGCTCCGCTAATGAATTAATCGATTCAGTTCCGTCGGTTATAATTAATGCTTTTTTGCTCACTATAATATCATCCTATAATATTTTTTTTTAAGTGTCAATCGTTACCCGTGGTTCCCATCTTTTGAACCGAGTAATTTACAATACTCCATAAATTGTCTTCTTTCTCAAGATAGTATGTGTATTCCCTTAATTCCGTGTAATTTGGGAACCTGTACCTTTGAAGAACTACTACGGTTCCCTCATCGTTGTTATATTGGGTTTTTAAAATGTCAAAAGAAGTTGGGATAACCACAATATCTCCGTCTACTACGGCACTTTGAAGGTTTTGCTTGTAAGTATTAACCATTCTGCGTCTGCCTTCCTCGTTTTCAAAGTTAAATTTTCTGCTTTGAACGGGGTCATTTTTAAGCATAGCTTCAAGATCGAGGTACAAAAAGAATTTTTCCCATTGCGAAGTCTGACGGGCTGTAATCATATAGGCTACGACTTCATCGGGGGGGATTCTCTGCTTTACAAGAACCGCGCCCGTGGCAACGTCCATTTCAATTGGGATGCCGTCGGGACCTTTAATTAGGGCGGGACGCAGGGTCAGGCTGAGGTAATTCGATTCAATAGCCTGCGCTCCGCTTGATTTGAACAGTTCAGGGTATATCCTAGCCTTGACCCTGAAAGAGCCGGTCTGCCCAAAACTGATATAATCGCAAATATTCTCTACAAACGAGAACGATTCGCCGCTTTCAATCGCCACTTCACGGAAAAAAACCTGATTGTTTACAGTCCGTTTCCTGATTAACGAATCCGCCATCTGTAAAGGGCGGTTGGTCATCGTTCTGATGTCAAAATCAACGGAAAAGGCCCTATCATCGGCAAGTTTAAAACGGTATGGGGACGGGCTATTGTTGGTAATGGTTATCTGCACGAAAATCGGATCGGTCTGCGCATAGTAAACGCGCCTGTCATAAAAACGGATACTAAAATCTACCGTGCCGGGCGATTCAACGGCGTATATATTAGAAAGGCCTGTTAAAACCAGAAGAATCAACATCACAAACCGGATTTTATTTTTCATTATTTCCCTCACTGTTTAGGTGTTCACATTAAACACACTTCTATATTATAGTAATCGGTAGATTTCTATGAATACCTTATCATTTCCTGAGCTTTTACAAAAGACGGGCGTTTGCCGAAGTATTTCAACCCTTTTTGCCGCCGTAAAAGAAGGGAAATTCCCCATAGATATTGAGGGTAGCGAAGGTTCCTTAAATTCCCTGATAATTGCGCAAATTTACAAGATTTTAGCAGGTAATATTTTTGTAATTGTCCCCCACGAAGACGCGGCAGACAGCCTTTTGGCGGATTTGGCGAATTCGGACTTACCTTGCGTCAAATTCCCATGGTGGGGAAACGCTCCCTACAGGGAATTGTCTCCGCTTGCCCTTGTTTTCAGGGAAAGAGCGAAAGTTTTGACGGATATGGCAATTAAAAAAGAGGGTATTGTAATTATACCGCAAAGGGCGTTGCTTAACTCCGTCCCGCCTGAAAGTTATCTAAAACAACTGGTTTTTTCACTTAAGCCGGGAGGCAAGATTGATACCCCCGCCTTCGCGAAAACGCTTGTCACCTACGGATACACACGTGTTCCACGGGTACAGGTTCAGGGGGAGTTCGCCCTGCGCGGAGAAGTGCTTGATATTTTCATGGGTGGCGATGATGACGCGTATAGGGTTCTTTTTGATTTTGACAAGGTTGAGACGATTAAGAATTTTGACCCGTTAATGCAGGGTACAGGTAATGTAAAATTGACGGAGTTGATTATTCGCCCCATGAAAGAAGTCATCTGGACGGATGACAGAATCGAGACATTACAAAAAAAACTCTCTACCTGTAAAGAATTTTCCGACGGCGGAAAGTCCGTGATTGAAAGCCTGATTACCAGCCAGAGCGCAAAAGGCGAAGAGATGTTTTTTTCCCTTGCCTTTGAAAAACCAGGCTGTCTTCTTGATTACATCGGGCAAAAGGGGACGTTATTTTTGCTTGACAGGGAACGGCTTGAAAATACCCATGATAGCCTTATTCGCGAATACCACGGTTTGTATTCAAGAGCGGTAAGGGATAAATGCGAATATCCTCTGCCTGAGAGATTACTTTTTAATTTTAATGAAATGCTTGATGAATACGCTTCTTCCGTTTCCCGCATGATCTCATTCAGGTCGATTAAAGGGGAGGCAAAAAAGGGAGTATCCCACATCGAGCTAAGTTGCGAACCGGGACGCAGTTTTTTTGGCAATATCAGTTACTTAAAAGAGGAGTTTACCGCTCTTCTTAACAACGGTTGGCAAATCGCCGTAGCGGCGGAATCGCATGTACAGGCAGACCGTATTCAAATGATCCTTGAGCCGCATAAATCATTGTCTATTATGGCGGTTCCTCTAACCGCGGGTTTCAGTCTTCCTGACATAAAATTTATGCTGGTGCAGGAAAATGAAATTTTTGGCCGCCGTAAACTTCCCCCCCGCTCTTTAAAAACAGTACGTTCAAGCCCCATAGACACATTCTTGGAAATTAATCCCGGCGATTATGTTGTTCATGTAAACCACGGTATCGGTCTTTTTAAGGGTATTGAAAGATTATCCTCAGGCGGGAATGAAAGGGACTATATAAAAATTGAATACGCCGATGAGGAAACCGTGTTCGTTCCCGTGGAACAGCTTAACCTTGTACAGCGGTATATCGGAAATGACGGCTTGCAGTCTCCGCGCCTTGACAAGCTCGGCTCCAAGAGTTGGGAAAACAGAAAGGGAAGGGTAAAAAAATCCGTAGAAGACATTGCGCAAAAACTGATAGAACTCTATTCAAAACGTAAAAAGGCGCAGGGGTACGCGTTTCCCAAAGACGGCGAATGGCAGACGATGTTTGAAGCCGCCTTCCCATTTGACGAGACTGAGGATCAACTTCGCTGTATTCAGGAGATTAAGCAGGATATGGAAAGCGTTTCGCCCATGGACAGGCTTGTCTGCGGCGATGTCGGCTTTGGAAAAACGGAAGTCGCACTTCGCGCCTGTTTTAAGGCGATTATGGGCGGAAAACAGGCCGCCTTCCTTGCCCCCACGACAATTCTTGTCGAACAGCACTATGAAAATTTTGAAGAAAGATTTTCAAGGTTCCCCGTAAAAGTCGCAATGCTTTCACGTTTTGTGGACGGAAAAAAAACGCGGATAGTTCTTGAACAGTTGGTGAAGGGCGAAATTGATTTGCTAATAGGCACTCACAGGATTATTCAACGCGACGTTCATTTTAAAAATCTTGGCTTAATAGTGATTGACGAAGAACAGCGTTTTGGAGTCAAAGACAAAGAACGCTTAAAGGAATTAAAAACAAACGTGGACTGCCTGACCCTTACCGCGACTCCGATTCCCCGCACCCTCCACATGAGCCTTGTAAAAATTAGGGATATGAGCCTATTGGCTACCGCCCCCGGAGGCAGACACCCGATAGAAACATTTGTAGAAGAATACGATAATAACTTAATCGCGCAGGCTGTCCGCCGTGAGGTAGAACGTGGAGGACAGGTATTTTTCCTGCATAACCGAATTGAAACCTTAAAAGACATTCGCTTAAAACTGGAACATTTAATGCCTGAGATAGTGATTGAAACCGCTCACGGACAGATGGATTCGCAGGAGCTTGAAGACGTGATGCGCCGTTTTATTCACGGCGGCTTTCATGTTCTTGTATCGACTACGATTATTGAAAACGGCATAGACATTCCAAATGTCAACACGATTATCATTGACCGCGCCGATATGTACGGCGTATCGCAGTTATACCAACTAAGGGGCAGGGTAGGCAGGTCGGACCGCGTGGCATACGCGTACCTTTTCTATCCAGATCAGAAAGCCCTTTCTGAAATCGCCATGAAGCGCCTACAGACAATTTCCGATTTTACGGAACTCGGCTCCGGTTTTAAGATAGCGATGAAAGATATGGAAATCCGTGGTGCGGGAAATCTTTTGGGCAGGGAACAGTCGGGGGATATTTATTCGGTCGGGTTTGATTTATATGTAAAGCTTTTAGACGATGCCGTAAAACACCTTGAAGACTCAAATTATGAGGCTGAAACTGAAACCTTACTTGAGCTTGAATATACGGGCTTCATTCCCGACTCGTACATAGACTCCCCCCAACAGAAAATGGAAGTGTACAAAATGATAGCCGCAATACGTGACAAAGAAGATTTGGAGCGCGTATACTCAGAATTACTTGACCGTTTTGGTCCGTTACCCGATGAAGCCGCCTCCCTGCTTGCCCTTGCCGAAATAAGGATTATATGTCGCCAACTGACGGTATCTTCGCTAAAAGAGAGAGCTGGCATTGTACGGATAGAGTTCGCTAAAGTAGCCCGCGTAAAAGTGGATAGGCTTGTGCGTTTGATGCAGCAATCTGCCGGCAAAATAAAACTTGACCCAAAATGCGCGAATGCGATATTGCTTAAAACGGGAAGTATCGGCTTGAAGGAAAAGAGTGAATTTATCCGCGAAAAACTTTCGTCTCTGGCAGGGTAATTCGCGAAGATTTTCACAATTATTTCTGCCCGTAATACGCATTCGTTCCATGTTTGCGTTCCCAATGTTTTTTGATAATGTGTTCGGGCAGCGGTTTTGCGTTTGGATTAATCGTTACGGTAAATAACGCCATTTTACAGATTTCTTCCAGAATAGCGCTGTGGTACACCGATTGAGCCGCGTTGTTTCCCCATGTAAAAGGTCCATGCCCCACAACAAGCGTCATTTTAATCTGCGAATAATCCAAATTGCCGTTTTTAAAAGTATTAACAATTAATTTGCCTGTTTCTAATTCGTAATTATCTTTTGTTTCTTGCGGACTCATAAAAGCCGTACACGGAATTTCATAGGCGCAATTGTCGGCGTGAGTAGTGCCAAAGATGGGAACGGATTTTCCCGTCTGCGCCCACGCTACCGCGTAAGGCGAGTGCGTGTGTGTTACGCCGCGGATTCCCTTAAATTCACGGTACAGGACAAGGTGGGTTTTTGTGTCCGAAGATGGATTGAGCCTGCCGTTGACAACCTTTCCTTCAAGATCGACTAACACCATCTTTTTCGGCGTTAATTTATCATATTCCACGCCGGACGGCTTAATGGCAAATACTCCCTTATCGGGATCAAAAGCGGATGCGTTGCCCCATGTGTAAATGGCAAGATTCTGCCGCTTTATTTCAAGGTTCGCTTCGTATGATTCTTCCCGTAATGTTTTATATATATCCATTGTTAATCCATCTTCACATAATAGACTGACGGGCCCAAAAGGCGTCGCTTTGGCGCAATTCATCCTGTAAACGCGCCGGTTTTGTATCGCGGTCGATAAGCACAAACTCAATGCCGCTCATTTCCGCCCAATCACGGAAATATTCCGTTGTAAGCGCGGAACTGTATACCGAATGGTGCGTACCTCCTGAAATTATCCACGCTTCGGCGGCTTCGCTTAAATTTGGATACGGTTTCCATAGGGCGCGGGCTACGGGCAATTTAGGCATTGCGTTTTTTATTTTAATAGTCTCAATTTCATTGACGATCATTCTGAAACGGCTGCCAAGATCTATGAGCGTCGCAAGTACCGCATGTCCTGGGGCGGCGTCAAACACCATACGCGCAGGATCCGCTTTGCCGCCGATTCCCAATGGATGAACTTCAATACGCGGTTTGCCCTCCGCTATGGAAGGGCATATCTCAAGCATGTGGGCGCCAAGGGCGGCTTCATTGCCCGGTTCAAAGTGGTAGGTATAATCTTCCATGAAGGAAACGCCGCCAGGCAGTCCGCAAGCCATGACTTTTGCGGCGCGTGTCAGCATGGACTGTTTCCAGTCCCCTTCCGCGCCAAAACCGTAGCCCTGTTCCATAAGCCGTTGGCAGGCAAGACCCGGCAGTTGCGGTAAACCGTGAAGATCTTGAAAAGTAGTGGTAAAAGCCCCCGCGTGTTCGGCTTCAAGCATTTCTTTAAGGGCGATTTCAATTTTTGCCTGTTCAAGCATGGCTGTTCTTGCCTTGCCGTCCTGTTTAAGATCGGGGGCAAGTTCATAAGAAGCCGCGTATTCCTTCACAAGTTTTTCCGCCGATTCAGCGCTGATTTTCGCATAACGAGCGGCAAGATCACCAATACCCCACGTATTAACCTGCCAGCCAAACATGATTTGAGCTTCTACTTTATCGCCTTCGGTTACCGCCACTTCCCGCATATTATCTCCAAAACGCATAACGGTAGAATCCATTCCGTCTTTTCTTGCGGCTGCGGCCCTCATCCACACGTCCATACGGCGGCGCACTTCCTTGTCCTGCCAGAAACCCGCCACTACTTTGCGGGGCAGATTCATCCGCATATGAATATAACCGTGTTCGCGGTCGCCGTGGGCGGACTGGTTCAGGTTCATAAAATCCATGTCTATTGAAGACCAGGGGATATCCCTGTTGTATTGCGTATGGAGATGAAGAAGCGGTTTGCGGTTAAGGGCAAGCCCCTGTATCCACATTTTTGAAGGTGAGAACGTG
>Ga0268262_10004533_pt1 | contig 14316 bp, 14 predicted proteins | sample TergutNc150P3_FD_190354 | JGI IMG/M metagenome (GOLD analysis project Ga0268262, IMG submission 190354) | Nasutitermes corniger P3 segment gut microbial community from laboratory colony in Florida, USA - Nc150 P3 (SPAdes) (version 2) | ecosystem: Host-associated > Arthropoda: Insects >... | reverse complement strand
CTTCAAATTGGGAAGAGTTGTCTTCGGCTTTTTCTTTTTCTGCATAGCCACCAACGCTGGTGGAAGATGCACCGCTGATTTGAGATACGCCAAGGGCTAAAACGTTCCCTCTGGACTCTTCGCTTTCTCTGGTGGAAATAATCATTCCTGTGTAGGGAACGGCAATGCGGATAATAGCAACTATTTTTGCAAACAGAGCATCACTTATGCCATTTCCAAAATCATCGGGATTAACGCCTTCGGCAGCGCGAACGCGCGGAACGCTAATCGTATGAGGACCAACGCCAAAGCTCGCCTCCAAATGCTCGGCGTGCATAAGCAGCCCTGCTAAATCATAGCGGTATGAACTTAAACCGAACAGTACACCTATTCCAACATCGTCAATGCCCGCTTCCATTGCTCTGTCCATCGCTTGGGTATGATATTCGTAGTTGTGTTTTGGTCCTGTTGGGTGCAATTTTTCATAGCTTTCTTTGTTGTAGGTTTCTTGAAATAAAATATATGTTCCAATGCCAGCATCTTTTAATTTTTTGTAGTTTTCTACACTTGTCGCGGCAATATTTACATTCACCCTGCGAATCGCTCCGTTTTTGTGTTTAATGCTGTAAATGGTTTTTATGCTCTCCAAAACATATTCAATTGGATTATTAACCGGGTCTTCTCCGGTTTCTAGCGCTAAACGTTTATGTCCCATATCTTGCAAAGCTATAACTTCGCGCTTTATATCTTCTTGCGATAATTTTTTTCTTCTAATGGTTTCGTTCTTTATGTGATATGGGCAATAGAGGCAGCCGTTTGTGCAATAATTTGATAAATACAGGGGTGCAAATATAACTATGCGATTGCCATAAAATTTTTCCTTGATTTTTTTTGCCAGTTCTTCAATTTCCTTGTTATATTCTTCTACTTCGCATTCCAGCAAAACCATAGCTTCACGGTGAGAAATTCCTTTGCATTTGCGCGCCTTATCCAAAATTTGCTTTATAAGTTCGCCATTATTTCCATTTTTTTGGGAATAATCCAAAGAATCAAGAATTTCTTGATGGTCTATGAATTCCGTGGCTATGGCAGATTTAGGGTTGTACATTCACACCTATTTGTGTGCTACCTTTTTTGCATCTTCTGAAATAGTTTCTATAATGTTGCAAGATGATTCAACTTTTTCTTTTATTTGAATCACTGTGTCGTTTACGGTTGTTATTGCGCCGTTTGCTTTTTCTGCCGCTTCTTTTGTTCTCATTGCAGAATCTGCTGAACTCTGGGCGAGGCTTCTTATTTCCTTTGCAACCACGCCAAAGGCAAGCCCGTGATTCCCAGCTTTTGCAGCTTCCACAGATGCATTGAGAGATATGATATTAACTTTTTCGGATATTCTCTCTATATCTGTTACCATTTGATTGTACTGTGTAACGGCATCTATAACATCGGTCATATTTGAGGCAATTTTCTCAGTCATTTGTTTGATAAGATTAGTCTCGCCAAGAATGGTTCCATAACTATTTATGGAACTGCTTAAAATATTTTTTGCTTCTGTACTTTTCTCAACAACGTCTTTTTTCGTTTTTTGCACACAGTTTTCTGGAATATTTATTCCTTTTGCTATTTTTTCAGCCATATCAAGACATGTTTCGCAACCACACGCAGCACAGTCAAAATTTTTTGCGGCTTCATCAAGTTTGCCCATAGCCATAAAAGTCGCATCTATTGCTTCTCGGCTAACGGGAATAGGCCTTACCGCAGTTGGGGTATATTCTCTGATAAAATCTTCCAAACGCAGAGTTTCATCAAATTTTTTGAATAATTCATCCATATATTTCACGTGGTCTTCTTTAATTGCGGCTTGGCGCAAGGAATTCATTTTGGTATTAATTTCAAAAATATCAATCTCATGCGAGCAACCAGTTCCTGCATTGCAACCTTCTGCGCAGTTCAGCACATCGAACAGAATGGGAAGTCTTGAAGCGGATTGCTTGGCGTAATCGTCCAAAGCCTTGTACACCACCTTTGGTCCTTCTGATTTATCAATTCTAAGTGATTTTCCAATATAATGCTCAACACATTCTTTTAAACCGCCAGGCATAGGATACAGAGAACCAAGACCAGCATCATAATTATCAAATCCAGTGGATTTTTGAGGCAACGCTACATTGTTGTCTTTCAAATATCTTTGCAATTTTCTGAAAGTTACATTGTATTCCACAATATCGGTTGCTTCAAATTCATAAGCCTTTGCCACGCATGGAGAGAGTGCTGCGATTTTGGTTCCCACTTTTTCGTATTTTTGCATATATACTGCCGTGCAAAGCATTGGCGAATGCACGGGGGATAAATGTTTAATAAGTTCATTTTTATGTATTAAAATGTAATTCACAATTGCCGGGCAAGGCTGAGATATAATGGGTTTTGGTCCGTGTTTCTGAATATAGCGAATATGCGCCCAAGTGCAAATATCGGCTCCAAGCGAAGCATCGTAAATTTTTTTGACTCCCATTGAGCGCAGCCAAGTGAATAACCGTCCATATTCATCAAAATTGCTTTTTATGGCTGGTGCGGTAAATACGCTTATTGGATTTCCCCTTCGCAAATCTTCAAAGAAACTCTTGGTATCGTCTTCGGATCTTCTGGAGCCGTGAGTGCAGGCTTTTAAACATTCTCCACAGGCAATGCACTTGCTACTGTCTATTCTGATTTTGTTTTTTCCATTTTCTAAAAAAGCGACATTAGCTTCTTTCATGGGGCAAACTCTGATGCAATGATTGCAACCAGCGCACTTGTCTATGTAATTCACAATTATATTTCGCATTTCTCACGCTCCGGGGGGCAAATATATGGCTTGTACCTAACTAACAATATAGTAACTTAATTTTCTGCTGGCTGGGCTTCTTGTTTTTGCATCAATGCCTTTATAGACAGTTTAACCTTGCCCTTTGGATCAACACCCAAACACAACACGGTAACTTCGTCTCCTATGTGCAAAGCATCTTCAACTTTTTCCAAGCGATGGTCAGTGATTTCGGAAATATGTATTAGACCGTCTCTGCCTGGCAAAATTTCCACAAAGGCTCCAAAGGGCTGAATGGATTTGACCTTGCCCTTATAAACTTTGTTTGGCTCTGGCTCGCTTGTGATTTCCTCAATCATTTGCTTTGCCATTGCACCAGCTTTTGCGCCAGGAGCGGCTATTTCCAAGTTGCCATCGTCACTGATGTTTATTTTGCAACCAGTTTGGGATTGGATTTTCTTTATAACCGCACCGCCAGAACCTATGACATCGCGAATTTTAGTTGTTGGAATACGCATTTGGAGCATTGTTGGAGCAAGCCTTGAAAGCTTTGTGCGAGGTTCGGGAATCGCTTCTTTTATTTTGCCTATTATGTGCAGCCTACCCTGCCTTGCCTGCTCAAGAGCCTTGCCCATAAGCTCAGGGGTAATCCCTTTTATTTTAATATCCATTTGGAATGCAGTAATTCCAACTTCCGTTCCTGTCACCTTAAAATCCATATCGCCAAGGTGGTCTTCTGTGCCTGTGATGTCGGAGAGGATTTCAATTTTCCCGCCTTCATTAACAGAACCCTTTTCCGATATTAAGCCCATTGCAATGCCAGCAACCGGACTGCTTATTGGAACTCCAGCATCCATAAGCGAAAGACTGCCTCCGCAAACAGAAGCCATTGAAGAAGAACCGTTTGATTCCATAATTTCTGATACAACGCGGATTGTGTAGGGGAAACCCTCTGGCGTTGGAAGCACCGCATTGAGCGAGCGTTCTGCCAAGTGACCGTGCCCTATCTCGCGCCTGGACATGCCCAGTTTTTTTACTTCGCCAACGGAAAAAGGAGGGAAGTTATAGTGAAGCATATAGCTTTTGGTCACATCGCCTTGCAGAGTTTCAATGTGCTGCTCATCGTTTTTTGTGCCGAGTGTGCAAGTTACGAGTGCTTGCGTTTCTCCGCGCTGGAAAATTGCAGACCCGTGGGAACGCGGCAAAATTCCTAGCTGGATTTCGATGTCGCGGATATCCGTTGCTTTGCGACCATCTATGCGTACGCCTTCGTCTAAAATCATTTTGCGCATTGTGTCGCGCTCAATATCTTTGAAAGCCGCTTTTGCGAGGTTTTTCAGAGATTCATCTTCTCCAACTATTGCAACAACAGCTTCGCTTGCAAGGGCTTTTTCTTCTAAAGCCTCCATAGCGGGGTAATGCTCAGTTTTTACCATTGGGGTGTGGAGCGTTTTGCAAAGTTCATCGTAAATAGCAGACTTAACCGCTTCTGCTAACTTAACGGCATTTTCGTTTTCTGCTTTTGGTGTTAAAACCATTTTTTGTTTTGCAAGACGTGCCACCATTTCTGTTTGCACTCTGCACAACTCCTTAATAGCCTCGTGCCCTGCCTGAATTGCATCTATCATGGTTTGCTCGGAAACTTCGTAAGCTCCGCCTTCCACCATGCACACGCTGTTTTCCGTGCCGCCAACCACCATATCAAGCTCGCAAATATCGAGCTGCGCAAATGTTGGGTTTATAACCGGTTTGCCTTCCACAACGGCAACCCGCACCGCGGCAACCTGCTCTTCAAAAGGAAGCTCGGAAAGCCCTATGGCAAGGCTTGCTGCGCTAACGCCTAGAACATCGGCTTCAAAATTTTTGTCTGCGCTTAGAACTTGCACTATGAGTTGTACCTCGCGCCTAAAGCCTTCTGGGAACATAGGGCGAATGGGGCGGTCTATAATCCTTGCCCTGAGGGTCTCTTCGTCTCCGGGCTGGGCTTCTCTTTTTTTGTAGCCACCAGGCAAACGGCTTGCGGCGTAGGCTTTTTCCCTATATTCAACGGTTAAAGGGAAAAAATCCGAGTCTTTTTCTGGACCAAAGCATACGGTGGCGAGTACAAAGGCATCGCCCATTTTAACAACCGCAGAACCTGCGGCTTGTTTAGCCAAGCGACCTGTTTCAAGCACAAGTTCCCTTCCGTCTGGCAATTTAGCAGTAGCCTCTTCGGCTTTAAGCATTTTAAATTCTTGCATAATACTCCCTAGTTGCCGCCGCGTAAGTTAAGTTCTTTGTGCAAGGCTCGGTAGCCTTCCAGATCCTGACCAGCGTAGTATTTAAGGAGCCTTTTGCGTTTAGACACAAGCATTTGCAAGCCTCGGAGAGAATGAACGTCTTTGCGGTTTTTGCTGCAATGTTCGGTTAAATTGATTATGCGCTCCGTTAAGATGCCTATTTGTGAGCGTACATTGCCAGAATCGCCGGCATTTTTGCCCAATTTTGCGATAATCTCAGCAGTTTTTTCTTTGGTTATGGTAGCCATTACCTTTTTCCTTTTTGAATTATTGTGTTAGTAGGAATATAGTAAATGCTGATTAAGTCATTTATTTTTTTATATATGCGATAAAAAAGTTTAGCAATGATTTTTGAGAAAAAATTTCGCATAACACCTTCACAACGCACCAAAAGCCGTGCTTTCAAATGGATTTCCCCCTGCTTTCCCACCCTTTCGGGCGTTTCGGGCGCAATACGCCCCGTCAACCCAGCAACGGACAGAACCTCCGCCCGGCTATCGCAAGCATATAGAGATTGACATTGGCGTAAGCAGCCATAAGCCGTTCCGCATTCTTGGCAATGCCTTTGTATGGCAATTTCCTGAACCTGAAGATATCCTTCAGAACGTGGAACACATATTCAACCTTCTGCCTTTTGCTTATGAGCCGCCGTTCATCATTCCTGTCAAACTCCAACGCCGCATCGCTTTGATTTCGCTTCTTCCAAAACGATGGGCGCTTGACAACCCTGTATTCCTTTGATGCCAGTATAGGAGTGTTCGCAATATCGGTGCGCTTATCTATCCCAACGTAGCCGCTGTCGCCGGAAGCGAAATCGTCATCGGGGCGTATAAGCTGACAAGCAATCACAACGTCATGCACATTGGCTGGAGTAACCTCAGCACTGTGAACAAGACCTGTCCCGGCATCAACGCCTATGTGGGACTTGGCTCCGAAATGCCAGCTGCCATGCTTCTTCGTGCTAGCCATCTCAGGATCGCGAGACTGGCTCGTATTGCGCGTGGATTTGGGTGCCTCGTGGATGGTGGCATCCATTATCGTCCCGCCATGCATTATCAAGCCGTTCCTCTCCATCTTCGCGTTCACGAGGGAAAGCATCTTGCCGCCAAGGCCGTTGTCGTTCACTATCTTGCGGAAGTTGCACAGAACTGTAGCATCGGGAACGGAATCAAGAGACACACCCATGAAGGAGCTGAATGCCTTGCTGTCGTAGATGGCATCCTCAAGGCCTTCATCGCTCAGGGAAAACCATATCTGGAGAAAATACATCCGAAGGATAACTTCAAGCCGTGTGGCAGGGCGACCGGTACGGTTGGAATAATAGTAAGGCTTGACTAGCGAGACTATGTCTGACCAGGGAACGATGGATTCCATCTTCCCTAGAAATTCCTCGCGGCGGGTCCGCTTCTTCTTGTTTTGAGTTTCCAAATCCGAAAAGGTAAGTATTTTTTCCATACCTACAAATATAATTTATTTCTAACAAAAAAACAATGGGTTAATCGGCATTTACTATAGTAAATTGTCTGAACCAGAATTCACAGAATTTAGGAATTTTCAGAATTAAAATTTAAATTATTCTGTTCATTTTTTAATTCTGAAAATTCTGGTTCAGACAAAATTCCTAAGCTATTTCAATCCGTTTGCTTTGAGCTTGAGGTTTGCGGCTTAGGGCGAGCGTTAAAATTCCGTTTTCGCTTGAGGCTTTTATGTTTGAGCTGTCCACCTCGTCTGAAAGGTGATATTCACGCTCATATTTATATTCCTCTTCTTCGCGTTTGCGAATAGCGGAGATTTTCAAGAGGTTAGATTCAACATTGATTTGAATATCCTCTTTTTTAACGCCTGGTAATTCTACCTCCAAAGTATAAACACCATCTTTCTCAGCAAGATAACTTTTTGGTGCATAAGCCTTGGCTTCTTCACCGCGAGCATAATCCATTAAGGTATCAAATACGCGGTTCAGGTTGTGCACGGGCGAGTAATTTGTAAGTGTCATAACATCCTCCATGTTTGTTGGTTCTACACTATTAATAAGGCAAATCCCGTGCCACAAGCAAAAACGCTATTTTTACACTAAAAATGCGGTTTTTTGTGCAAAACTGCCTAAAAATGTTTCAAAATAAAAAGAAAAAATGAAACGTTGATGTTGCATTTTTTACTGCGATAGCAAAAATGCTTTCACAAATGGTTTTATATCCCCATTGAGCACAGCCTCGGTATTTGAGGTTTCGTAACCAGTGCGGGTATCTTTAACGCGGCGGTCGTCCAGAACATAAGAGCGAATTTGGCTACCCCACTCAATTTTGCGCTTTTCTGCGGCACGTTCATTTCGTTTTGCGGCTTCTTCTTCTTTGTAATATTGAACAAGTTCGGCTCTCAGCATTTTCATTGCGGTGTCGCGGTTTTGAATTTGGCTGCGTTCCGTTTGGCAGCTTACCACTATGCCAGTTGGGTTATGCGTTATGCGCACAGCAGAATCGGTTTTGTTTATGTATTGACCGCCAGCTCCACTGGAACGGTAGGTATCTACTCGCAAATCCGCAGGGTTAATTTCCACCTCTGCATCTTCGTAAATTGGGGTCATGTAAACAGCGGCAAAGCTTGTGTGGCGGCGGGCATTAGCGTCAAAGGGGCTAATCCGCACAAGGCGATGAACGCCTATTTCCGAACGGAGCATTCCATAGCTATAAGGGTCTGGAAGTTCCAGAGTGCAGCCTTTTATGCCAGCGGTGTCGCCTTCTTGAATGTCCAATACCTTGAATGGTATGTTCTCTTTTTCAAAGTACATCGTGTACATTCTAAGGAGCATTTGAGTCCAATCCTGAGATTCCGTGCCTCCCGCACCGGAGTTTATGGAGAACAATGCAGGTGCGGCATCGTCTGTGCCGTTTAGCATTTTTCTAAGCTCCATTTCGGAAATTTTCGCTTCTAAAGCAGCAACATCCTTTTCTATGCTCGCCGCAAGCTCGTTGTCGTTTTCGTTTTTTGAAAGTTCATAAAGCTCGCCCAAATCATCGCATTGCTTTGAAACGCTTTCCCAGTTTGCTATTAAATCCCTAATGGAAGCAGCCCGTTTTAGCAAAGCCTGTGCCTTTGCGGCATCGTTCCACAAATCCGGGTTCCCTGATTGTTTTTCCAAAACGGCAAGTTCTTCTGCCTTAACATCTAAGTCAAAGATACTCCCGGAGCTTGTCTATCCGCTCGCGGATTAAAATTAAACCTGTATGGGTGGTACCTGCCATAAACTTTACTGCCCAATGGCTTCCGGTGGCATATAATTTTTGTTCAAATATTGAACTTTATATGATTTTGCTAATTGGTCAAGATAGTCTTTTATGGCTAGCTGGCGGGCACGTTCTGCCTCAACGCGCAAAATGTAATCTATTTGATATTCATAACTCTCAAATTTGCCATCGTTTTTCTCGGAGAGCATAAATATCACAACCTTGTTTCCTTGCACAAAAGGCTCGCTGATATCCCCTACTTTCAAATTTTTAATTGCATTGACAAATTCAGTCCCTTGGTCTTTGGGCAAGAATCTTGCCATAACGCCACCGTCTTTTTTGGCACCTGGGTCTTCGCTAAATTGGGCTGCCAATACTGCGAAGTTGGCTTTTTTTGTGCGAACCTGCGCCGCATAACCTTTTAATATGTCTTTTTTGTCTTGAATTGACTGGGCGTTTTCACCTTTGGCTATGTTTAAAATTATACGCGCACCGGATATGGAATCGCTTAATGTCACTTCGTTTTTATGTTTTTCCCAATAATTTTTTTTATCTTGAGCCGTAGGGTCTTTGGGATATGGGATTTTTTTCTCAAGAATTTGATCTGCCAGCAATTGGTTTTCTATTTTTTTCTTAAATTCGACTTCGTTTGAACCGCTTTTTTTAAGTTCCTGCTTAAAAACATCCTCGCTCGGAAACTGCTTTTTGAACAATACTATTAGGCTATCAGTTTTTTTGGCATCTGCTTTTAAGCCCTGTTTTGCTATTTCTGCCTTTAAAAGCTCTTGCCCCACAAGGTTATCTATAACCGCCCAGCGAAGTTGGGTCATTGTTTCGGGAGGGAGGTTTTGCCCCGGTGCCTGTGCTTGGGCAAGCTGCTTCACCAAGCTGTCTATTTTCCCAGGGCTAATGCCTATATTGCCAACTTTAATCGCAGGAAGGTTACTACCCGAAAGCAACTGGGCATAAGCGGAAAAGGCTAACAAAAAAACTAAAGAGATTATTTTCATGGGTGGTAATATAGTAATTATCAACGCTTCCTCTTCCCATGTTCCACAAATAAAGCGTGATATTCTTGAAATAGCGGCACAGATAACTCCAGATTCTCCATAAACCATAACCGCAAAGTTTCGTACGGAGTTTTTTCATCAAAGATTTTTAAAGCAGCAAGAGTCCTTTTTGTGTATGTATCTATAACAAAAGTGGGCAAATGAAAGGCGTAAAGCAAAATGGAATCTGCGGTTTCCCTGCCAACGCCTTTTACTTGGAGCAGGTTATCGCGAATGGGTTCTTTTAGTTGAAAATTATCTATAAACCATTCTGCTATGTTTTTAAGATATTTAGTTTTCTGGTTTCTGTAACCTGCTGGAATTATTAGAGTTGCGATTGTTTCCTTATCTGTTTCAAGAATTTTTTCAGGGGTGTTTATTTTTGCGGCAAAGAGGTTTGTAAGTGCTTTTTCCACTTGAGTCCAGGAGGTGTTTTGAGTTAAAATTGCGCCCATGCAAACCTCAAATTTACCTTTTCTTGTTTTGGGCAAGCCAAATTTGCCTGGGTGATAACCCCTGCCTTTGTATTCGCTACGCACAGGCCACCATCCTTGGGCACCGTAGAGAGAAAAGAGTTTTTTGTAGAGTTTGGCGGGATGCATATCATTATGAATTTACTAATTTTTTTAGTCCGTGCATCTGTTATTTTTTATTCTATTATTCTTTATAGCATCTTCGTATGCCGTGCCAGTTAGAGGTGTGGTGGTAGAAGAATCTGCCGATAACATTGTTCCTTATGCATACATTTCGTACATTTCTGGAAAAGCCCTAGGACAAAGCGATGATAGAGGCAGGTTTGAATTTGAATTGGACAGCAGGAATGCAATTCTGGTTTTTCAAAAAAATGGTTTTGATAGTACCATAGTGGAAATGCAGGATTATGGAGATTTGCTAGATGTTGTTGTTAGTATGCGTTCAAATGCAAAACATTTGGGAAGCGCAACTGTTGTAGGCGGCGGAGGCACGTGGCAAAATCCACGTGTTGTTTCTGTACAAAAGCTAGAAGATGCGGCTGGGCTTCGTTTTGATTTAACCGAACATTTGAGCCAAATGCCAGGAATGTCTGGGCAAATGGATTTCTCTAGCAATCTGTTTTATGATGGAAGCCGCTCCGAAGAAATTGCCTACCATCTTGGGGAATTTAGAATACCAAATATGCGGCACTTGGATATTGGTTTCCCTGGCAATTTATCGGTGATAAACCCACACGCCATTGAAAATATAAACATAAGCGAGCATTACGGGGCAAATCCATTTAATCAGGGGCTTGCTGGCTCAATTCAGTTTGAACAGAGAAATGAAACTGACTTTAAAGCCGATGTTTCGCTTGGAACAACCCTGCGAGAAATTTATATGGAAGGACCTTGGCTCTTTTGGGATGGCTTTGCTTTTAGTGCAAGATATTTAGATCCCTCAATGTTAAAAAATATGGGAGAAAAATTTTTCACCGAGTTTAAAAGAACAAACGAAAGTTGCGATGAATGCTCCAAGGAATCTAACTCATTTTCCCTATCCTCTATGGATTTATACGGAAGGTTCTTTGGCAAAGATTCTTTGCACAATTCCTGGGCAATAACAGGGCTTTATGCAAGCGATGAATATTCCATTCGCCAAGACACATCCACCATAATCCAAGGCTCACAGTTTTATGGTTTGACTTTTGCCGAATACAAAACTTTGGGAGGAACAAATATTTATGCCGGAGTTATTTCAAAACAAACTTCCGATTCTTTAAGAGACACATCATCTTTTAGAAAATTTGAACCCAATAACCCGCTGGAATTTTGGAATTTCATAGATGGCTACGAAAAATCGCATTTAACGGCGAGTGCTGGAATTTCTTGGGAACAGACTTCTGATTGGGGTTTTGCTTTTTTATATGACTTTCACAATATTTCAAAAAAATGGCCGGATTTTGGCAGGGAGAACGAAGATATTTTAAAAGACCATCTGCTTCAGGCAAATGCTCATTACGAAATAGCAAACGGCAATAACGCATATTACATTCAAAGCGCATTTGCAGCAGGCGGCATATATTCGCATTATTCAAAAGAAGTCGTGCCTTTAGCTTCTTTCGACATAGAGAAAGGAGCAGGCAAAGACATTGCCATTTTTGGAAATGCCGCCTGGCGCAGCGACTGGGACGAGAAATTGAACAGCGGCGGAGTGGTTAAAGCTGGAGCAAGATATTCTTTTGGCGATTTTAAAATTTCTGCGCATGGGTTTGGGCGTTACTATCCAAAACCCATTTTGCCAACTCCAAGTGCCTATGAATATTACGAAGAGTTGCAAGAGGTCAATTTTGGATGGGTGCGCGGAAGCCAGATAACCCTTGATTTTCACAGTTTGCACGCATTGGCATTCCAAAGCAACATATCGCACGTCCACGGCTATTATGAGCTTAAAGACGGAATTTCTCTCCCCTGGCAGGCAAATTCGCGCATAGATATGGTTTCTCATTTGAGAATTTATCCCAGAAGCGATTCTCTCTTATCCCTGATAATTAGCCATCGCGCAGCTTTGGACAGACCACTTTACGAATGGGAAATAACTCCATCGCGCATAGAAAATGGAAATGAAATTCAAGGGCAAAGGCGCATAAAATGCTCAGACGAAACAGCTTCTCTTTTTCGCACGGATATTCGCCTTAACTTGGACTTAAAATCAAAAACGAGAATCCTTTTTCTTGAACAAGTTCGTTTTTTTGTTGAAGCAGACAATATATTTTCTTCTCTGAACATAAAAGCCTTGCGCTTTTTGGGTGAAGAAAATGCAAGAGAACGTTCCGTTGCAGTGCGAGACACAGACAAGGATTCGAAAAATGGTTTTGATATTGTTCCCTTTATGGCAAAGGGAATGGGACTTTATTTGCAATTTGGAGTAGAGGGAAATTTTGGTATTTAATATGAACGAACATCCGCTACATACGTATCTTATGGCTCAGGGCGAGTTGGGTGGTTTTGAGGTGGTGTTGCCTTTGTCGCCGATTTTGTCTGAACCTTTGTCTGAACCAGAATTCACAGAATTTAAGAATGTACAGAATATTGAGAAACCAGTACAGGATGATTCATTGTGGAAGAATGCGGGTTGTCTTGGGGATTTTTATGAGGCTTTGAAGGGGCATTCTTTATATACGAAGGCTATGCGGTCTTTGAGTTTTTGTGTTCCTGCGGAAAAAACAAATGTGCCTTATTTTTTGATTTTTCATTCGCCGCTGGAATTAACGCCGGAGGCTAGGGATATTTTGGAGAGGTTGTTTAAGAAAATTGAAGTGGATTTGAATGTATGCGGAATATCTTTCTTTTTGAAATGCAACGATGCCGCTTTGCCGAGAGAAAAAACCATTTTAAAAGAAATGCTGTGCAAAGAAATAGAATTAGTGAATCCAGAGAAAATAATTTTCTTTAGAGAAGCCCCCAAGCCCGAAAAAATTGAAGCTCCCCCGCCAATAAACGGAAATGCCACAGCATTCGCAGGCAAACCCGCCATAACTCTATACTCTCTTTTGGAAATACTCCCAGGCAAACCGAATTTCAAGGAAAAAATGAATGAGGTTTTGAGTATATGTATTAAACTATAACCTCGTATTCGTCATCTATAATTTTCCTGAAATTTTCTGAGATTGAGTTATAATCTAAAACATCTACCCTAAATGGCAGTCTAGATTCCATAAGGGTATTTTTTAATTTCCATAAAGAACGATTATCTAATTTGCCATTGCCGACAATTGCCAAATCCAAATCGGAGAACTTTCTGTTGGTTCCCTTGACTCTGCTGCCAAAAGCTCTGACTTCAATATTTGGAATATGCAAATTCAAAATATGCTTCAACATATCCAAGTGTTTTTTTTCAATGGAGATCATATTTTTTTCTCCAATACTTCCAAAAATTCTTTTGCGTAAGGCAAGAATTTTAAAGCATATTCCAACACTACTTCCGCTACCTCTTCACCGTATTCGTGCGAAGTTTTATTCCTGGCATCGTGAAAGTCAAACCAAATTTCAGGGTTAGATATCAGATCATTTTCCGCCGATAACTTAAAAAGCTCAAACCGAGGAATCCCATCTACAACGGAATTTCCAACATTGAAAGCAAGCCATCGTTTCATAAATTTCCAAGAAAGTTCATAAGTAATTTCAAAATTTTGAATAACACCAGAACGCAGCGATTCCCGCAAAGAATTTTCCTTGGCAGCATATTCATTATAATCGTTAATGCAAGACTGCAATGCCACAATGGCATTTTTCAAGTGTGTTATATCAAGTTTCTTTTTTTCAATGGAAGCCATATTTGACATAAATGTAGTAAATTTAAGTCCGTGAACGTCTGAACCCTGATGCCCCCGATTAGAGGATTTTCAGTCTTGGACACAACGAACACTAAACAATGTGCTCTTACCGCTACCGCTGTAGTTGTAAGCATCATCGTCGCTGTATTTTCGCTATATTAAAACTGCCGAAAATGCACAAAGGGCAAACATTCACGGCAAAAGGGCAACCGCAAGGGTTGCCCCTACATATTTACTATCTTACCCCTATGGAAACCTTTGACATTTTCTTCCCCATCTTTGTGCTAGGGCTTATGGCTGTGGCTGTCCCGTTTGGAATGATGTTTGCAAACTGGGTGCTTTCACCGCAAACTCAGTTGAAAAACAAGGTTAAAACAGATGCCTACGAATGTGGGCTTTCAAAGGTAATAGGCAGTGCCTCGGAGAGATTCCCCGTGAAATATTACATAGTGGCAATGCTGTTTTTGGTTTTTGATTTGGAAGTGGCTTTCCTCTACCCGCTCGCTATTGAGTTTTTGCACGGCGGCTGGGATTTGTTCGTTATATTGATGGTATTCCTGCTTATTTTAGAAGCAGGCTACCTTTATATTTTACGCAAAAACGTTTTGAACTGGTCAAAAATAAGCGATAGAATTGAATAAATATCACTTCTCTTTATTGGTCACCCAAACAGAAACCGTTGTTTCAACGCCTG
>Ga0268262_10004532_pt1 | contig 14317 bp, 14 predicted proteins | sample TergutNc150P3_FD_190354 | JGI IMG/M metagenome (GOLD analysis project Ga0268262, IMG submission 190354) | Nasutitermes corniger P3 segment gut microbial community from laboratory colony in Florida, USA - Nc150 P3 (SPAdes) (version 2) | ecosystem: Host-associated > Arthropoda: Insects >... | reverse complement strand
TGCATCGGGTATCTGGAGAGGAGGGCCTCCGGGATGTTCATCTCTATGCAGACTTCGTCCCTTTTATCTTTTAATCTGTTCCTCGGGGTTCCAGACTTCAATAGCGCCTCATCAAGCGACCCGCAGAGTTTCATTTCCGGGTCCAGCGCCCCCTCGGGATGCTGGAACGCCATCTGAAGTTGCGACCTGTAGTCGCGCATTCTGTTTGACGATAAGTTTGTCAGATCGGACCCGTCTAGATGGATCGTCCCCTTATCGGGGTCTATCATTCTGACCGCTATCCTTGCGAGAGTGGTCTTCCCGGATCCGCTGTCGCCCATAACCCCTACCTTCTTACCCCTCTCAATCAACAGATCAACGTCGTCAAGCACATTTTGCAGACTCCTGTTGAACGCACCCTTCCTGAAAGATTTAGTTATGCCTCTGAGTTCAAGCATCTAAGCACCTCACAAAGTGTCCCGGTGCGCATTCTTTCATCGGCTGCCGGGCATCGCATTCTTTCGAATATCGTTCACACCTGTTCGCAAAGTCGCACCCTCCTGCTGTATTCTTACAAAGAAAACCGGGAATAGTATGCATCCCCTTATCGGGAAGGGACCGCCACAAGCTTTTTGTGTAAGGGTGTTTCGGATCGGAAAGGACATCTTCCGTCGGACCGTCCTCCACAATGCGACCGGAGTACATTATGATTGTTCGGTCGCATATTTGAGCTGCATAATAGTCGTGTGTGATAAGCAACAGGATATGGTCGGCACTTTTTCTGTGGATCAGCCTCAAGATATCCATTTTACTTGCAGGATCCAGCCCCTTCGTCGGCTCATCTGCGATAAGCAGTTCCGGACCGAGAATGGTCCCCATGGCGATAAGGGAGCGCTCGCACATGCCCCCCGAGAGCCTGTGGCCGTATGTGTCGTATATGGCTGCAGGGTCATCAAATCCGACATCCGAAAGGGAACAGAGGGTCCGCTCCTTAACATCTTTCTTTGGAATGTCTTTTCCGATGAACATCTCATTGATCTGGGGGCCGATCTTGATCACCGGATTGAAGGATGTGCTCGGACTCTGAGGGATCAGCGCGAACCGTTTGCCCCTCATGCCGGGCAGATCCTTCGCAAGCAGTTTGCTTATGTTCGTCCCCAGGTAGGTTATCTCCCCGGTCGTTGAAGAGATATCATCCAAAAGTCGCATTATGGAATGTCCCAAGACAGATTTCCCGCATCCGGATTCGCCCATTACCGCTATTTTCTCTCCGGGATGCACATCCAAACTCAGGTCATCAATTGCTTTGAACGGCCCGTCATGCGTAGGGAACGTGACAGTCAGACCCCTAATCTCAAGAGCCGGGCCCAATCAATCATCCCCGGGGTATGTGGTCTTTTTCTTCCTGGATATCAACAGGAAGAAACCAGATGTTGTTAGTGAGATCATAAGCCCCGGTGCGATATACCACCACCACAGATTGAGGACGAAACCGCCCTTGTTGAATGCGTTCGTTATCATTCCTCCCCAGCTGATCTGGAACGGATCGCCCAATCCGAGGAATGCCAGACCAGCCTCCGCCATCATGGCCGATGCAACGGACAGACACAACCTGGCTATGAATATGTCCCTGACATTCAACAGCACATGCCTGAACATGATATATGACTCTTTGAATCCCATCATTTTGGTGGTCTCAATGAACGACATCTCTCTTACCTGGAGGGTCCTGCTGTGGACCACCCTTGCCGTTCCGCACCACCACAATAAAGCAACAACCAATATGACGTTGTATATGTTCGGCCCCAGATATGATGCGATGATTATCATCAAAGGAAGCCCCGGGATCAATATGAACACGTCGGTCATCCCCATGAGCAGATTCTCAGTGACTCCGCGCTTGTATCCCGCAGTTATCCCTATGCTGAACCCAATGGTCACAACGATCAATGCCGCAATGATGCCGACGCTCAGAGATGTTCTCGAGCCCCATATAAGCTGTGAGAAAATGTCGCGTCCGAGGTTATCGGTACCAAGCAGATGTTTGGACGAGGGATGCAGGAAGGGGGCAAACTCCATGGACATGGGGTCGTAGGGTGCTATGTACGGTGCGAAAACAGCGATGATGACGACCGCAATGACCATTGAAAGGCCCACAGTCTTCAATTTGTTATCGAAAAACCATTTCCAGTTCAAGAATGAAACATATGAAGAGAAACGGTCTCCGATCATAGGTTGGCCCTCTTATCGACAGAATCCCCGATCCTCGGGTCTGCGACCCCATATATGAATTCGGCGAACAGGTTGGTAAACAGGACCCACGCCACCAGCAATATGAATATCCCCTGTATGACCGGGTAGTCCTGAGAGGTTATTGCGCTTTGCAGCAATGTCCCCATACCCTGGAACGAGAACACTATCTCGATCATCAGGGCGCCGGAGATCATGAACCCTATGTTCATGATCAACATGCTCAGGAAGACCGGCATAGTGTTCCTCATGATATGTTTGCTGCGGATATAGTCCTCCGTCAATCCTTTGGAACGGGCGACGAAAATGTAATTCTCATGCGACATCTGCATCACGTTGTTCCTGAGGATGAGGAATTTTCCCAAGAGTATGCTGACGACAAGCGTCAGAACGGGAAGGGTCAAATGGTAGATTATGTCAGCGATGTCAGCGATGCCGGAATACTCGTCAGAGCGCAAGTGGCTTAGCGGGAACAGACCGAGCTGGATGCTGAATATGAGGATCATGATCATGGCAAAAAGGAACCCCGGGATGGTCTCAAAATAGATCGATGCCGTGCTCATTAACCTGTCCAGCCGGCTTCCCTGCGACATGCCGCACCGGATCGATGTGTACAAAGCAAGCATAGAGCCGAACAGTATCGACGGGAGGGTCAGAATTATCGTCCAGGGCAGTCTGTTGCTCAAAAGGGTGCTGACGGGCATGGAGCGGGTTATGGAATATCCGAAATCAAATGTGAAAATCGAAACCAAGAATGCGAAATACTGGTCCCATATCGGCATGTCTAACCTATATTTGTGGATCAGGGTCTCCCGCGCCTCATCCGTAAGTCCGATGGACGCTTCTCCCAGCAGATTCTCTACCGGGTCGCCGGGCATTATTCTCGGAAGGATGAACACTATCGTCAGTATCAAAAAACTAATTGCGACGAACCTCACAACTCTCATCGCGAACCATTTTGTTCGAGGGGACATTTATCCACCGGCTTAAAAAAATAAAAAGAAAGAGGTTTATTTATGGCAGATATTCATAAGCGTGGAATGGCAGAGGGTGTACCCGAACTGCGCATCTACAGTCGTACCTTTGATGTTCGAGCTGTATGCCGTTATTATCTGGCGCTCATATATCGGGATCATTGGCATTTCTTTGGCATACCAATCCTGAAGGGCGTAAGCGGCATTCTTGAGCTTCTGGCTCGTATTCGCAGAGTTCAGGGCGTCCACAAGAGCCAGGAACTCAGGCGTATCTACCTGACAATCCTTCAGGCCGCCGTTTGCATCGATCACCGTCGTGCCGTACCCCGCCCAAGTGTATGCGCCCAGATGGCTTGTGCCGCTCAGGACGAGATCATATAATCTGATGCCGCTACTGTCGGTTTGTCTCTTCCACGCTGCCCATGCGGTCGAGACCGACTCAAGTTGAAGATCAATGCCTGCTTTATTGAATCCTTCTTTTACAAGAGCAGCCGTATCTGCCGCAGAGACCGAGAATCCCAATTTCGGTTTGAAAGGGGTACCGTCGGGGCAGTCCAGCCATCCGTCGCCGTTCTTATCCACGTATCCCAGATCGTTGAGCAGTTTGACGCCTTTTCCGATATTATATTCCAACAATCCGTTATCCTTACTGTATAATATGCTGGACGAGACTATGCTCCTGTTCGGTACCTTTCCGTATCCGCCCTGTAAAAGGAGGATCATCTTATCATAATCGATGCAGTATGACAGGGCGGTACGCAGATCACTGTTGTCATAAGGTGCTTTCTTGGTATTGAAACAAACACCGTAGAGATATGCGCTGTCGATCTTCCCTATCGTAACATTGGGATTGTTTGACAGGGAGTCGGCGGCGACAGAGGTGATTCCGGAACCCCAAGCCAATATCAGATCGATATCCCCCTTCTCCAACGCAAGCGCGGTAACGTTCGCGTCGCTGTAATACCTGGTGATTATCGTTTTAGCCTTTGGTGCTCCAAGATAATAGGAATCATTTCTTTCCATCGTCAGAGTCCGGCTGGAAACATCAAGGCTCTTTACAACGTACGGTCCAGTACCTATTGCGGCGTTGAGTTCGGTCGTCGGGGCACCATATGTCATGGGGTCGCTCACGTTTTTGTAGATGTGCTCAGGCAGGATGCTGAGTCCGCATCTCATGTTGAGAAGAAGGTTCGAGTATGGTTTTGCCATCTCTATTGTGACAGTTTCCTTTCCGTCGGGGGTGGTCCCTTTATAATACGGGGTATACGAGGGATTCGTGGAGGTCTTCATCTCTCTTAAGAACGCAGCATCGTTCAATCCCCATATTTGTTTCTCCAGCGTGTATTTGATCGTAAAGATCACATCATTTGCGGTAAAGGGTTCGCCATCGGTCCATTTGATGTTCTTTCTCAGAACAAAGGTCCAAACGCTGGCGTCAGCATTTGTTGTCCAGCTTTCGGCAAGGAGCCCCATATATTCCCCTTTTTCATTTATGCAGATCAGATTCTCATGATAGGCGTTGGTGGTATGGAAATAATATGTGCCCATATCGCCCAGGCCGAAAGTCTCTCCCCCGGAAGACAAGACCATACCGGCAACTATCGTGTCATCAGACCTGCCCTTCTCTGTAGCCAACACAAACGCCGCAGATCCCCCCGCGATAACGAGGACGCAGACGGCAACCAAAGTAACTGTTTTGCTTACCATTTTTCAAACACCCACATTCTAGATAACACAAGTTAGGTATAAAATATTATTTAGTAACATAATATTTAATTAAGTAACACTATTTTTTTGCAGCAGCACCTCCCCCCTTAGACAGCGGAGATATGTCGCAACAGGCCGTTTCAATGTGCAAATGCTTTTTTTGATGCAAGACTTTCCGCCGTTTGAAACAGATCCGAAGAGATCGGATAATCTGCTCATGCACATTTAATTATAATATCAAGCGAATTATGGCACTATGATAATAGTTGGGGGATCATCGTCACGAGACCTTGCGAAAGACCTGTCCAATGCGCTAGGATGCACGTACATACAAGCGTCGACCACAAGGTTCCCGGACGGCGAATGTTATACAAGGATCGACGTAGACTCTCTGAACGATGACGTTGTGATAGTGCAGAACACCTATCCGGACTCCAACCTCATCGAGATGTTCCTGCTGCAGGACGCCGTGAAGAAGATGGGAGCGAAGAGGATCACTCTCGTCATACCGTATTTCGGATATGCCAGACAGGACCGCGTGTTCAAGCCCGGAGAACCTGAGAGCGCCAAGGTGATGATAAATCATCTGGGTATGATGTGCGACCGCATCTTCACGATAGACATCCACAAGGAATCCGTATTGGATTACTTCGACTGTCCCCACAAGGACCTCAAAGCGGCATCCGCCATCGCGGATCACTTCAAATCAAAGAACATAGACCTGGTGCTGTCCCCGGACCTCGGCGCTAAGGACAGGGCAAGGGACGTCGGCGAGAGGATGGGCCTCCCGCACGACTATCTGGAAAAGGTGCGTCTTTCCGGCTCCGATGTCAGGATATCCCCGGCGCAGATGGACTGCAAAGGCAAGAACATACTGATCGTGGACGACATGATCTCCACGGGCGGGACGATCGTGGCCGCGAAACAGGCGCTGAAAGAAGCGGGCGCAAAGAGCGTCTCCGTCGCATGCACGCACGGGCTGTTCGTGAACAATGCCCTTGAGAGGCTCACCGGCAACGCTTTGGAAGCCGTCCTCTGCTGCAACACGCTTGAGAACGAGGTGTCCCATATATCCGTCGCCAGCATAATATCCGGCGCGCTGAAAGAGAAGTGGTGAACCGGATGGATAAAGAGGACAACTTCAGCGATTGGTATCTCGAGATCGTAGAGAAAGCGAACCTCTCCGACAAAAGATACCCGATAAAAGGAATGAACGTATGGACGCCGTACGGCTGGAAGGCCATGACGCACATCGACCGCTCCATCCGGAAGGAGCTGGACGCGACGATGCACGACGAGGTCTGCTTCCCCCTTATGATCCCGGAAACGGAGTTCAAGAAAGAGAAGGAGCACATAAAAGGGTTCGACGCCGAGGTGTACTGGGTCACGCACGCGGGGCTGAACGAGCTTGATGTAAGGCTCGTGCTGAGGCCGACATCCGAGACCGCGATGTACCCGATGTTCGCCCTTTGGATAAGGTCGCACCAGGACCTTCCGCTTAAGGTCTACCAGATCGTGAACACCTTCCGCTACGAAACGAAACAGACAAGGGCGTTCATGAGGGTGAGGGAGATACACTTCTTCGAATCCCATACCTGCCACATATCCGAGGAGGACGCGCAGGGGCAGATCGAAGAGGACGTGGAGATACTGTCAAAGATAGCGAAGAGCCTGTGCCTACCGTACTTCCTTTCCGTAAGGACCGAGTGGGACAAATTCCCCGGCGCGTACTACACAGTGGGGATAGACACGGTCATGCCCAACGGCAAGACGCTGCAGATCGGTTCGATACACCATTACCGCACCAACTTCTCGGTTCCGTACGAGATAACATACGAGGACGAGAACGGCGAGCACAAGCATGTTCACCAGACCACTTACGGGATGAGCGAGAGGCTGCTCGGAGCGATAATCGGCGTGCATTCCGACGATAAGGGATTGATCATGCCGCCGGACATAGCGCCGTTCCAGGCAGTGATAATTCCGATACCTTCCAAAGATAACGGCAAGCTCGTGGCGGAGGCGGCGCGCATGCTCGCGGAGAACCTGTCCGAATACGGGATAAGGGTGAAGCTCGACGACAGGGACGTGAGGCCCGGGAGCAAATATTACGACTGGGAGATCAAAGGGGTGCCGCTCAGGCTGGAGCTAGGCGGAAGGGACATCGAGAAGAAAGTGGTAACTTTTGCAAGAAGGGACACCGGTGAAAAGGGAACGATCGATCTCGACAGCGTCGGGCAGGGCGTGGAGATGATCCTCAAGATGATATCCTCATCCCTCCTGGAAAAGGCGAAGGCCGTCCAGATGTCCAAACTGCAGGAGATCGGATCCGTCGAGAACATCCCCGAAGGCAGGATCCTGAAATTCGGATGGTGCGGCTGCGAGGAGTGCGGCCACAAGTTCGAGGACGCGAACGACCTGAAGATACTCGGGACGCCTTACCCCAGGGAGGAAGGGTACTCGGGCAAATGCATCATCTGCGGCAAAGAGACTAAACAATACACCCTGGCCGCACGCACGATGTGATCGCATGGCGTTCCTGGAAGGCGAGACGGTATATCTTGCGGACAGATTCGGAAAAAGGGTCTGGCTGAGGGTCTCGTACGAGATGCTGAAGATAGCATCCCTCGGGACGGTGGACGGATCGAGGTTCAGGGACCTGGATGACGGTTCGCGTATAACTATCGTCGGAAAGGACTACCATGTGTTCCGGCCCGGCGCGATCGAGCTCATCGAGTCCCTCGACAGAGGGGCGCAGATCATCTGCCCCAAGGATGCGGCGACGATAATCTTCAACTGCGGCATAAGATCGGGGGACACCGTCCTGGAAGTGGGCGCGGGGTCAGGAGGTCTCACGACCGCTCTTCTCAGCGCAGTGGCGCCGAACGGTTCGGTGCACACGCTGGAGTTCAAAGAGGAGAACGCCAAACTCGCGCTGAAGAACATCAGACGCACCGGGCTTGACAAGAACTGGAAATGCACCATGGGCGACGCGAGGCGCGTCAAAGCGGACGTCACGGCCGACGCGCTCGTCATGGACATGCCGGACCCGTGGTTGGCATTGGATAATCTCTGCGGGAACCTAAGGCCGGGAGGGCGCATATGCTCATACGTTCCGAACATGAATCAGGCCGAAAGGATAGTCGCCGCCCTAAGGGAAAAGGGATTCGCAGAGGTGTACGCGCTGGAGAACATACAGCGCGGCCTGGAGGTCCATCCGGGGGGCGTGAGGCCGGCGTTTGAAATGCTGGGTCATACGGGATACATGATCTTCGGAAGAAAGACGTCAGCCGATGTGAAGGACTGACGCCTCCGGCCCCAATGGAACATTTAATTATGCGCGCGCGTTACATTAACCAATGGCAGTAATCGACATCAGGATAGATCTCAAGAAGGGCGTGGCGGACCCGGAAGGAAGCAACACCAAGAAAACACTGGAGTCCCTCGGATTCAAGGGCGTGGTCGACGTGAAAGCGGTCAAGGTCTTCGAGATAACCTTGGACATGCCGGCCGAAGAGGCGAAGAAGTGCGGAGAGGAGATGTGCAGGAAGCTCTTGGCAAACCCGGTGATACAGAGTTTCAGCGTTACCGTGAGATGAACAGATGTCTGAGAAAGGGTTAGTGGTCAAGAGGAAGGTCCCCTTTGAGCTGTACGATATCGGCATCCTGACGTCGGATGACGATGACCTGAAGAAGATATCCGGCGATCTGAGCCTCGGTCTGTCCTTGGATGAGATGAAGACCGTAAAGAGATACTTCGAAAAAGAAGGAAGGGATCCGACCGACATCGAACTGCAGGCGCTGGGACAGGCCTGGAGCGAACACTGCTGCTACAAAAGTTCAAAGCTCATACTGAAAGAATTCGTATTCGGGATAGAGAGGGAGGACGTACTCTCCCGCGGGGATGCAGGAGTGATGGTGTTCGATGACGAGCACGGATACGCGCTGAGGGTGGAAAGCCATAACCACCCCTCCGCCATAGAGCCCTACGGCGGAGCGGCCACGGGCATCGGGGGGATACTCAGGGACATCGTATGCATGGGCGCCCAGCCGATAGGCCTTGCCGACCCGTTGTTCTTCGGCCCCATCGACAGGCCCGCCGACCTTCCCCCGGGAGTGAAGCATCCGAGATACCTGCTGAGCGGCGTCGTGTCCGGGATAAGGGATTACGGCAACAGATGCGGGATACCGACGATAACGGGCGGGATATTCTTCGACGAGAGATACACGGGGAACTGCCTGGTCAACGTAGGGTGTTTCGGCATAGTGAAAAAAGAGGATCTGGCACATAACTACGCCGGCGGTCCCGGGGAAGTGATGATCCTGATCGGCGGGCGTACGGGCAGGGATGGGATACACGGAGTGAATTTCGCCTCGCAGGACCTTACGGCAACATCGGACGACGATTCAAGAGGCGCGGTCCAGCTCGGCGACCCGATAACCAAGGAACCGGTGATACACGCATGCCTGGAGGTCAACGGGAAGCATCTGATCACCGGGATGAAGGACCTCGGAGGAGGAGGCCTCAGCTGCGTGGTGGGGGAGATGGCCCTGGCGGCGGGATGCGGCGCGGACGTGGAGCTGGAAAAGGTGCCGCTCAAAGAGGAAGGCCTGGCGCCCTGGGAGATATGGGTGTCCGAGTCGCAGGAGCGCATGATGTGCACCTGCAAACCCGAGAATGTGGACAGGATCCTGGAGATATTCGACATGTGGGATGTCATTGCGACGCCCGTCGCAAGGACGACGGACACTTCGCGCATGAGGCTGTTCTGGAAAGGAGAGAGGATATTCGAGATGGACCTCGAATTCCTGACAGGCGGACCGCTTTACGACAGGCCGTACGTTCTGCCGAAGGTCTCTACCAAGGCGGACGAGGCGTTCCCCGAACTCCCCGGCGATAAGGAGGTCCTCCTCACTCTGCTGTCCGATCTCAACGTGGCCTCAAAAGAATGGGCCATGAGGCAGTACGATCATGAGGTCAGAGGGGCTCTGGCGGTACACCCGATGGTAGGGAAACTGAACATGACCGGCCCGGGGGACGCATCGATACTGCTGCCGGTCCGCGGCAGCATGAAAGGGCTCGCGGTCGCGACCGGGTGCAACCCGTGGTTCACCGCGCTCGACCCGTACAGAGGCGGGATGTCGGGGATAGACGAGGCGTGCCGCAACATCGTGGCGGTGGGCGCAAGACCCAACGCTTTCACGGACTGCCTCAACTTCGGGAACCCGGAGAAGCCGGAAAGGCTGGGCGAGCTAAGAGAGGCCGTAAGAGGGATAGGAGAGATAGCAAAGGGGCTCAACATCCCCATCCCGTCCGGTAATGTGAGCCTCTACAACGAAGGCTCCGGCGGGACAGGCATACCCCCCACGCCGCTGATAGTGGCATGCGGGCTTATCGGCGACACGGGAAAAGCGGTCACCGCAGACCTGAAGAAAGAGGGGAGCCGCATATTCCTGGTGGGCAGGACGAAGGATGAGATGGGAGGATCGCTCCTTTTCCGTAAATACAAGGGGAAGGGAGGGGACGTCCCGGGGGTCGACATAGGGTCGCTGAAAAGGATGATGGACGAACTCCTTGAGGCTATGGACAAAAAGCTGGTGCTGAGCTGCCACGACTGTTCGGACGGGGGCTTGGCGGTCGCCGTCGCGGAGATGTGCATCTCGGGGGACATCGGCGCAGAGATCGACTTACCCCTGAACGGAACGGACGTCAGGCGCGCCCTTTATTCGGAAAGCAATTCAAGATGGCTTGTGGAAACGGATGCCGAGGACGCCGCATCGTTCAAAGATATCATGAAAGGCGACGCGGTCGAGATAGGGAGGACAGGCGGAACATCGCTCTCGATCCCGAAGGCCGGCCTGAACGTCCCGGTGAAGGAGATGAGGAAAGCTTGGAACGATCCGATATGGTCCATTATGGGAGGTGCCCGGAAATGAGGCCGGAGGAAATCAGAGTATGCGTCCTCAGGATAGAGGGGACCAACTGCGAGGACGAGATGGCGGATGCGTTCAGCGCCGTCGGGGCGCGGTCGGAGAAAGTGCATCTGAAACAGCTGGCCGGAAGGGCGCCCGCAGAAATGAGGAGAACTCTGGAGGACTATGATGTCCTGGCCCTCCCGGGAGGGTTCGCCGCCGGGGATTATGTCCGCGCCGGAGCGATATTCGCCGCAAGGATAAAGAGCGCCATCGGCAGCGACGTGAGAAGGTTCGTCGAAGACGGAAGGCCGGTGCTGGGAGTATGCAACGGATTCCAGGTGCTCGTGGAGCTGGGACTGCTTCCCGCTTTCGAGGACACGATGTCCCAGACAGCGACCGCCGCGCTCTACACGAACGATTCGGGAAGATTCGAGTGCAGGCCGACGATACTAAGGAACGACAACAGGGGGAAGTGCATCTTCACCTCGTCGATCGAGAAAGGGAAGCTTCTGATGATACCGTCGGCGCACGCCGAGGGCAAGCTCATGAGCCGGGACCCGGACTTCATTCAGAAGCTGGAGGATAACGATCAGATAGTGTTCAGGTACGTAGGCGAGGGCGGGGCGAAAGCGGAGTATCCCTGGAACCCGAACGGTTCGGAATCGGACATCGCAGGCATATGCAATCCTGCGGGGAACGTCATGGGGATGATGCCGCATCCCGAGAGGGTGACGTCCAGATACACGCACCCGGACTGGACAAGGGGCCTCCTGTCCAAAGAAGGGGACGGCCTGCCGATATTCAGATCGGTGATAGAAAGGATAGGATGATCAGATCTTCACTTTGATCTCGACCCGGTCGCCGTTACCTATGCTGAGCGTTCTTCTCAGATGGTACTGGCACACTATCTCGACGATGTTGTCGTGATGCGTTCTCTCGGGGATGACGATCGCGCAGTCGATGCTTTTTATCTTCGACTTGTGCGCGACGGCCTCTCCGAAGGTCCTGCCGTCCTGCGTGAATCCCTTTATGGACTCCCCCGGCGCGCTGCGTATGATGTCCAGCTTACCGAGGTCTTCCCTGTCGATCACTATGTTCAGCGTGCCCTCGAACGGTTTGAACCCGAGCTTCTCTTCGAATTGGGTCATATACCCGGCCTGGCAGACGTAGTACCTGCCTTCCCCGATACCTTCGGACACCACGCCGTGCAGGGTAACCTGGTCGCTGATCTCGAAGACCCTTCTGTATTCGCTGTATTCCTGCTTCAGCTCCTCCACTCCTTTCGGCGTGAGCTTGATGCGCTGTTTCCTTGCGCCCAGATCCCTTACTATAAGTTTCTCGTCCAGGAGTTCCAGGATCCTTTTGGAGGCCGACTGCTGACTCATCTCCAACGCATCGCCCAGTTCCCTTGAGGATAGGACGACGTAATCCTCTATTCCGCCTAGCAGTGCGATCTTCCTCAGAGCAAATGTGTATTTGGAGTCCACGGAATCTAGATAGAAGGCATAGAATTTAAACGTACCTTATAAGGATGAAATGTAAAAATGTGGAAAAAGGCCCGGTACCGGGCATAGGTTTTAGAATCTTATGCGGTTCGCCCAGGTCCTGGAGGACGGCATGGACAGGCTGACGACGATCAATGCGCCGATCAGCACGAGTACCGCGCCCGCGTAAAGGTCCACCGCTCCGAACACCAAAGCGCCGCCCACGACGCCGATCGTCATGAACGTCATCAGCAGCAGCACGTCCCATGACCACTGCCCGCTTTTGGTGAGCCCTCCCCCCAAAGCGAAGAACATGACCGCGATCAGCATGTATGCGCCCATGTCCGCCAGTGCGCTCTTCTCTATTTCAAAGAAAAGGACCAGGCACACCATGCAGACCACTCCTCCGAGGAATCCCAACGCGCCGCCGATCTTGACATTTGTGGGTACTATCTCCATTTTTACACCAACCATCTTAATCCCATCTTTCTTATTAATTCTTCCTGCAAAGGATCATGTTCACGCTCTCCGCGAGGAACCAGACCATTGCCAGCATGATGCCGTACGCTTCGATCTTGGCTACATCGAAAGCGAACATCATGCAGACCAACATGCAGATGGCGACGATGCCGATGCCCGCGAAGATCTTCCTTTCCGCCGCCCAGTTCCCTGCGGTCACGGCGACGATGCCGAAGAACAGGAATGTGGTCATGTATATCGCGACGAGCCTGTGCGTATCCCAGCTGTCCATCGTGAACATGCCGACCAGGGCGAGGAAGATCCCTCCAAGGGCGAGGAAGATCCCGCCCCCGACGTGCCACTTGTTCTTCGGGTATGCCGCCCGCCCCAGCCCGAAGGCGGCGACGAGTATGCCCGTGATCATGCAGCCGTAGTTGAAATAGAGGCTTGCGTCAGTATCCGAGACGCCGAATTCGGAGAGCGTGTTCACGCCGAATTGCCAGGCAGTGTCGATGGATGCCGCGCATGCCCATGCGATAAGGAATACCGCGACCCCGATCATTCCTAGCCAGGAGAATGCGACGCTATGGTCTTTTTGGAAACTCATAGTCCTGAACATCCTTCTTGTTTAATTATACTTACGGAAAGGGAGGTTGCGGAAGCAGAATGCGGGACGAACGCTCCCCAGCACCGTCCGGAGGACAGAGAAGGCCTGCGACGGGCGCGGGCCCGACGAAAAAGCAATTTTTTTAATGCGCCCGAAGGATACAGTGACGGTCTTATGAGGAACATCTACTTCGTCGGCACAGCGGGGAGCGGCAAGAGCACTTTGGTGGGGGCTTTCAAGCAATGGCTTGACGACAACGGCGTTGACGCGATCACGCTGAACCTCGATCCCGGGGCCGACAGGCTCGCGTACAAAGCGGACATCGACATAAGGGAATGGATATCCCTCGGAGAGGTCATGGACGAGTATTCCCTGGGGCCGAACGGCGCGCAGATCGTCGCCGCGGACCTGATGGCGATGAACATTCACAAACTAACGTCCGTGCTCAGCGAGTACAAGACCAATTACGTTCTGATAGATACGCCGGGGCAACTTGAGCTGTTCGCGTTCAGGGAGTCCTCGGGCATGATCGTCAACGCGCTGGGAAAGGACAGATCCATGATCGCATACCTCTCCGACCCCATGCTTTGCAGAAGGCCGAACGGGTTCGTGTCGTCGATGATCCTTTCCTCCCTGGTACAATTCAGGCTGCAGCTTCCGATGATGAATCTGCTTTCGAAGTGCGATACGCTGTCGGAGGAGGACAGCAGAAGGATGATGGACTGGTTCGGGAATCCGGACACGCTTTACGGGGACCTTCTCGACGAGGACTCCGACCCCCAGACCGTGGTTGGAATGGAGCTTTTCAAAGCTCTCGAGAGCACCGGCGTTTTCGGAGAGATAAGAGGCGTATCGGCTGAAGAAGAGACAGGATTGGAAGAGATATACGCATCCGCCCAGCTTACTTTCTTCGGCGGAGAGGATGCTGAAAGGAATTAAAG
>Ga0268262_10004531_pt1 | contig 14317 bp, 21 predicted proteins | sample TergutNc150P3_FD_190354 | JGI IMG/M metagenome (GOLD analysis project Ga0268262, IMG submission 190354) | Nasutitermes corniger P3 segment gut microbial community from laboratory colony in Florida, USA - Nc150 P3 (SPAdes) (version 2) | ecosystem: Host-associated > Arthropoda: Insects >... | reverse complement strand
TGAGACGGTATAAGCCGGAGGGGCGGGGGAACGAAAGCGTTGGGTTGCTCAATCGCCAAAGCGAGTATGTTCCCCGTAATGTATACCAGAGAGAACGGGCGGTCCATACGTCGAGTCTTCTTTCCCGCCTTACTGTTCCGCGAATGAAAAGTTTGCGGGGCGCGTAGGGCGAGGTATACCCCGAACGGAACCGCCGGCGAGATATAGGGTAATAAAAAGAATTTAAATATTAAATTTCAGAATTTTTATTTATTAATAATAAAGGAATGGGAATTTTTCATGCGTGGTTGCCCGGAAATATTTTTATTTGCAAATAACGCATTTTTAAATTATAATTGATTAATGTTTTCAAAAAACGTTACGGTAAATAAAAAGTTGCAAACAAAGGAAGCTCTCAAAGAACACAGGATTTTATTGGGGGACAACGTAATATTTGAAGGCGTTTGCGAATTGGGGGATGCCGTAACGGTCGGTGATGACGTGGTATTCGGAAACAATTCAAAAATCGGCAGATGCTCCGTGATAGAATCCGGCGTAAGAATCGGAAAAAATTGCGTAATCGGGGAAAGCTCCTTTATAGGGAAGGGTGTTGAAATAAGTGACGGCGTGTCATTGCCCGACAGGATATTCGTCGGGCGGGACAGGCGCAGGGTTGGCGAATCCGTCGATTTTTCCGCGACATTCGTTTACCGTGACGGGAAAACCGAATCTTTTTTTGACGTTGACAGGGTTTTAATATACGGTCCCGAAAAAATCGGGCAAAATTACGAAGTAAGCATGAGTTTTAAAGACTTTTTTAAAGACGTGAAACTGAGGCGGCGTTTGAAGATAAAACAGGAGGAACGGCGTGACGAGTATTTAAAAGCCGTATCCTCCTTCATCGGCGTTCTTAAAAAAGTGGCAGATTTAAAAAATAAAAATCGGAATTAAAAAGACGTGCGATGATTTTTTTTATTGCCTATTTATTTATCAAACTTTAGGAGGTTTGCATGAAAAAATTACTGGTGTTATTACTGATGATGCTGGTAATGGGCGCGGCGTTCGCCGTACCCGTCCACATCAACGGTCCCGGCGGTTTTGTCGGGGACTTGGCGGAGTCTCAATTCCCCGAGCTTTTTAACGTGACGGAAACCGGTTTATCTCATTCAGGGATGAAGGCAATCCGTTCAAGCGCCGACGTGTTACTCGCCGGCGGCCATTCAGGACTTTATAATGAATTAAGATTTTCGGGGAATCCGTTTGACAATTTAGCGGAAACCGCCGCAGACGGTCCGATTAACGCGTTTGGAGATATTGCGCCGTTTCAGTTCCAGGAGGTGTTATCCCTTTCGGGGTACATTAAACCTTCCGATTTCGGGATGACTGCCGTTACAAAGTCATCTTAATAGATTATGTCAGGCGGTGCGGAAAACACCGCCTATTTTTTTATTGTTCGGAATATATAAAACGTGAACAGAAAAGAACCCAATCCCTTGCCTGAAAATATGACGCGCCCATCCCCTCCCCCGCCGCCCCCTGAACCGCCCAAAGATTTCATCGAGGGTTTGGAATTCAAATGTAACCGTTGCGGAAGATGTTGCGGCCTAACGCCTTTCACCCGCGCCGATTACAAACGCATCCGCAGGAAAGCTGAGAAACTTCACGTAACTTTCGTCAAGGACAGCCTTAAAGGGCATACCGTTTATTTCGTGAAATCCATCGCGGGTAAGGTTAAAAAAGCCGGGGGATTTGAGAACGTGGACCCCAAAGACTTGGTTTGCCCGTTTTTAAAAATTGTCGGGGACGGGCTGACGGAATGCGTCATATGGGGCGAAAGACCCGAATTGTGCCGGAAATTTGGAAATGAAGCTCATTTGGGAATGTCATTGGCTTGCCCGTATCAAAATATTAATCAAAAAATAGAAAAAGGAAAATCTTGAGTAACTTTATTGATTTGTCTGGTCAGCGTTTTTCTCGTTTATTAGTTTTATCTAAATCAGGATCCGATAAATATAGGAATATGCAGTGGGCATGTCGTTGTGATTGCGGGGAAGAAGTTATAGTAAACGGGAGAAGTTTAAGAAAGGGGCTTACAAAATCATGCGGTTGTATACGCTCTGAGATGGTATCTACACATAAATTATTTGATGTTTGGTGTAGTATGAAACAAAGATGTTACAATCCAAATTCTTCTGACTATAAATTTTACGGAAATAAAGGAATAAAAATCTGTGATGAATGGTTAAACGATTTTAAGGCTTTTTATAATTGGTCAATGGCAAACGGGTATACCGAAGAATTGACTATTGATCGGATAGATAACAAAGGTAATTATTATCCTGAAAATTGCCAGTGGTTAACAAATTCTGAAAATGCTGGAAAAGATAAAAGGAAAAAACATGATACGTCAGGTTAAGGATTTGTTCCGCGTGGAATGTTCAAATTGCAAATCTTTTTCTGAAAGGCAGAGTAAGGATGAAAAAACGGCGCTTGAAAACGCCGAAGAACTGGACGGGTACGCCGTGTCGGGCAAATTTCATTTCTGCCCTTCCTGTTTTTCGGATATGCTGGAACGCTGGAAAACGGTAAACAAGGAGGCGTTAAATAATGTTGGATAACGCGAAAAAATACGAACCCGAACTCGTCAAACTTTTTTATGACGTAGCTTATGATCCCTTCTATAATTTTCAACAAATACTGAGTTACCGTGAAACGTTTAAAATACCCGAAACCACCTGGGACGGGAATTATTTCGTTTCAATGTTTGAAGGTAAAATAATCGGGTACGTGGAATACTCCACCAACCGGTCGGCGAATTACGCGCACGGGTTAAACATCCTCCATTTTAACGGGAACAGGAAAGAAACCGCCCTTTCGGAATATTACGTGTTCGGCAAAGACGTGATGACCGCCGTAAGGGACGTGTTTGAAAAATTCGGATTCAATAAACTTAATTTTTGCGTCGTTATCGGAAACCCCATAGAAAAAACTTACGACAAATTAATAAAAAGATACGGCGGAAGAATCGTCGGAGTGTTCAGGCGGGACAAACTTTTGATAGACGGAAAATTACACGACATAAAATGTTATGAAATACTGGCCGAGGAATATTTCGCACGAAAATCCCATAAAAAAGACTAAAAATCCGGCTTTCCAGCTTCGCCTATTTATGTATGCTGGAGAAAAATCTTAACCGCGATTTAACCCGCTTGTTCAACGAACACGGCTGGGGTTATAAGATCCCCGATCCCCCCGCCGCCGTCGCCCTGTCAGCGTCGCCGCGCCCGTTTGACGGAATCGCCGCATTTAAAGATTTTGACTTTTTCTTTGAATCGAAACTGACCAAAAATAAAATATCGGCTTTCCAGGTTTCGCGCATCGAACCGCACCAGTTTGAAAATTTATTGAAGCTCCGCGAATTGGGGAAAGAGACCGCCGTCATATTGGGAATTTGGATTCCGCGGAAAGTTTACCAAATCCTGGTGTTTGACGTGTTTTTCTTGCATTCGCTGGCGTTTAAGAGTATTTTAAAAAAAGAAATTGAGGCGTATGCCGCGGCAGGTTACGCGATTGACATGAGGCATACGGAAAATTTTAAGCCGATACAGTTAGTGGAACGCAGGATAAATTCACTTTTGCCGTTAAGGGGGGGCGATGGTAAAACACGTAAATAAGTTTGTCGGCGCAGACGGAAAAACCGCGCATTTTATCGAATCCGCCGCCTGCTGTAATACCCGCGTGGAATGGTCACGGGGGGAAAAACCTTTGCGATGCCCTTCCTGCGGCGACAAATATTTTGACAAGCCGGGGCTTGAATACAAGTTGTTCGTCTTGCAGGATAAATTTCTCGAAGACTATAAAAAAACGGGAAGCACGAGAATCCTCGGCGAGAAAATGTTCCCGCTTATCCACGAATACGCCGAGAACCATATCAAAGCTCTGTTGAAAGGCAAAGCCTGTATTTCGCGGGAAGACTTGTACGAAAAAGCGAATGACGCGGCGACCATGCTGATTGAGGTGATATTGAAAAACAACGAACACCGCATGAACGTTTCCTTCGGGGCATACCTCAAACGCCTGTGCAAGGCGGTCGCTTATAAGGACAAGGCGAGCGATCAAATGCTTTCGATGGAATTTTTAATCGGCGACGACACCGAGTTCGGCGACACGATCAGCAGGAAAGACGTTCGCATGAACGGCGACGGCGAACACGTTGAGGAAACCGTGGTTTTTAACAACAGGTACGAAAGCCCTGAGATTGAAAGCGACGTTAGCCGCGAACTGTGCGGTTTGATTGAGAAATCGGCGGAAATAATCAGGGAAACGTCGGGGGCGGAAAAATCTTATATGTTTTTAATCGGCCTGTATAACAAGTTCGCGTTGAAAAGCGATAAAATAATGAACGGCTTTTATGAAATAGCGGGTAACGAAGTGCGGCGGCTGGTTGAAAAGGGGGAGATGGTCGTTTTCGGATATTTGAAACAGATGGCGGGGGCGTGTTAGTGGATAATTTGTTTGATTCGCCCAACAGCGTGTGGGAACACCAGTTGCGGGGGATATTTTCCCAGCCCGAAGTAAAAAAGGATCCGCTGTTCCAAATACTCACGGTGGTTTTTCAGAACACGGCGAACATAGCCGACATATCCGACGTTTACCGCCTGCTTGGGCTTGAGAATTTCACGCGCCTCGTACACCTGCTGGACGGCAGGACGGTTAAATTCCCGACAAGCACGGATTTGAAGGACGCTATAATCCTCACCGTCTGTTACTATTACAGGAAAATAGAATGTTTGGAATGGGATCAGATACACAACATATTGCCTTTTGATTTCCACTCGATAGCGGTGAGCCGGAAAATAAAAAATCTTGACGAAATAATGCGGGAAAAATTAAGCCAATACATGAAGGAGGACACTATGGAAGGTGTGCAAAATCAGGCGAGGGAAGTCTTGTCGGCCCTTGACGACAGAAAATTAAAAAACGACGTTCAAAGGGCGGCGAACACGGATTCCATCGGCGAAATGAAGGAAAACCTTATCCAGTTCTTTAGGGACAGGATAAACACGATTAAAAAGAGCGACGAACTGCGGGACACTTTGTACGATAAATTGAACGGCATGATGGAACGGGATGAACTGGATTTTGACCAGTTGCTCGCGGTTTACAGGCTGCTCGGCAATGAGAACAACACCGCCGCAGACGGCGTTCTCAGCCTGTTCCGCCCCGTCCCGGGAACTCCGAGCCTGTTCCTTGAAGTTTCCAAGCCCGCCGACAAAGACGAGGAGATTAAAACGATGTTCAAGAATTGCTCGTCGGAAAACCTGCAAATGCTTGACCGCATGATGGGGCATTTGGCCGCGATAGCGAAACAGGGCGACGGCGCGAAAATTATAGAGGACGCTAAAATAATCAGGGACTGATTAAGCTCTCCCGACAAATAACGGAATTAGAAGGGTGAGGCGCCGAAAGCGTTTCACCCGTTAATTCAATTGGGGAAGGGAGTGTTATGGTTTCCGCGGTATTCAACCCGTATAAAATTTTAGGCGTTAACGAGGACGCTTCCCGTGATGAAATAAAGGCCGCTTTCCGCAAAAAATCCAAGGAATGCCACCCCGATCAAAACGGCGAATCCTCGCAGGATTTTTTAAACATCAAAAAAGCCTACGATATTCTTATGAACGAGGAAAAACGCGAGGGCTTTAACACATACGGCATAGTCATTGATTTTAAGGAAGAATCGAGAAAATTGGCTTTCACCGTTTTCCTGGAAGTGGTTTCACAATGCGCGAAGGAAGACTTTTTGGACGCTGAAATAAACGATTTCGTGGAAATAGGCCTGTTGCCGAAATTTGAAGCTGAATTAAAGTTTATAGAAGAAAAGATAATTAATTTGCAGACGCGGCTTAAACGCATCGTGAAAAAGCCCGACGACGATTTCGTCACGGAGCGCGGCGAAAAAGTGCTTGCGGAATATGACAGGGAATACAAGATGGTCCTGCTTAAAGTGGATCTCCATAAAGCGGCGTTGGCCCTCTTGAAAGAATACAAATTTGATTTCGACCGCATAGGGGCATACGGCGAAGGCGCGTCAGCCGACATGACGGTCATTGACACGCTTACGCATTTTCTGGACGGAAGCGCGAAGAAAAACGCGTATAATCCGGAAAACACCGTCTTAAACGGCGGCGGGAAGAAAAAAAGAAAAGGGGGCGCCGGCGCATGATCATCAGCCGCATAAAACTAAAAAATTTCGGGTGCATAAAATCTTTTGACAGGGATTTCGGGAAAGGTATTTTCATATTCGCGGGGGACAACGGGAACGGCAAAACCACCGTGTTCAAAGCGGTCGCCATGACGTTATTCGATTCCTACGACGGGTCCATGAGCGAATACGTCAACTGGTACGGCGGGGATTCTTTTGAAATCGGGATAGATTTTGAACACCGGGGGTTCGCTTACAACGCGTCGCTTTACCAGAGTTTGAAGTCGAAGACTTCGGAAAGATCCGTGACGGATAAAACGAACAACCAGGTTTATACGGGGCAGGAGGCGAAGGATTTCCTTAAAAGGCTGTTCGACACGGAACTGCTCAAATCCGCCATGCTTTCCTTTGAACAGCAACTTGACGTTGTGACGGTCAAGCCCGGCGAACGGCGCGATTACCTGAAAAAAATATATGATTTGGAGTTTAAGAAACAGCAGGCGCAGTTCGTGGACGAACTGGCCGCGCTCGTGACGAGAAAGACCGAAATTAACACCGAATTAAACCTTTTGAGAAGCAAGAAATATGAGGAAGCGCTATTGCCCGATTTGCCTTTGACGGAACGGGAATATTCGGACGCTCAGGAAGATTACGCCAGGAAAATGGAATATTTGGGCGCGTTAAAATCCGACTTGGAACGGTACAATAAAGCGAAGGAAACGATTTCCGAGTTGGAAACGGGGGTTAAGAACCTTGAAAAAGAAATTCTTGAAACGGAAGAAGGCATAGAGAAAACTAAAAAGAGTTTGTCCGATTTGCCCGCGGAAAGCGAGAAAGAGGCTTTGTCCGCCAAAGAAATTATTAAAGAGTCCGAGGAAGAATTAAATAAGCTGTCGGCAACGGATCCCGCCATTACCGATTTGGAAAAGAAAATAGGCGCGATAGAAATAAGCCGCGTCGGGGTTTTTGATTTGGAAACGCTGTCAAAGGCGGAAAAGGACTTGTCCGAAGCCAGGCAGAGAATAAAAGCCTTGGAAGGCGTATGCCCCGTCTGCGGGTTGTCGAAGCCCAAGACGAAGGAAACTGAAACCGAGTTGGCGGAACAGACGGCGAAAATTCCCGAATTGGAATCCCGCGTAGCCGGCCTTAAAGCGGAAAATGAAAGAATTGCCAAGCTTCAGGCGGAGAACCAAACGAACAAAGATTTGAAAACAAAATATGAAAACGAAAAAACTCTGCTGCTTGAACGGGGGCAAACGCGCCAACGCGAACTGAAAACAAAAATTGACACGGCGAAGAAAACGTTGGAAGCCGCGTCGTCTAACCTTGAAAAAGTGATGGCGGCCATGAAGCAGGTTTTAACCGAAAGGGAGAAATCGCTGAAAGCGTCAAACGACGCGAAAACTTCGTCGGAAGAAAAACTGGAAAAATTGAAGGCCGAGACGGTATCCGATCCAAGCGGGGAACTGGATGCCGTCCAACGGGAAATTACGGCGTTCAAAGCGAAGATAGACGATTATCGGAGAATATTGTCCGAACGGGAAGCGCTGGCGAAGCAGATTGAACGGCAGAAAAAACAAAAGGAAGACGACGGGGAACGCGTAAAAGTTTTGGACGCTGAATTGCGGGAAAACTCCGGCGTAATCGCGGAAATAGAGGCTTCGCAGAAGATACTCAAAAACGAATTTCCCGTTTACGTGATTTCCCTCATCGTCAGGGATTTGGAATCCTCCATGAATGATTTTCTTCACCGCGTATACGGCGGCCGTTACGTGATAAGCCTCATTGACCAGAAAAACGCCCTCCGCATGGTTTACGGACCCAAAAACGCCGACGCGGGTTCGGGACTGTCCTCCGGTTATGAGAAGGCGGTGTTCTCCCTAGCTTGGAAATGGGCGCTTTCAAAGGCGCAGAACAACCGAACCCTGATGATTGACGAGGCGGATTCCGCCGCGAGCCAGGAAAATTCCCTGATTTTTTACAGGGCGTTAGGTGACAGCGCGAAACTGTTCGATCAAATATTGATCGTTTCGCACAAGGAGCAGACGCGGGATTTGCTGGAGAACGAATACGGCGCGAAGGTTCTGACGTTTACGGGCGGGGTCGCGGCGTAAACGGCGTAAAAAATCGGAATTAGTAAAGGGAGGAGACTATATGCTTTTTGAAAGAAAATCTTTTATGGAAACCGTCAAGGCGATGGCGCCCGACGATTACGTCCTGTTCAGGGATTCGGCTGAGAAAGGGGACTTTGAAGTCCTCTGCGTGAAAAAAACCAAGTATTGGGAGAAGAAAACCCTTATGAAGGCGGTTTTTCATTCCGAGGATTCCAATATTTACTCCGACGACGTGGGGGTAATCGGCGAACCGTTCCTAGCTAACGCGCAGGACGTTTTATCCGCGCTCGCCGGAAAAGATTTTTACGCGGAATATAAAAACGGTCTGTTTGACGGCGTTTCCGTTTTCAAGCACGGCTTTACCGGCAACGACGATGACAGCCCTTATCATAAGATAACCTATCTTAGAAAAAGCGTCAAAGAATTTGAAAAAGAAGCCGTCCCGGAACTCTGCCTGACGATACTCGCGGGGCAACACCAGATAATCACGAAGAACGTCAAGAAATTCGTTTCTTCGGATGAAACAAGGCATTTCTTAAACAGCGTTCATTTTCATTTCTCCGGTAAAAACGACATCAGGGTCGCCGCCACCGACGGCAGAAGCCTCGCGGTGTATGAACTGTCCGGGGAATTTGACGAGGCGAAGAAAGACTCAAAATATACGGTTTCGCCCGACATGCTGTTCGTCCCCCCGTTCAAATACGAATCGGCGGTTTATGAATTCTCGAAGGAAATAGTGAGGGTGACGGTTCGCGGAAAAAGTTCCGATCCCGTCATATCCGCTTACGGCGTAGCCCTTGAATGGATGGATTTGCACAACGCCCGCAGGGAATTAAACGGACTGGTCAACGGCGACGAAGAAGCGGTAAAAGGATACACGGACGTTAAAAAAAGAATAAAAACCCTTAAAGAGGAAATAGAAAAATATTTGGAGAAGGGGTGCGGGGGCGCGAATTTCCCCAATTACGAAAAAGTTATTCCTGAAAACAATCCCGAAAAACTTACTTTCAGCAAGGAAGAAATTTGTCTAGCTTTGGAAAAGATTAAACGGTATCTGAGCAAATCGGGCAGTTTCATTATAGAGGCGGTGGATGAAAACGTATGCCTCACTTCGTATACCGACATGACGAAATGGAAGGGCATAGAATACATTGACACCAAACTTCCTTTGAAAAAAGTCACCGTCACCCGCCCGGTTCGGCTGGTGTTCAACAGGGACTGTTTTGAAAAATGCTGTTTGGAAGGCGCGGATAAAACCGAATTCCGCATGAAGGACATGAGGAGCGCGTTTTTGACGGAAGGCGTTGATTTCTTAAAGGGAAATTCCGTAAAAGTCAAGAAAATATTCATGCCCAATTTTTTGCCGGAAGGCTTCGGCATATACGGGGAAGCGCCTGAAATAATCAAGACCACCAACGAGGAAGACCTCGCGAAAATAAACGCCGAAAATGACGATTAGGCCATGTTCAGAAACCCGGAAACGGAAGAAATAAGGAATTTGCTCCGTTCGGCGGGCGTAAGGTACAAAAACGGCGTAAGATATTTTCAGGTAAGATGCCCGTACCACGATGACAGGAACCCTTCGGCGGTCGTTTATAAGGACAACGGGTTTTTCAAATGTTTCACCTGCCTGACGGAGAAACCGTTCCACAAACTGTATAAGGATTTGACGGGATCCGAGTGGGACGGAAAAATCAGCCTGTCACTTAAAATGTTCCGTAACACGGCGGATATTGTCGGGGAACGCTTGAAAGCGGAACGCCAAATCGCCGCCGCCAGAGAAACCCACGTTAATTTCGACGCTCCGCTCAAAAGCGTCTATTCCGTGCAGGAGGCGAGAAGTTACTGCGATTCGCGGGAAATATCCGAGGACTTTATAGAGGTGTTCGGATTGCGGGTTCTTGAAAACGGCAGAGTAAACGGCATACCGTGGGCGAACAGGCTGGTTATCCCGCTCGCGGATGAAAAGGGCGTTACGCGCTGCGCCGAGGGCAGGGATTATACGTGGCGGCAGGAAAAAAAAGTTTTATATCCCGTCAATTGTTCCGTCAATTATATTTTTAACTCAGCTTGCCTCGACGTTGAAAAAACTTTAATAGTCGTCGAAGGCGTGATGGACGTTCACAAAATATGGCGTTGGATTACCCAAAACGTCACCTGCACGTTCGGCATCCTGCTGAAAGAACGCCAGAAGGAACAACTAAAGGAATTTAAGGACGTAATTCTTTTCATTGACGACGATGAAGCCGGAAGGCGTTCGGTCGGCCTGTTTGAGGAATTTTATCCCGATGATTTTCGGGTCGCGATTTCCCCGGGCAACGATCCAGGCTCCAGCACGAGAAAAGAACTGGAAACCGCGATACAAAACGCGGAACCTTTCAACGTGTTCCTTATGCGCGATTTGAATGTTTTCCCCGAACGAAAAAAATTAAGTTTGGCTTAGCTTTAAAAATTAACGCTCGGAATTAAAGAGGTAGAAAGCTAAACGAGGAGGCTTATATGGCAGCGGTATCATGGGCTGACGTGAAAGAATTAGATATAGCGGAGGCGAAAAAAGCCTGCGCTTTCGAGGTTCGGCGTGAAGATTTACTTTCCAACGAGAACAATCTAAAGTCGAAATTCAAACTGGTTTCGGTTAAAATGCCGGGCGAGGAAGATTTTACGCGCCTCGGCGAAGTGAACCAAAACCGCCCGTTTATCCCCTATTCCGAAGCGGTGGATTGGGTAAACGAACAGTTAAGCAGCGTGGGATCGGATTACAAACTTTTCCGCGCCGCCATCGAGGAAAAAACCAAGGCGTTATTCCACCAGTATATTTTCAAGGATGAGGTCGCCTCCCCCGACGGGCATTCAATCGCGCCGTCGGTATGTTTCAGGGCGAGTTACCAGGGATGGCGCCCCGCGCTGGAGATTTTGTTCGGGACATACAGGTTCGTCTGTGACAACGGCGCGATTGTGGGCTTCGGCGACAACGGAAGCATCCGCGTGAACAGCCATAACTGGACGACTTACACCAAAACGGGCATAGCGGACAAATTCAGGGACGCTTTCGGCCGTTTGCAGGACATATCCAAACTGTACCACGACCTCGACAAGGTGACGCTTTCCGAAAAATACGCCGACGTTTTTTCCTCGAAGGCGTTTTCCGTCGCGTTACGCAAAAAGGTTCTTTCCATGCTCGAAATGGACGGGAAAGTGGTCATCACGAAGGAATCCGAGAAAAAAGACGATTTGCTGTTGAAGACCAAACTCTTGGAGGAAGCGGATTTTAAAATCGAAAACATCGCTTCCGCGATACAGGTTTCCGAGGACGTTCCCCTTTGGGACGTTTATAACGCGTTCACGCGCACGGTATCCACGGCGGCCAACAGCGCGAAGTTTATCACGGACAGCCAGCGCGTGAACAACGTATTCAGGAAAATGGTCGCTTAAAGAAGCGCGTTATTCAGGCGCGGGGCGGGGAGTGATAAACCCTGTTTTTATATCCTTGCCGGCATACCAAGGGACGCGGAGTATGCCAATTTTTTTATGGGGTTTGGAAATGAAAACAATGAGAGTGTCGGAATTAATCGCCGTTTTAGGGGAAGCGAAATCGCAAGCCGGTGATTTGCCCGTCGTCATCAGCCGTGACGAGGAAGGGAACGGCTTCGGAACCCTTAACGCCGAAAATTCTTTCGGGCTTGACAACGGTTTAATAACAATCTGGCCGTGGGAAGAATTTGCGGATCTCGAAGATGTCGAAGGATATGTTCCCGACGAAGAAGATGAAGATGACGAAGGTTAACGAAAGCCTCTGGAAAAAAGTGGCGGCCCCCTTTGACGGCGGAAAAACTTTAATGGCCATTCTCATTACGGGATCCATTGGACAACCGCTGGTAATATCCAAAACGCCGGGCGGTTACTTTCAACTCCATTGCGGCGGGAACAAATTATACGTTTCTTCCTTTTTTAATAATATTTTTGAAGAAATGAAAAAATATGCCACCGAGGAAGAACTGGAAAAAAGTTTTATTTTAACGTAACGGGGGGTAATTGGAATGAGTTCCGTATACGATCTTAGTAACATGAACTGGCGTGAATCTTCATATGCCGAACCGAAAAAATATCAAAACCTCATCGCCAAACCCGTATTGTTAGATGTCAGTTACACGAAGAAACGCCGTTCGGCGCGTCTGCGGAGGAAGACGAGGGCGCATAAACCGATAAGGAAGAATTCCAAAAAGAAGGGCGGGGAATATGTTATTGGCTGAAGCTCATAAATTGTTTCATAACGTGTTCGGCGTATCACTTAATCCGTTTCTCGACGGGCTGTTAATGGCGGTTTTTAAAAAGCCGATTATTGATTTACTAAAATTTGACGCGTGGCTGGAAGAAAAATTCGGCGAAGAATATAAAACTATGTCAATGAAAGATATATTAATAAAACATTATGGGGAAACGGTTTCTTTGCAAATAAGCGATTTATTGGGGTTGGATGACACGAGCGATACCTATGAGTAAAAAGATACAAAATGTTTTTTACCATTCGACGGATCCTGAACGCTGGGAAGCTATAAAAAAAGAGGGCGTTCTATGGGGGATTCACGGCAGTTGCGTCGGCATTCGGGACTGGAAAAAATTAAACGAAAGCGAATATAAAGGCGTTTATCGTTACACCTATTTAAGCCCGCGCCCCCTGCTTACGGGGTATGGAGGGGCGATTCTTAAAGTCAGGTATACGCCAAAAAAGGAAGACGCTTCCATATGCGTTGGCGGAACCATTAATAATATTGGGCATACGGATAAAATTAAGCATAATTACACGTTTGATCCGCCTCCCGGCGAGATATGCACCCAGTTTTCCGTATTTGAACCCATACCTTTATCACGGGTCCGCAGATGTTTTTGGTATTCGGTGCTGCATTATTTAATCGTCGTCTTTACCGGAAAATTTAAACTGGTATGGGGGAAATAAATATGGGCGTATATAAATATAAGCAGTCAATTATAGTTCGCGCCGACTTGAATATGCCGAAAGGCAAAATGGCGGCTCAGGTGGCCCACGCTTCGATGGGGGCGATTTTAAAATATGTCACTTACAAATGCGTTGACAATTCAAACGTAATATACGAAGCGAATGACAGGAAAGCGTATCACATATATAAAATGGAAGTTCCCGCGCCGGTGCATGAATGGCTGGCGGGCGACTTCGCAAAAATCGTTTTGAAATGCCAGTCTTTGGACGATTTGCTTGGGTTAATGATAAGGGCAGAAAAGCGGGGCGTACCTTACAAATTAATAAAAGACAACGGCGCCACTTTCTTTGACAAACCGACGGTGACCTGCATCGCGGTTGGCCCGTGGGACGCGGAAGTCATTGATGAAATGACGAAAGAATTCAAATTGATGTAGGGGGCAATGAAATGAAATATCGGAGAAAACCCGTAGTAATTGAGGCCGTTCAGCATACGGGGGCCATGACTCAGGCAATGTATGATTTTCTTACGCAGACGGAGCGTCAGGCGGTAAGGCAGAACGGCGATAACTTTTTTACACGGATTGACGTTAGGAACGGGCATGAAACGGAGTGCTGTCTGGTGATAAAAACCTTTGAAGACGGCGGCGCGAAAATAGCGTATGCCGGTGATTTTGTCGTCAGAGACGGGAACGGGAAATTCGGCATTTGTCCATACGGTGTTTTTATTGCGACATACGAAGCTGTGGGGGATTAAATAAAAATAATTCGGAATTAAGAAAGCGAGAAGGGGAAAATGATTTCAATAACCGACAGACCATTTAGTTTTGACGCTATGTGCGGGCAGAAGGGAATACTCAACGAGTTTAAAAAACGTTCCCTCGCCAACGATTATCCCTCGGTGATGATTTTTGCGGGGAAAACCGGCACGGGTAAAACCACTTTGGCGTACATAATCGCCGCGTTAATTAACGATTCCAAGCCCATTAACAGGGGAACTTGCCTGGATCCCAATCCCGAAAGCCCCGAAAGCAGGGCGATTTTATCCGAACTGTTTAACCAAAACAC
>Ga0268262_10004530_pt1 | contig 14320 bp, 12 predicted proteins | sample TergutNc150P3_FD_190354 | JGI IMG/M metagenome (GOLD analysis project Ga0268262, IMG submission 190354) | Nasutitermes corniger P3 segment gut microbial community from laboratory colony in Florida, USA - Nc150 P3 (SPAdes) (version 2) | ecosystem: Host-associated > Arthropoda: Insects >... | reverse complement strand
AAATTGGTGGTTTAGGTGATTCATTAAGAGAGATTAGGGAATTTATCGAGCTTCCGTTAAAAGACCCAGAATTGTTTAGGAAAATGGATGTCATACCGCATAAAGGTATTTTATTATCGGGACCTCCGGGGTGCGGAAAAACATTGATCGCCAAAGCAATAGCGCGAGAGGTTAACGCACATTTTATAGCAATAAACGGTCCTGAATTATTGTCTAAATGGTATGGCGAAACAGAGGGGAATTTAAGAAATATATTCAGGGAGGCGATTGAATTAGCGCCATCAATTATATTTTTTGATGAGATTGATTCCATCGCTCAAAGAAGATCGGGAGAAGATGTTAACAGGTTAAGTAGTACGGTTGTCAATCAGTTACTAACTCTTATGGATGGGTTCATAGAACTGGAAAATGTTAAAATTATAGCTACTACAAATAGACCTGAATTACTGGATGAAGCTATTAAGAGACCAGGAAGGTTTGATTACCATATTAAAATAGGCAAGCCAACATTAGAAGGTTGCAAAGAAATACTGGTTATTTATACAAAAAACAAACCGATTGATAAAAGGTTTGATATTGATAATTTTTCAAAGCGCTTGATTGGGCTTACAGGGGCAGACATTGCTTTTATTGCTAAAGAGGCAGCATATAACTGTATAAGAAGAAACATTAATACAAAAGAAATAATAATTATGGACAAAAAAGCAGATTATAATAGCCTAATAATCATAGAAGATGATTTTATAAAAGCGTTACAAAAAGTACAAAAAACTGAAGTTACGGGAAAAATTGGATTTAAATAAAAACGCTAAATTAGTAAAAATAATCAAATAAAACCCCAAGAAGCTTGTTTTCCCATTAATTAAGAATATTTGTCGAAAATAATGTTATTGAAAGTTTTTTATAAAAATTGTCGATAATTAAATATGGACATAGAAAAAGCAAAACTCATATCAAGTCTAATTGATAAAATTCCTATCGTTATTTCCATACTTTTTACTTCAGCTATATCCATTGTGACGCTAATAGTCGGTTATAAATCCGGAAAACGACAAAGTTCGTTAAATCTAATAACATCCAAAAGAATTGAGTGGCTGGAAAATATACGAAATGAGCTTGCCGAATATCTTAAGGATATTTATTTATTATATTCCCGTTTTTTTGATCAGGATTTTGAAAACCCTGATAATAATGAATATGATTATCCCGCTATTAGTAAAGCTGTGGCAGAAGGTAACAGGATTATCCTAAGGCTCAATCCAATAGACGACACAAAAATCATTGAAATTATTAAAGAGATTTCCAATTTCCATTTGCCTGATAAAAGTGAAGAAGTAGAAGAATATTCTAAAAAAACAGATAAACTTCTTACAAAACTCGTTGATGAATCCCACACTATGCTAAAAAAAGAATGGGAAAAAATAAAGCTGGAAGCAGGTCACAAGAATACACTCAAGTCTCCTTCTACCGTCAAAAAAATTAAGAAACCTTAAACTCAATAATTTTCTCCTCTGGTTTATGTTCCGCAGACTGTATTTCTTCTGATATTGTTTTTCCAATGTCACGGATTATTTTCTCCGGGCTATGTAGGTATCCCTTAGTGGTTTTTAAATCTGAATGTCCGAGTAAATTCTGTATATACCTGAGAGATACACCCTTTGTTTCCAATAATGAAGCCAGGGAATGCCGCGAACTATGGGGAACAATATTACGACCACCTAATTCAATACCAGCACGTTTTAACCATTTTGGGAATCTGCCTTTGATCCATGATGATCCTATAGTTTTGCCGTCTTTCAAACAAAATACATATTCATGCTCACCGTTTTCTTGCCAAAGTTTTTTTATTGCCGCCTGTAAGATAGGATCAAACGGCGCTTTTCTCTCCTTCTTTCCTTTTGTTGGACCCAAAACTTTATTTTTTGAATTAAACAACTGCCAACTTTGGCATACTGTAATTTTCGGGGTTTTCCAATCTAAATCTTCCGGACGTAGCGCCGATACTTCCGCTCGGCGCAGCCCCGAAAGAAAAATTGCGGCGCAGACCGCCAATTCCATAGTGTCCGTTAAAACACCCGGCATAAAAAGTTTTACCATTTCATCTTCAGTTAGCGCGTCTCTTATCGTTTTATAATAAGAGGGTTTTTCAATATACTGGAAAGGGTTTGTCTGCTGTTTATTTTTTCTTTGGAACGAATTGAACGCGGTGCGTACGAAAGAAATAACCAACACAAATTTTCTCGTGCCGCCCATTTGTCTGCCGTCTCTGAGCTTGCTAACAGATAAGCGCGTAATAAATTCAAGGATATCCTCTTCCTCTACCTCAGCCATTTTCAAGTTACAAATAGGATCATTTTTTATATGGAGATTATAATATCCTTTATAACTGTTTAATGTTTCGCAAGAGAAAGGTCTGTTTTTAGAGGCGTTAATCCCGGTTCTGGGGCTTGTATCAAGTTCCGTAAATTTCTTGATCCAATCGCCTACGGTGATATCGTCTACGGAAACGCGCCGGGCACTGCCTTCCTCTTCCTGCTTTTTTTTCAGGTACAGTATAAGGGCTTGCGCCGCCGCTTCCGCAGCGTTCTTATTTTTTGGATTTCTGAGGTGTGCCAGTTCTGCCGGAAGGTTTTGAAAACTTACGCGATACCATTCCGCGCACACCCTCTCCAAAAGACCGCAGGTAGGATTCAGGGAAAAGCGGTATGACTTGGAATCAGAGCGGCGAAATACGGTAAACCATTTTTTATTTTTTGCCATAGATAGCATCTCCTTTCGTGAAAACACGAAAAAATAAAGTACCGATAAAGTACCGATGCTACCAATCTTAGAAATTTTAGAAATAGAACATTTTTTAATTCCTTATCTGGTAAGGAATTAGTATCTCCCCCGCGCGGATTCGGACCACGGACCCAGTGGTTAACAGCCACTTGCTCTGCCAGCTGAGCTACAGGGGATTAAGGCATCATCAAAAAACAATGAACATCTATGATACTTGGGTAAAATATAGCATTTTTTGCGAAAATATGTCAATAGGGGGTATAAAAATAATTCTCAAAACTCGTAAATTAGATAAAAAACCCCGGAGAAAGGAGTTACTCCGGGGAAAAAGGAAAAAAATAGGAGGAACGTAATACAAAGTAAGCTTGCTGAATATATAACCATATTTGGGATAAATGGTTACAGAGAAATAAAGATTATTTTGCTTTCAATTTATCAATAAATCGCTCGTAGGCGGCTATTGTCGCGGCTAATATTATATCCTGCAATGTACCCCTGCCGCATATGTCTGCGCCCTCCATTATGTATAGATTCTTTAAAATTGCCTCTAAATCTTCCGCTTTGCAAGAAGGGTCGGCGGCAAGACGGCGCTCTAAACCCCTTATTTCCTGATCAAATACCTCTTTGTACTTTATTTCCTGCCATTCGTCGCTAAGAGCCACTTTTTTCTCCGGAACGATTGGGGGTTTTCGGAAAATACTTTTTTATCGTCTCTTTTAAACCGATGGGCTGTAGTATGAAGGTTAGGGCTATGGGCAGCATTAACATCTGGTCTGTAAGATTGTCCTGATAAAAACCGGGTAGGAGCTTAATTAACATCGATATAAATATACCCAATACCGAAAGCAGCCATATTAATCTTAATAGCTCGCCGTAAATTTGCAGTTTCTTTTGATTCTTAGTTATCGCATAACATATTCCAACCGGGACTGCAACAAGTAACAACGGAGTGCAGAAAATCATGTTTATATTTTGATAGGTGTAATCGTGGTTTGTAAAAAGATTCATAAAATATAAAAGAACACCCATTAACCCAAAAAATAATCCGCATAAACTCATGCTGACGCCTGCTAATACTCTTCCCGCCTTAAAGTTCTTTTTCTGTAAAAAGAAAAAGAAAGCGAAGATAGCGGACAACACAAGACTGAATAAAAGTTCCCATAACCATTGTTTGTGCGGTTTTTCCAAAACAGGAGGACGTCCTATTGATTGATTTACAATTTCAACAGAGGATACAAGTTTACGCTTCTTGCCGTTAATATCGGTGTACCAAAAATCTTCTATTCTTTTGCCGACTTCCGAAGGAAGAAACATCTCTTCCCAAATTGTAACGGGATAATCAATAACTTGCCCCATCAGGAAATTTAAAAACCAGTCGGCAGCGGGCGAAAAATATGTGTGCCGCCTCACATGGTTGCGTAATGTAAAACCGGTAATTTTTGTTTCAAATTCTTCTTTGAATTGCCCGTTTGTCGCAAGATCGATTATATCCCTGATCCTTGTTGAACAATTATCCCTGAAATGATGATAATAATAATTACGGTTTTCGGGAAGAACATTATGTACTGCAAAATCCCTGATTTTTATTTTAGTTTCGGGCGGAAGGTCTAATGTATAAACTGTTATGTCGCGATTGGTTCTTTTATAAACATTAAAATTTCTTTCAGCAATGGAAACACCGCAACTGTACAACAACCTTCCAAAAGCAAAGTTATAAAAAAAGTTGTCGTTATCAAATGAAAATATTCCGTAATCAAAAAAATAACCGGTATTGTTGGAAGAATCTTCAACCATCAGAGCAATATGTCCCCACCAAAAATAAAGTTGATCACCGGGTCCCATAACTGCGATTTTAATCGTGAGATTATCTTCCTGCGCAAAAAGGCTTACGCTTAAAACAACGGTCAACAATAATACAAAAATAATTTTCTTAATCATATTATTAGTGTGCATTATCGTTAAAAGTTATTCAATATGTTTACCGTTTTGTTTTGCGTAAATTTAACGCAAAATTTACCTGCGCAATGCTTATTTCAAGGCGCGACGCTATTTCTTCCGGAGAAAGTCCTTCATTGGCAAGCGAATCAATAGCGCTGCGAATTTGTTTTTTTGAAGGCGGTTTTTGAACAGGAGGTTCCGCTTTAATGGTTGTTTTATTTTCAATCTTAACAGGAATTTCATAAAGTCCGGCGGTTGGATTTTCCGGAGATAAATGACGCGACCTCAACGGAGGCTCGGTCTGCAGCCTCGGCGGCGGCAAAGGCGGCTGTCCTTCGGGATTTTTTAATGCTGAGCGAATACCGCGTCCAAGGTTTGTATAAAGAGTATTTGCCGGGGGTTTAATTTCAGCCGCGTTTTTATATTCTTCTATGCGTTTCTCCGTATCTTCCAATGTTTTTTTAAGTTTTGAAATACTATCTTCCACAAGCTGTATATTTCTGTCCGTAACAGAATTAATTTCAGCGATTAATTTGGCGATTTCCGTTCTATGCTCTTCAAGTCCGTCCGATGCCGCTCTGGTTTTAATATACCATTTTAAATAAAAAAACATTATTAAACAAAAAGCGAAACAAATAATTGATACAATAAATAAAATATTCATAAAATTTCCGTATTATAAGCTGATATCGATCTTCTTACCCAAATATGGATCGCGTAAAACAGGGGTTTGCGTCTCTTCCGTATTTTCTTCTTTTTTTCTTTCATCGTTCTTGTGTCCTGAATTCTGTTTATGCCCGTGTTCCTTATCGCGATCTTTAATCTTCTCTATCCCCTCTCCCGTATTCTGAGTTTCATTCACCTGTTGTATATGTTCTTCCGTCTTTCGTTCAATCTGTACGCCCTGAATTGCCTGATGAAGCGTATGTCCCTCTTTTTGTGCGGCTTGGGTTTTCCCAACCTTGTCAATTTGTGAAAAAATGGCTTGTAGATCAATTGGAGCTATAGCCATCAAGTCCCTTCATAGCAAGCTCGTCAGGTTCCTCGTATTTAGTCGCTCTGACAAGACCGTTTTCCAGAACAAAGGTTACCGCGCGATACTCTGTTCTTACATCTTCTTTAACATCGCGAATCCATATTTTTACGCCGGGCCATACTTTAGTAGACGCGGATATTTTCCCGCGAACCTGCATTTGACTCATGAATTCCTGGACTTTTTGTATATTTTCATTGGTATCATTTAATTCATCGGTTAATACTTGTTTACGTTCCGTCAGTTCCTGCAAATACGCCTCTTTATCCTCAGGCAATGTTTTACGCTGTTTCTTTGTGTTGATTAACGTTTGTAAATCCAGCCGCATATTTTCAAGTTCTTCTTCCGACGACGTTTTAAGCGCAAGAAGACGCTCCAATTCCAGTTTGCTGTGAGGATCAAAACCAACTTCGCAAATTGTTTCCGTACCGCTTGTCGAGTTGCCCAGAACCTTGGCGCTTATTTCCTCGCCCGCGCGTAAACGACCGCCCATGATATTTGCCCGTTTGCCCATACAAACAATGCTCTTTATAGCGTCAACATTTGAATTGATAATTCCGTCGGTAACAACAACCATATTGCCGGCTTCTACATTGGCATTCTCGATAAAGCGCGACCAAATTGAACGCCCCGCGCGGATTCTACCGCCGCTCTTTCCGTTGATACCCTGATAAATAATTATATCGCCTTCCGCGTCAAGTTCCGCTTTGGAGACGGTTCCTTTTACTTCGATATTACCGGCGGCTTTTACAGAGAAGCTGTCTTCTACGTTACCTGTAATAATAACCGTTCCAAGAAAAATAATATTTCCTGTTTTAAGGTTAACGTCGCCTTCAACCGTTAAGATCGGCTCTACGTTAATTTTGCCGTTTGCGATTATTACCTGTCCGTTAATGTCGGAAACAATCGTATCATTGGCGTCGTTTACATGTACGTTTGTTCCGACAGGCAATGGGATATCGCTTCCGGCTCTTGCGGGAAGAATTTTTCCCGTAACGGTTTTTCCGTCTACGCCGTCCTCGGGAGGCACTTTTTTCGCAAGCGGCTGATTTTGAACAACGTTCTGAATTATATTAAGCTCTTTAAAGTTTACCCTGCCGTTAGATCCCTCTTTTAACTTTATTTGAGTTTGATCCGTCTCAAAGAAATAATGAATATAAGCGTCTTTTCCGTTAACCGGTTTTAAGCCTTCCGCTATTTCCACCTTTTCTCTGAAAACAGGTTTGTCTACAAGTTCTTCAATATATTCTTCTTTAACGCCATGGTATACCCTATTCTGTATAAGCAGACTCTTATATATATCAACCGTTAAATCCGCACCGCCTTCACCGGGAGGAATGATAGTTGCGAGAACTTTCATTTCCGCGTCGTCAACTTCGATGTTAGCCATAGTGTCATTTGCGGGATTGTGATGAAAATCCGCAACCTTTACATACATTCCGCCGGCTTCATCTATAAGTTTATCAACTAAAGCATTGTCGTAATCTTCTACGCCTCTTGAATGAAGCTCCTGTATTGCGTAAGCCGAATATACTCTCTTGCCGTTACCGACAGGAGAAGTAATTTTAAGAAAGACTCCGTTAGACCAACATCGCACAAAAGCGTCTCCGTCCTTATCTTGAATAACCTCAACACTTTCCGCGTCTTCATCAACAAGACTCTCTTTTTCCTGCTGCGCTTTTTTAGTTTGAACGCGTTCATAGGCGCGTATTACCCAGTCTTTTTTTCCCGCGCCCATAAATCCGGCTGAACCCCTTTCCAGGATTTCATACTCAAGACGGCGGATGGAAGTATCAAGCAAACCGGCGGCTTCATTTACAGCCGCTTCCAATGTAGGACCCGACGCGTCAACAGATCTTATCGCCCTGTCGTTTTCCAGATGCCCTTTTACAATTTCCTGCAACTGGAGAAAATCGATCATACAATACCTTTTCTTATATTAGTTAATTTGGATCTTAAATGCAGAATCGCTTTGGAATGAAGTTGTGAAACTCTGGATTCTGTTACCTGTAGAACGCGTCCTATATCTTTTAATGTTAAATCTTCGTAATAATACAGCACAAGAATTTTCTTTTCTTTATCGGGAAGTTCGTTTATCGCCTCGACAATAACTCTGCGGATTTCTTCGTTAACAACAACAACATCGGGATTCATGCTGGAAGGAGATTCTATGCTGTCGCCGATAGACACTTTGTCGTTATCGTCGCCTGAATACCATAAGTCATTCAAGGAAATTATTGAAGTGCCTGAAATTTTTTGAATCACTTTCATGTACTCTTGTTCGTCAATACCTAAAGCGCCGGCTATTTCCTGTTCCGATGCGGTTCTGCCCAAATGAGCTTCCAAAGATGAAATTGTAGTTTCTATTTCGCGGGTTTTTTGCCTGACGGAACGCGGAACAAAATCAATTAAACGCAGTTCGTCAAAAATCGCGCCTCTTATGCGCGTAACGGCGTAAGTTTTAAATTTTACATTTTTATCAGGATCGAATTTGTCAATCGCGTCGATAAGACCAAAGACGCCGTAGCCTACAAGGTCGTCAAACTCAACATTGTTGGGCATTCCAACGGCTACTTTTCCGGCGACATACTTTACCAACGGGGCGTATTGTTTTATAAAAGCTTCTCGTATCGCAGGATCCCGTGTTTTCCGGTACTGCTGCCAGAGTTCCTCTTCTGTCCTTTCTTCCGGCATTCCCAAACCTTTCCTTTTTAATCTTTACTTAACACTGTTCTAATGCCTTGAGCGATAGCTTGCGGCTGAAAATCACCCTCCAACGCTTGAGGCTTATTGCCCTTATACTGACTGCGATCCGGCTCAGATTCATCAATAGGAGCTGTCGGTCCTATTGAAGGAGTCGAAGACGAAACGTCGCCCGGGGAACTTGGAAAATTGGAAAATGCCATTGCCATCATATCTAAATCAGGCAATCCTCCCAATCCTGAATCATCCCCAATACTTGGAGTAAATTGCGGCTGAAAGACTTGCGGTTTTTCAACCTCAAAAGAAGATGTTTCACCGGAATCGCCCGATTTTACCGCGGCAGGTTCTCCGAATGTAACATCCCCAAAATCTCCTGAACTATTATAACCTGTTTCGTTGTTTTGGTCTATACCCTCATCCGACATTGAAAAGTTGATACCCGGATAAGCAGATTGATTACTTTCGGCATAAGAGCGATTATCCCTGCCGCCGGGTCTGAAAGCGCCGGAAATCAAGTCTTCTATGTTTCCCAATTCATAAGGTTCGCCTCTTTTATCAAATAATTCCGGTACGGCGTATTCACCCATGCTATCCATCGCTATGCTTATATGTCCGGCTTCTTCTTCGTTCTCAGAAGGAGCGGTTTCCTCATTCATATATAAAAGTTCCGGAAAATAACTGTTTATTACAAAATTCAGACCAAAGCCAATTCCGAAAAAAACCACTGTAAAAATAAGCGCTCTTAAAAAAATATAAATTCCGGCTACACCGGAAACCAAACCAAGAAGAATCGAAACAATCATAGCGAAGATCGCGGCTGTAAAACCCCATTTAAAACTACTCATAGTTTGCTCCTTTTACCTTTAAGCGTTCATTTCCTGCGGGGACTTAAAAAGTCTTTTAAGCATCCCGCCAAAACCGGCGGAATCTATCGGTTTGTTCCTATCCATGCGATCTACGATATGTTGAACGCAAATACTTGCCTTGCATTTTGGATCTACCACCATAAAAGGTTTTTGCCTTAAAACAGCGTGAGAAACCGATATGTCGTCGTAAATAAATCCAAGATAATCCAGTTTTAAGTTTAAAAACTGCCCGGCAATATTGATCATTCTGTCGGCGACGCCTTTTGCCTGAGCCGCGCCCTTTGCGCGGTTTACTACAAGTTTTAAACCCATGTTAACGGAGTCATATTCCGTAGCGATAATTTTAATTATGCCGTAAGCGTCGGTAATCGCGGTCGGTTCGGGAGTGGTAATAATTACCGCGTCGTCGGCGGCGGCGATAAAGTCCAAAACATTGCTGGAAACGCCGGCGCTTGTGTCTATGATGATTATGTCCGCGTTGGACAGAGAATCAAGCTCCGATATAAAAACTTTTCTGTCTTCTTCGCCCATGTTGGCAATCTGAGAAAAGCCGGAAGCGCCCGCTACAATGGAAATCCCGTATTCGGTCTCCACAAGAATTTCCCTGATTGTCTTTTGTTTTTTAATTACATGGTAAAGGTTGTACTTGGGAATCATGTTGAGCATAACATTAACGTTGGCAAGTCCAAGGTCGGCGTCCATTACAACCACCTTTTTCCCCAGCCTTGCGAACGCAAGAGCCATGTTAACGGAAAGGTTTGTTTTTCCTACGCCGCCCTTGCCTGAAGTAACGGTAATAACGCGGGCTTTATCAACGGGTTTTACATTCGCCGCCTTTGAAGACGAAGACGTTTTTGGCGTGGCTGCGCCGTCTTTTTTCCGTTTCATTATTTCCCGCAATTTCTCAGCTTGATCATCCATAATTAATTTATCTCCATTTAAATTGATCCGCTTCACCGGAAGGGAAACGTTTTTCAAATTTATCCCGGTTTACTTTAAAACCTTCAAGATTAATAAGAAAACGCACTATTGACGCTCTTCTTATATCTTCGGGAACTCCTTGCCCATTAGTTATAAAAGAAATACTTTTTCTTTTTTCCGCAAGCGCGGAAATTATATTTCCATAACTGTCGGTTTCGTCCATTTTTGTAAGTATAATTGACTTATAATCAAAAGGTTCAAACTGCCGCATTATAACTTCTATATCGCTTGATTTTGTCGCCGCGCTTATAACCAGATGATACTCCGCGCTTTTTGGGCAGCCGTCAAGAATCTCTTTCATCTCGCCTATTTTCGATGAGTCTTTGGGACTATTGCCGATAGTGTCAATTAAAATCAAATCGATGTCTTCGCCGCAAAGAGCGATTTCTTTTTTTATATCATGTTTGTTTAACGCGCAGGAAACAGGAATACGCATAATATCCCCGATTTGTTCAAGCTGTTCTTTGGCGCAAATACGGAAGGTGTCAATTGTTATCATTCTTACGTCGACTGCGGGAACTCCTTCCGTCCCTATACCGTAAATCGCCGCAAGTTTTGACACCGTAGTTGTTTTTCCCACTCCCGTGGGACCTACAAGAACCATGATCCTTGGTTTGCGTATAACGGCGTCTTCTTTAAAAACACTAATGCTCTCCCCTATCCACTCAAGAAGATAATCCTGCACGATGTCAAAATTATCCAGTTGTTCAAGAGAGAGTTCTTTTCGCAGTCTTTCAATCATTCCGTTGATATATTTATCCGAAAAATCATTCGCTTTTAATAATTCCATAGTACGGACAAAAGAGGGATGTTCTTCTTTTTTACCGGAGCCTTCTACTTTTTCCTTTAATTCTTTAAGCGCGTCTAAAATCTGCTGGGACGCTTCTTTGCCGCCGGCTGATATTTCGCTGATGTTTTTTTTGGCGGCGGCGATAACTTTTTGTTTCTCATTTTCAAGATTTTTTTCGGCAAATAATTCTTCAGGTGAAATACCCAACGCGTTATGTGAAACTGAAGGATGCGCGTTATAATCATGCTGAGCTAAATTATTTTGCCTTTGCGGGGTAAAATAAAATTCAGCCTGAACGCATGGTTTTGTAAACATACCCAAAAATCCGCCGGATCTAATATCCTTATAATTCAGAATATTAAAAGGACGGTTGTATTTTGCGGCAATTTTTAATTTACAATCCATCAGGCTGTCGCCCTGTACGATATATGTCTCCATCTTCTCACTGCTCCGTCGTAGTATCTAATCTAATCATCCCTACCGCTTCAGGAATAATTCCTGTAACAATTTCAGGGACGGAAAGAACCGCCAAATCCGGCAATTCACGATCCGTTGAATTTTTAACAAGGAAACGCGCCTGTTCAGAACAAAGAATCACAGGCATCCAGCCCTTTTCCTTAACCGCCTTGACTGCTTTCGCGACCGCCGTAATCCAGAGTTTTTGCGTCTGAGGATCAAGGGCGCAAACCATACCGGTTGCTGTCTCATATTTTGCGTCGATGATTTTCTGCTCAATAGCGGGATCGATTGTAAGAACGCGCAGTTTTTTATCTTCATCGGCGTATTGATCGCATATCTGGCTTGCGAGAGCCTGACGCGCTTTTTCCGTAAGGAACCAGATGTTTTTGGAAATAGGCGCGTAATCGGCAATCGCTTCAAGAATTGAAACAAGGTTGCGGATAGATACTCTTTCCCGTAATAAGCCGTGCAGTACTTTCTGTATCTCCGTTACGCGCAAACCCTTGCCTTCCCTAAGCGCCTCGTCGACAACTGCGGGGTAATCTTTGCGCAGGGTGTCAAGAATTACTTGAGTATCCTGCAAGCCAAGAATATCGGCGGCGTGGCGGCGGATAATTTCCGTTAAGTGCGTCGCAATTATCGAGGGAGGATCTACAACTGTGTAGCCCGCACGTTCCGCCTCGTCTCTCCTCTCCTGATCTATCCATATTGCCGGAATTCCAAAGGCGGGGTCTATTGTCTTTTCGCCTTCTATTTCATTTGTAACCGTTCCCGGATTAATACACAAATAATTTCCAAGACGTATTTTGCCCCGCCCTGAATCTACTCCCTTAATCTTAAAGCAGTACTCCGAGGGACCAAGCATGGAGTTGTCAATTATACGCACTTTGGGAATAACAAGCCCAAGGTCGTAAGCGGACTGGCTTCTTACGCCCATAACTCTTTCCAATAGTTCCGCGCCCTTTTCCTTTTCAACTAACGGAACTAATCCGTAGCCAAGTTCCAGTGAGAGGGCGTCCAGCGGAACAACGGGAGGAAAGTCCGCGGTTTTTTCATCTTTATGCTCGCGGGCTTTTACGGCTTGTTCTTTAAAAATAACAGCCTTTTTCTGATTAACGCCTGTTCTATACGCGTGGAACGCGAGCAGGGCTGCCATAGGAACAAGCACATGCCACGGGAAACCGGGTAATAAGGCTAGAACTACAAGCACCGCGGCGCATATCCAGTAAACAAGCGCATCGCGTTTTAAAAGCTGGTCTACGATCTGATCCGAGAAAACGCCTGTCGCGGCGGCTCTTGTAACAACAATACCCATTGCGACGGAAATAAGAAGGGCGGGAAGCTGTGTAACAAGTCCGTCGCCTACCGCAAGACCTATGTAGGTACTCACTACATTTTGTTCGCCATACATCGCCGAACCTATAATGAAGCCGCCGAGCATTTCCACAATTATAATAAAGATTCCAACCTTTACGTTACCTGAAATAAATTTACTCGCTCCGTCCATCGACCCGTAATAATCCGATTCTCTTTGAATCTGCGCTTTTCTTGCCTGCGCTTCTTCTTCCGTGATTGAACCGGAACTGTATTCGGTGTCTACCGCCATCATTTTTACGGTCATACTGTCCAAAGTAAAACGCGCCGCAACTTCAGATACGCGGGTCGCTCCCTTTGTAATAACAATTACCTGCACAGCGATAATTATGATAAAGATGATAAGTCCGATAACAATACCCTGTAAGCCGCCCGACCCGACAACAAAATTGGAAAAAGCCCTTATCATCTGTCCGTTAAACTTGGCTCCCTGCGTAAGAATCAGGCGCGTAGAGGAAACATTTAACGCAAGACTGAATACTGTAGAAACAAGCAGTAACGTAGGGAAAAGATTAAAGTCGGTTGGTTTTTGCGTGTAAATAACGATAAGCAGTATCATCAGGGAGAAAATTAAGTTAATCGCCATAAGCGCATCGAGAATAACAGTGGGCAAAGGAAGGATAATCGCAAGAACGATAGTGATCACCGCCACAGCGGGAAAGCTATCCTTTAAAAAACCCAATGCGTCGCGCGTATTGCCGGTATTTAACGCTGAATCAGCCATTTATACCCCTCATAAGAATGAGTTTTTTCATGCGCTCATCCTCATTTTTTTGCGCCGTTCTTCGTTAAGACGCCAAACCTTACTAAAAATTACGGCTACCGTGTTAATGTACGCCGCCGGGACTACGTCTCCTACGTCGGTCTCTTTATACAGAGCCCAAGCAAGCGGCTTATTTTCCACAAGCGGAACCTCATGCTCCTTCGCGATTTCCCTGATCTTCGCCGCCATTTCATCGGCGCCCATCGCCACAACAATGGGACCGTCTCTCATATAACTTTCATCGTATTGCAAAGCCACCGCAAGGTGGGTCGGGTTTGTAATTACAACGTCCGCTTTTGGAACGGCGGTAGTGATATTCTGCCTTAACATCTCGCGGAAACGAGCGCGAATCCTTGACTGTATCTGCGGATCCGCTTCGTACATTTTCATTTCTTCTTTTATCTCATAACGCGTCATCTTGTGTCTTTCGCGGAAACGGAACCGCTGGAAAAAATAATCCGCTATCGAAAGAACAAGCATTAAAACAGCGACAACGATTATCATTCTTATTGCGATTGTTCCTACCAGCGTAAGACCTCTATAAACATCTACTTTCTGTAAATTAAGCAGTTTATTAATATCCGCTTTTATGAATAAATAGGCGACAATGCCGATAATCGCTATTTTTACAA
>Ga0268262_10004529_pt1 | contig 14321 bp, 9 predicted proteins | sample TergutNc150P3_FD_190354 | JGI IMG/M metagenome (GOLD analysis project Ga0268262, IMG submission 190354) | Nasutitermes corniger P3 segment gut microbial community from laboratory colony in Florida, USA - Nc150 P3 (SPAdes) (version 2) | ecosystem: Host-associated > Arthropoda: Insects > Digestive... | reverse complement strand
TGTACCATAATGGCGTTTCGGTGGCCTACAAGCCGCCGGATGCGCTGTATTACGAGCGGGACTGCAAAACCGGCATGAGCGATGAAATCGTGTTTGCCGACCCGGACAAATGGGCATCTTCCATAAAGCTCTACGGCGACGAAGAATTAAGACAAATGCAAAAGCAGGCGAAGTTCTACTTTGAAAATACGGAATACTCGATACACGGCGGCTTTATGAGAGGCGGGCTGGGTACAACCGGCATGTTTGCGGGCCACACATTCAGCGACTGGATGTGCATACTGATGACGGAACCGGACTACGCGAACGAAATCCTCGAGGCTACGGCAAAGAGGGCTGTTGAAAACCTTACGCTGTACCTTCAGGCGGTGGGGCCTTACATCGATACGATAATGGTTTCCGGCGTTGATTACGGTATGCAGGACAGGGAAATGTTCAACCCGGACATATTCCGCGGCATTTATGTCCCCAATTTTAAAATCATCAACGGCTATGTCCATAACAACTGCCGCGCGAAAATTATGTTTCATACCTGCGGGTCGAATTATTACCTTATACCGCACTTTGTCGAATGCGGGGTGGACATCCTGAACCCTGTACACACCAATGCTGCGAGAATGGAAGCGAAGCGGCTCAAAGACGAATTCGGCGAAAAAATGGTTTTTTGGGGCGGCGGGATAGAAACGCAGAGCGTACTCCCCAATGGAAGCCCCGAAGAAATAGAAAACCAGATTAAAGAGCGCCTTGAAATTTTCGGGAAAGGCGGCGGTTTTATATTCGCGGCAATTCACAATATCCAGTACGGAGTGCCGCCTTTTAACCTTGACGTTATGGCAAAGGCACTGCGAAAATACCGTTGAGAGGAGAGTAACATGGCACATGGAAAAATCATCGTATTCGGAAGCTTTGTCACCGATCTGACAAGCAGGCAGGAAGGGCTTCCCGTTCCGGGACAGACACTGCTCGGTACAAGTTTCAAGACGGGACCGGGCGGAAAAGGTTCGAATCAGGCCATCGCCGCGCACCGTTGCGGAGCGGACGTTACCATGGTTACCAAGGTGGGGAGCGATGTCTTTGCAGACATGGTACGTGATTTTTATAAAAAAGAAGGTATGGACACATCCTGGTTTTTTGTTGACGAGTTTAATTCGACAGGTTCGGCGCTGATAATGGTAGACGAGAAGACCGGACAGAACATGATAGTAGTCGTGGGCGGAGCCTGCCAGAATTTCACCAAAGAAGAGGTTGAAAAAGCAAGGCCGCTTATCGAAAACGCTTCAATATTGCTTCTGCAGCACGAGATAAACTTTGACGCGCAGTTCGATGTTATTCGCGCCGCGAAAAAGGCGGGCGTTACCGTGGTCCTCAATCCCGCGCCGGCGAACAAAATCCCCTCTGATATTATCAAGCTTATAGATATCGTTACTCCCAATGAAACGGAGGCGGAAGCCATTACCGGGGTAAAGGTGACCGACAAGGAAAGCGCCAAAAAAGCGGCGGATGTTTTCTTTAATCAGGGCGTTAAAAAAGTCGTTATAACCATGGGGAAGCTGGGCGCTTACGCGAACGACGGCGAACGGGACGAACTGCTTCCCTGCCTGCCTGTAAAAACCATAGACACGACCGGCGCTGGAGATGCCTTTAACGGAGGTTTTGTCACGGCGCTGGCGGAGGGGAAAGACCTGTTTGAAGCGCTGCGTTTTGGAAATGCAGCCGGCTCCCTTTCGACGACAAAGCCGGGAACGGCGCCTTCAATGCCGCAACGAAAAGAGGTTGACGAAGCGCTGGCGCAATAAGATGCAATACGTCAGGGGTTTTGAGTTTTGTCGTGATGCTGTCCGTCGTCTCAGCAATTTAAAGTTTCAATAATTTCGATGTTTTATGTAAAGTTTTATCGGTCATGGCATAAAAATTGGAGTGTCATTGGGTATAACCTTAGGGCGTGTTCACACATACAAAATGGTAAGGAAAATATCAATTTATATGCCCACTAAACTTTCAAAAAGGCGGTTTAGTTACCTTCTTTAATGAAAATTCCGAAGAAATAAGGGCAAAAATTGTCTTTTTTTGCTTCTAAAATGTCTCTTTTTCCTAGTGTGAACACGCCCGTGTAATGACCGGCCTTATATTGCAAACAATGATTTTATAGACAGACTCTATCTAATGCTTCGCGTAAGTGCTTATAATATATAGGCTTACATACATACGCATAATTTTATTTTCTCAAAAAATGGCTAAAAAGTCAATCATTTTGCTGACCATTCGCAGGAAAATGGGTTTGCCGGAAAGGGGCTTATGTAAAAATGAGCTTGACAATATGAATAATAGTTCATATAATTTCTTTAGATGGCATGGGAAGTAGAGACAACAGATGAATATGATGCTTGGTTTTTAGAGCAATCTGAAGACGGACAGGAATCAATACGCATGAAGGTTGAGCTCCTTGCAGAGTATGGTCCACATCTGCCACGACCTTATGCCGATACCTTGAAAGGGAGCAAACTGGGTAACTTAAAGGAACTAAGGACGCAAACTACCGACCATGTGTTTCGGGTCGTTTTTCTGTTTGACGAGGAGCGCAAGGCCGTTCTGCTAATTGGCGGGGACAAGAAAGGCAAGAACGAAAAACGGTTCTATCGGAATCTGATAAAACAGGCCGAGGAGATTTATCAACAGTATCTTGATGGTAAAGATGAGGGGTAAACAATGGCAAAAAAAACGCACCCTATAAGCGAGCTTGATGCAAAGATGAATCCGGAGGTTCTTGCAAGGGCTAAGAAAATGGCTCAGAAAGAAAGCCTTAATATCCGGCTTGCGATACTGCGGGAAAAATACGGAGTGAAACAAAACGAAATCACGAATTTTACTCAAACTGCTGTATCGAAACTGGAAAATCGTAAAGACATACGGATTTCCACATTGATAGATTATTTGGATAGCCTTGGTATGGGTTTGGAAATAAGTGCTTGTCCAAGAGATTCTGCCAAGAAGGAATTATTGTTGCGGGTTTGAACCTCGCCGTTTTCGCCCAAAAATATTTCCGTTATACTGGGGAATATGCTTTGTAAAATATCGTTAAAAAGGCTTAAAAACCTTCATTTTATTGACTATTTGCAGGAAAATGGGTTTGCAGGATAAGTATAGCAAGTGGGAAAAAAGTGGCAAAATGAGGAAAATATGCTCTATAGCTGATAGTATAAAACAATGCCAGGCCGTTTTATAAAAAGCAGCTTTAATAGCGTTGCCATAAGGTAAAGGCTGGATAGGACAAAAACCGGTGGGAGGCTACAACTTTGATTTTATATCCTCTTTCTCCGAGTTGTTTTTTTTCTATACCTTAAATTGGGAATAGATTTTGAATAGGCATAATGAAACAGCAGGGGATAAAAGCATGGTACTGGTAAGTATTCCTGACTTGTCGGGATTTCATACATTTGGTAATAGGATGGCGGATGCCCTTTTTATGGCCCAAGATGCAATTGAGGTGTGGTTATGGGATGCTGAAAATAATAGGGCGGTCATTCTCCCACCGCCCAGTCAGGCAGAAATCGCCAAAATGTGTAAAATGCCGGATCAGATGGTGATCATGGTGGCTGCCGACACTGATGAATACCGCAGACAGAATGATACCCGTTCTGTCAAAAAAACTCGCTCAATTCCAGCATGGCTAATCATCAGGCAGAAAAGGCAAGGCAAATGCGCCTTTATCACAAATATTGCAATAGGAAGTTGAAGGAATATCTATACATTTTTCAGTGAGGAGGATAATATTCTATTTTGCGAGGGTTGTGATAATTAATGCAGAGAGGAATTGTGATTTATGGATAAAGCGTATGATACAATAATACAATCCAAAGTAACTGCAGAAAAAGCTGCCAAGAATGGTAATCATGAAGCTAATCGTTATACATGTTTATATTGTCATGAAGAAGTTATTCTTGCAGCAGGTGTTATTGTCGCGCCTTATTTCAAACACCGTAGTGGCAATAACAACAAAGAATGCGATGATTATGTAAGAACCTGTGGAGAGAGTAGTACAGATTTACCTTTTCAATATAGCAAAGCAGACTTCTATTTTAACAAAGATAAAAAAATATTCAGCCTGGAACTTTGCTTTAGTAATGACGAGATAATTGTGTATGAGCAAGATAATGCTGCTTTCGAATTAAGAACACCTAATTCAGAACAAGCATTTTCAACCATATTGATTAACAAAAAAAATTTTATTGCAGATATCCCTACTCCTATCCACTTGAAAATATTCTCTTATAACTACTTTTTATCAGATACCCTATATTGTAAAAATAATGAATGTAAGGTCTTTAAAGCATGGAGCAGACCAACTATTTTTAAAATGCAAGGTAATGATGGTAATAAAATGAAACTCGATCGTAGCACAGTTTTATATACAGAGGTTTTTTATTGTTTTATCTTTCAGCACCAGCATATAACACTACAAAGCATTATTTCTTTGGACGGAATTCAAGCTGAAGAACCATTGATATTTGAAACAATGGGGGAAAAATTTTTGGGTATCCCGCTGACAATTGTAAATAGAACTGACCAAGCAGTTAGAGCATTAGAGGGATGGGGTTATAAATTGGAGACTTCTGAAACATTGACACTTTTATGGCCACCTGCAAATCAAGTTAATGGTATTTCGCTAATAGATACCGAAACTGTTTTTTTATTTTCAAGTTTTGAATTAAAAAAATCTGAGAAAATCAATGTTTATCCTACAGATATTATTAAAATTTCAAATAATCTTTCCCGGGTAAGGATTAAGTCAAAAGTATACATCACGAATAGGAATTCCGAAATCATCATTGATAAGAATAAGCATACCTCGCATGCTTTTGACAATATTACAATCGTAAAAGAATCAACAAATAAATATACAGTACCAAATGATGATACATACTTTTTATATAGTCGCTTGGGCATAAAACGCTTGAGTAAAGGGCAGTCCGTCTATCTTACTCCGCAAAGTGAAATTAGGCATTTCTTTTTTGGTTACCTTGTAGGTTGTATTTATCCAGAAAAACAAAAAGAATTGACAGGTGAATTGCTACTTTCTGATATGTTAAATCATTATAAACGAAAAGAAAAATTTTATGAAAGCATGTTTGATTTTAACGCTCTTACAGAAACTGCTAGCCGATACATTATTACGGAATGCAAAACAACTGGTTTTATAAATCCGGTAGTAAAACAATTTATTATTGAGGGTAATTTATGAATTGTCTTTCACAACTGACCGAAGATGAAATCCGTTACATATGTTCAATTATACCAATTGAAGAAGTGAAGAGTTATTTTGTAAAATATCCTAAAGAGTTTTCAAAAATAAAACCTGGCTTCCGTCCGACGAGTTTTAAAGATCCGAAACAAGTAAGTGGATTACTTTTTGAATACCGTAGTCATGACTTCATCTCATCATTTATTGAAAAACGTATAAGTAAATGGCTTGTCCAGATTCAAGAGTATTTAACAAAAAAGATGGATACATGTAATGATAGAGACTTAGCTCTGTTGTATACATTACCCTTGAGCTTCTTTTCAGGCAATATTGCTCTATACTTCAAGCTTGCTTCGGAAGATCATCCGGAAAAATATATCATTTTTATGGCTGCGGCAGTGTCAATAATAAAAGAAAAAATTGATGAGCAAGAAGGTTTAAAAGACGAATTAGAATCTAGAAAATCCGATATAAAGAGATTACAACAGATCCTTGATTCAGTAAAATCTGATAAACAAAAAACAGAAACTAAACTAAATGCTTGTACATTAGAGATTAAGACTCTTAAGCAGAAAATAAAGGAGCATGAAGTACTAAAAGCTACTCTTCAAGAGAATAATAAGAGAATGGCTATTATTGAATCATCAGTAAAAGAGCAAGAGAGAATAATACATAAACTTAAAACCGAATTGTCTAGTGAAAAAAAACGTCATCAACAGGTTGAGATTCAAACTAAAATGATAATAGAAAAACAGCAAACGATAAAACCCATAAATTTAAAAACCCCTTATAAACCTAGATGTCCCAATGATTTAGCTGAGTTCAAAGAATTTTTAGGATACAACTTTGAAGATTTAGGTGTCTCACTCAGCGCCGATTATTGCAGTCTTTTAAAGAACCACATAGGTAAAATCATCTTCCAGGGAATACCTGTAATTGTCAATCGACAAGTTAGTATAATGCTAATGAAATGTATTGCTAACGCTTTGATTGGTCAACAAAATGTAAAAACATTCTCTTTCAATAAAGATTATTCTATTGAGAAAATTTATGATTTTTTTTCATCTGATGAACGTATTGTTTGTCTGGACAACTTTTTGGGAAATATTAATGAAACAGAACTGTTACCTCTTTTTGATATGTTTAAAAATAAAATAATTTTCTTGACTGTTGCTTATGATAGGACAATATACTATATTTCTGAAGAGTTTTTACGATACTCTCACTATCTAAATCTTAACCGCATTGCAGCTTTAACAATAAATTCTGGATTAGGAGAAGATCCCTCAAAAATAGATGAAGAAGAGATCGAATTAAAAAATGTTTTTCAGACAAATAGTTATTCTTCACGATTGAAAAAAATAATGTTCGAATTAGGTATAAAAAGAAATCTGATTGAACAAAAGTGTGCTTCTATATTTGATGAGAATGATTTGTGCGGCGCATTGGCATTTGATATATTGCCATACTCAGTTGATGTTCTACAGATTTTACCTTATAATACTTCTGAGTACTTTAATGAATATGCTGGGGATACTGGAAGATGCCCATACAAAAAGTTATTCATGGAATGGTTCTCTTAATGAATGCATTATTCGAAGCCATGTCATGGGGTATGGATATTGATCGCTATTACAACGAACCCGAAGATTCTTTTATTTATAGGTTGTGTTATTCAGCATTAGGATTATGGTGCCTTCATATATCTCAGAATTCGATAGATGGAGTTGTGGGAACAACAAAAAACAACCAGACTATGGTTTTAAACAAGTTGATACAATGCTATTCAGAGCTGTTCCCAATTATTTCTGACAAATTTATTGAAATTAATAAGCAACGGAATAGTTTCGCTGTTCATATTCGTAGGGTTTACGAGGAAACGGGTTATTTTATCACTGATGAAAATAATAGGAATTGTTTAGCTAATTATGGAAGAAGCATCCCTATTGGGAATACAGCATTATTTTTTGGAATTCCCAGTCCCAGTAAAGTATTCAATGTGAATGGTTTGGGTATCTTTACAAAGTCTGCCGAATACGTAATTAATATTAAAGATTTTTTAATAAGAGATACACTGACGTGGGAAGATTATTTTCAGTCCCAATTTGATTATACTGATTTTTATGACAGAGATATAAACTATGATGAGCTTGAGTTCTTTAGTCCTTTATCAAACAATGTTCCTTCACAATCTTGGGAAAAACAAATGAAAACAGATTGTTCAATGGCACGTAAAAGTGAAATGGGGCCATATTACAGGGTCATGCGAACAGCAGAGACCTCTTTATTATTTGCAGATGAACCTGTAAGCCCTCAAGATGATAGTTTTTTCTCGTATGAATACAGACGACTTTTATATGCTTTAAAAGCACACTATAAAAAACCGCTTATAGCCAATATTGTAAAACTAGACGAGTCGTATTCAAGGATAGGAATTAGGGGCCAGTTACCTAATCGTGAATACTATTACTTATTATTACTTTCTTGGCCTGTTAACAGTGTTTTTGATAAAGCGAATTTTCTGGTAAGGAATGATTTCATATCAGAAGTAAATACTATACTTGCAAATATTGGTATCGAAATGAGGGATGGTAAATAAATGAGTAGTTCAAGTGGGGTTCAACAATATTATAATACTATTCGGGATAGATTGAAGAATTATATAAAATCTGATTACTTAGCTAACAGTGAGACCTTGTTGTTGTATGTTGAAGATCTTCTGGGAGAATTCTGCTCAGAGTATACAAATATTGCCCGAGAGCCGTATATTGAGACATCGTCTTCCTACAAAAGATTAGTAGATGGTATTAAGAACTCATCAAAAATTAAACAGGATATAAAAGAATCATTATTGAAACTTTCAAGTGAAGGCCTTGGAGTATTTCCAGATCCGTTTGAACACCAAGTTCAAGCATTGGAATACTTTTTAGCAGGCCAAGATCTGTTTGTATCAACTGGCACAGGATCAGGTAAAACTGAATGCTTCCTATGGTCAATTATTGCGAAGTGCTTTAACGAAGCTAAATACCGTCAAAACACTTTCAAAATGGAAGCCGTACGAACATTCATTATTTATCCAATGAATGCCCTTGTGTCCGATCAACTTGCCAGATTTAGAAAAGTTATAGGGAATGAAAAATTTAAAGATATCTTTACAATGGATACATACGCAACACGCATACCTCACTTCGGAATGTATACAGGCAGAACTCCTTATTCCGGCGATGCGAATTCTACGAGTAGTCGAGAATTAGCAGCTGCATTCCGTGAAAGTTATTTAGTCGACGGAACTGCTGACGTGAATAAACAGAGGCGGCAAGAAAATAACATAAAAGGATTGAAGAGTATTAATAAATATCCTGCCCGATTTGGAGAAGATGGGCTTCAAAATTTTATTGAAAACCTGGAAAAAAATATCCACTTGCCATCTCCGTATGATGCCGAGTTTATAACTCGTTTTGAGATGCAAAGATGCCCACCAGACATTTTGATTACAAACTATTCTATGTTAGAGTATATGCTCATGCGCCAGCGTGAAGCCAATATCTGGGACAAGACAAAAGAATGGCTGGATATATCGACTGACAGCAAGTTACTCGTAATATTAGATGAGGCGCATATGTATCGTGGTTCTACCGGAGGAGAAATTGCACTTTTATTGGAACGCTTGTTCTACCGACTAGGAATTTCAAAGGAGAGAGTCCAATTCATTCTTACTACTGCAAGTATGCCACAGGGCGAACAAGAAGCTGTCAATATTTTTTATTCTGGTCTCACAGGAAAAGAACACTCATCTTGTAAGTTTCTATATGGTCAAAAAGAAAATTTGACTGAAGATTCTGGTGTTGCGACAAATGTTGATATATTAGCGTCAATAGGTTCCAATCAGGTATATGGAGAAGATATTACCAATAGAATTAAAACATTCGCCAAAGCAATTTTTTATCACACTTTACCTGAGAATATCAGTCAAAACCAGGCTCAAGAATGGCTTTATAATAATTTACCAAAATATAAAGCATTTGTATTACTAAATAAACTGTGCCGTGATGGTGCTAAGTCTTACAGTGAAATTAAGAATATACTTTTCGGTAATAGTGTAAATGCCGAAAAAGCGACAGATACTTTATTGGTATTAGTTTCACTCGCTGCAAAGGACGGGAATATTTTGTTTCCAGTGAGGCTTCATATGTTTTTGCGTGGACTTCAAGGATTATACGCATGTTCCAACCCAAAATGTTCCTGTGCGAAATATTCCGAAAGCGAAAAGATCCCTCTTGGTAAAGTGATCTCAATTCCAAAAGATAAGTGTATATGTGGAGGCAAAATATATGAACTTGTTAATCACATAAAATGTGGTGCGTTATATCTAAGGGGTTATGTTCAGAAAAATGAGGGACAGCCATATTGGTATTTTTTCCATCAGCGTGGCTTGGATGGTGATATCAATTCACTTAAAGAAATGCTACTTTATATTGTTCCCAAAAATTACCAGAGAGGAAAGAATGATAACATTGGTGCACTTGACCCATTGACGGGAAAACTTTACATAGTACCTCAAGATGATGATACATTACTCACCGTTGTGTATAGTAATACATTTGATACAAAGTCTCAATCATTTAACTTCAGTGTTTGCCCCAAATGCAAAAAGTCTATGCCCCTAAAGAAGCCAGCTGACTTAGCTACAAAGGGGAATATACCTTTTTATAACCTAACTAAAGCACAGTTTGAACTTCAACCCCCAAAGTCAGACTTGATCAATCAAGGTAAAAAAGTCTTGTTGTTCTCTGACTCACGTCAGAATGCCGCAAAGCTTGCTTTAGATTTATCAAAATCATCTGATGCAGACGCTTTCCGTCAGGCAGTTATGCTCGCCGCTCTCCTTTTGCAGGTTGATGGAAAAGAACATCCATTATCTGACCTTTATCCTGCTTTTTTGGACATATGCATCCAAAATAGTCTTACTTTCTTCAGTGGAAAAAGCAAAGTAAAATTCGTTGATGATAAGAAAAAGATCAATGATACAAAAAACAGAGCAATAAGGCGTGGGAGAACTATTGATTATTCTGCATTATCCTCAGATTATCGGTCGTTACCTGATGATTATTATGAGCAATTGCTTACATTCTTTACTGAGAGCCCACGGTCTTTCAAGGATATAGGTATCGGCTTCTTAGCTCCTGTTGATTCAGCGCTTGATGATTGTTTAGATGATTTGGAAGATGAAAGGGTAACCATAAAAGATAAAGGTGTCCTTTATCAGTTGCTTGTGTTGTTGTTTTGGGATGTTATGGATGATAGTGCCGCCTTGGGAGAAACAATTCAAGACGATATCAGAAAGGGGTTGCCTGGGCGTAGCAAAAGTAATATATTCGGTTTGGGATTTGATTTTTCCACCGCATTAGACAGAAAACTTCTCCAGCGCATTCAAGAGTTTCTTCATCTTGATTCTAGTACAATGACAAAAATCATTAACAAAGTACGCGATGTGTTTTTTTCATCTTCGCCAACCAATCGTTACTATATCAGACTAGGTGCAGTGAAGATTAAACTTGCCAATAAAGATTTCACTTGGTTTCGCTGTGTTAAATGTGGTAAACTATCTCCATTCAAGATAGGTAACTATTGCGGTGCCTGTTTTGATTCGATTGATTTAGTACCTATAGGAGATCATGATTTATCCCGTTTTGACTTCTGGCGTATACCTGTTTTAAACGCGCTAAGCAAAATCGAAAGTCTTCATAGAATAGGCACCGAAGAGCATACCGCACAATTATCACATAAGGAAATTCGTAGCGATACTTGGAGCCGCACTGAGAAATATGAGATGCGCTTTCAAGATATCAATGTGGGTGAAAATGGAGAAGATTCAATTGATGTTTTAAGCTGCACAACCACTATGGAAGTGGGCATTGACATCGGTTCGTTGACTGCTGTTGGACTTCGCAATATACCTCCTATGAGGGAAAACTATCAGCAGAGAGCGGGGCGTGCGGGACGTAAAAACGCGGGTATTTCAACAATTGTGACCTATGTTTCCGGTGGAACACATGATAGCCATTATTTTTTGCATCCTAACGAAATGATTTCTGGCTCACTACGAAAACCATGGATAGATCGTAACAATCCAAAAATCAGACAGCGTCATATTAATATGCTTGTTTTGAATGATTTCATGGCTACTCCAAACATGAAAACAAAATTTGATGGTATTGTAGATATAGGTATTATTATATTCTGTGAACAGTATGGTGATAATTTCATAGATTTTGCTAAATTGTTTACAGAAAAAATAGGATTATCCACTAATTTGACTATTACTCATTTTAGAGAGATAGAGCAAAGAGTTTTAGCTGAAGGCAAACGTGATGAGTATTTTAATAACAATAGAGAAACCCCAGCATTTGATGTCTTTTATCGCGAAGGTTTTATTCCATCATATTCATTTCCAAAAAATGTTGTAAGATTCTATGTTGAGAAAGAATCTGAACATGGAAAGAATGCTCCTCGAGATATTCAATATGCGCCAGAGCGAGATATCGCCATCGCTCTCAGTGAGTATGCCCCAGGACGTTTTATTACGATAGACAAAAAAATATTTAAAAGTGGGGGTATTTACGCAAATCCACGACCTAGAGGCTTTGAAACGAACCAAGCCGAGTTCTATTTCAAGAACACTGATTATTATAAAGACATTTGTATTTGTTCCGAATGTAACTGGTTTGGTCTGGAACAAGAAGATTCACGCAGATCGGTTTGCCCATATTGCGGTGCAACTATTGTCAAAAATAAAATGTTACGTCCTTGGGGCTTTTCACCTATCAAGGGTGATGAGGCAAAGTTTGAAGACGAAGATGAACAATACACATACGCTGAGGCTCCGTATTACTCCTATGTTCCAGATGATACTAATATGGATAATTACAAGCAAAGTAAAATACATTTTGCCAATCTTCCTGATAGAAAAGTATTGACTGTTAACATGGGTAAAAACAAGAACGGTTTCAATGTATGTAGAAAGTGTGGCGGTGCAGAGGTTGCAGATACGAATTTCAATAAAGCATTTTCTTTTTCACAACCATACCACGATAATCACCCATTATGCCGTCATGATGGTATTGTATCTACTAATATTTTTTTGGGATATGAGTTTTTGACAGACATGTTTATGCTGGATATCTCCTATGATTCATCAAAGCTTGTCGGAAACAGCAATGTGGAAGAGAAAAATATACTTCGAGCGGCTGTAACAACCATGCACGAAACCCTAAAGAAAGCGGTTTCACTTGTTTTAGATATTGACTACAATGAAATCAATGGTGGTTGGCGCCCGAGAATTAAGAGTGACGGAAATTCTCATATAGAAATGTTCTTTTACGACAATCTCACTAGCGGTGCAGGTTATTCATCACTGATCGGCTCTATTTTCGATAAAGTGTTTGATAGGGCAAGGAGTATCCTGTCAGAATGCGAGTGTTCACGTTCTTGCAAGAACTGTCTTGATAATTACTGGAACCAGAGACATCACCAATTGTTTGATAGATACTTGGGCCTTCAGCTTCTCAATTATGCCCGTTATGGGCAGCTGCCAGAGGAATATAATGCCAGTCAACAAGAAGTATTTCTCATTCCCTTACAAAAGCTAATATCAGAAGATACAAACATGCAACAAACTAATCCATCTGTCTTATTTGAAGTTGTTCCTGCTATCAGGAAAAAGCCAGAAAATACAAAGACAAAGATGTATTTAAATCCCTATGATTTGTCGGATTGGTTACCCAATACATTTATTGCATACAGAAATTTGATTGCCAAGAGGTAAAAATGGCCAATTCGTTTTCACCACTTCGTTATCCTGGTGGCAAATCAAAAATATATGACAGGGTTAAAAATCTCATAGAATTAAACTCACTAGGTAATAGAAACTATATTGAGCCTTTTGCGGGAGGATTTGGAATAGGAATACGATTACTCTGTGATAATATTGTACAAAATGTTTTATTAAATGATTATGACTCTCATATATATCATTTTTGGTATTCTGTTATAAATAATACAGATGATCTATTAAAAAAAATTATAGATACACCTATTACTTTAGATGAACGTGGAAAGCAGATATCAATTTATAATAATAATTCTGATGATATTTTAGGTGATGGTTTTGCGACTTTATTTTTAAATCGCGTAAATTATTCTGGGATCATAAATGGTGGACCAATTGGTGGTTTTTCACAACATGGCATATATAAAATTGACTGTCGATTTAATAAAATAGAAATAGTAAATAAAATAAAAAGGATTGCAATGCTAAAAGAGCGTATTTTCATTTTTAATTACGATGCAATAGATTTAATTGTGAACAGGATAGGGGATATTAAGGCAACTTCATTTTTTAATATTGATCCCCCATATGTAATTAAAGGTAATAGGCTTTATACTAATTACTTTAAAGAAGAAGATCATAAAAACTTTGGGGAAATAATTACTAAGCACATTAATAATATACCTTGGATTATTACTTATGATGATTGTCAGCTTATACGAGAAATATATAAGCTGTATCATATTATGGAGTATAGTATCCAACATAATGCAGGAGGCAGTGCAAAAAGAACAGAATTAGTGATTACAAATTTTCAATACAATAATAATTTAAAATTTGTATGGTGAATAATTGGGGGATACATGTATTTCGGGATTATTGGAAGTGTTTTTGTTATTCGGATGGCTGTGGTACTCTGGCCTTATTGAACTGAGCAGATTTTGAGAATAATTTGATACAAGTGGGGTTATAGATCACTTCAGGAAGTTCCAACGTAGAGATTCTTACTTGATGGCGATATTGAATGAACAAGTCACCCGGTTTTTTATGCGTTTTTTTATCAGGTTCATTTTACTTGATTTTTTGAATCTCCCCGCTGTTTATATAGTAGTTTAAGTTAGTTATCTAAAAGTCCAAAATAATTGTAAATAATTGTAAATAGCAGAATCAACGAAAAGAAAATCTTTCAGATTGTTACGAAGAAAACGTTTCATGTTTGCCCATGTCTTTTCTATCGGATTATAATCCGGTGAA
>Ga0268262_10004528_pt1 | contig 14323 bp, 9 predicted proteins | sample TergutNc150P3_FD_190354 | JGI IMG/M metagenome (GOLD analysis project Ga0268262, IMG submission 190354) | Nasutitermes corniger P3 segment gut microbial community from laboratory colony in Florida, USA - Nc150 P3 (SPAdes) (version 2) | ecosystem: Host-associated > Arthropoda: Insects > Digestive... | reverse complement strand
GTTCACCGACAAAAGGGACGGCAAGGCTTACAAAACGGCGGTTATCGGCGGCAAGAAGTGGATGGCGGAGAACCTGAGCGTGAAGACGGGTACTTCTTGGTGCTACGGCAACGACGAATCGAACTGCAAGAAGTACGGCAGGCTCTACGCTTGGTCAACGGCGGCGAAGATGGCCTGTCCCGACGGCTGGCACCTGCCGACGCGGGACGAGTGGGGCGCGTTGGCGAAAGCGGCGGGCGGCACGGGCGCGTACGGCGCGGGCGGCGGCATGGCCGGTAGGAGGTTGAAATCGACAGGAGGCTGGAACGATCTGAACACCGGCGGCAGCGGCAACGGGACGGACAACTACGGATTCGCGGCCCTGCCCGGCGGCCTCCGCTTCCCCGACGGCACGTTCAGCAGCGTCGGCGGCTACAGTTATTGGTGGACGGTCACGCAGACCGCCGACGGCAAAGCCTACGTCAGGGGCTTATCCTCCGACGGAAACGACTTGATAGAGTTCGAGGAGATCGGGAAGGACAAAGGCTTTTACGTCCGCTGCGCAGAGGGCGAAGCGACGGAGAGCGTCATCGACGTTAAGCCTAAGCAGCCCAAAGCGCAGGACGGCGGTTCGGCGGGGGCCGACGGCCGCTTCATAGACCACAGAGAAGACCGATTGTACAAGACCGTCAAGATAGGCGGCAAAACTTGGATGGCAGAGAACTTGAACTACGAGACGGTCGATTCGTGGTGCTATCAAAACAGCCGGGACAGCTGCGCGAAGTACGGCATGCTGTACAAATGGAGCGCGGCGAAGAGAGCGTGCCCGGACGAATGGCGGTTGCCGACGCGGGCGGATTGGGCGGCGTTGGTGAAAGCGGCGGGCGGCGACAACGCCGGGACGAGGCTGAAATCGAAAAAAGGCTGGAACAGAAACGGAAACGGCACAGACAATTACGGTTTTTCCGCTCTGCCCGCCGGTTACCGAAGCAACAGCGGCAAATTCGGCTTTTCCGGCGATTTCGGCGCGTGGTGGACGGCTACGGAGTACCGCAGCGGCAGCGGCTTAGCGTACTATCGTGAAATCTGGTGGGCCGACAACGGCATCGGAGAGGACAACAACGACGACAGCGAGAAAGAGGGCGACGACGACGACGGTTCGGCTGACGGCGCTTATTCAGTCCGTTGTATTATGAGCGACTGAACGCGCGGCGTTGTATGGTTGAGGCGTTCAATTCCGGTTGCTGATAATCGGCGCCGGAATTTTCCCGCCTCTGTTTATGAATCCCGCCGGGGAGAAATTGTTTACCGCCATTATCGGCGCGGTGCCGAGCAGTCCGCCGAACTCTACTTTTTCTCCCACCGTCTTTCCCGGCACGGGGATCAGACGCACCGCCGTCGTCTTGTTGTTCACCACGCCTATCGCGCACTCGTCGGCGATTATCGCCTCTATGATCTCCTCTGGCGTGTCGCCGGGGATCGCTATCATGTCGAGCCCCACGCTGCATACTGATGTCATCGCCTCCAATTTTTCCAACGACAGGCTGCCCCGGCCGACCGCCTCTATCATCCCGGCGTCTTCGCTTACGGGGATGAACGCGCCGCTCAGACCGCCCACGTAGACGCCCGCCATCAGCCCGCCTTTTTTGACCGCGTCGTTGAGCATCGCGAGGGCGGCGGTCGATCCGTGCGCACCGACGCTTGACAACCCCATCACTTCTAATATGTGCGCCACGCTGTCGCCGACGGCGGGCGTGGGGGCGAGCGACAAATCGATGATTCCCATCGTCGCGTTTAATCTTTTGGCGGCCTCTCGCGCAACCAATTGTCCCACCCGCGTGATTTTGAAGGCGGTCTTTTTTATGCACTCGGAGAGTTCGCCGAAGTCAGCGTCCGCGCCGAGGCGTTCCAGAGCCCGCCTGACCGCGCCCGGGCCGCTCACGCCCACGTTTATCACGCGGTCGCCCTCGCCCACGCCGTTGAACGCCCCCGCCATGAACGGGTTGTCCTCCACAGCGTTGGCGAAGACCACGAACTTAGCGCATCCTATCGCGTCGCGGTCTTTCGTGAGTTCGGCGGTCTGTTTGATGATCTCGCCCATGCGTTTCACCGCGTCCATATTGATCCCGGCGCGGGTGGAGGCCGCGTTTACGGAGGAGCATAAACGTTCTGTGTTAGAGAGCACCGTCGGTATGGTGTTCATGAAAGCGTTTTCGCCCGCCGTCGCCCCTTTATGGACTAACGCAGTGTAACCGCCGATGAAGTTCACGCCGCAGTCGCGGGCCGTGTTGTCCAAAGCGGCGGCGATTTGCACGAAGTCGTCCTCGGCCTTCCCCAATAGGCTCACCGGCGTTACGGAGATGCGCTTGTTGACGATGGGTACGCCGTACTCGCTTTCGATTTCGTGTCCTACGGAGACTAAATTTTTCGCGGACTCCGTGATTTTCTTGTAGACGCGCTCGGCCGTCCCCGCGCCGGAGTCGGCGATACAGTCGAACAGGGATATGCCCATAGTGATCGTGCGGACATCAAAATTGTCCTTGTCGATCATCTCATTGGTTTCGAGAATTTCGTTTCTGTCTATCATAATCAAATCTTATGCATCGCGTTGAAGATATCTTCGTGCTGTATCTTTATGGACATCCCTATCTCCGCGCCGAGAGCGTCTAACGCGGCGGAGATATCTTCGAATTTACGCGCGCACTTGCTCGTGTCCACCAGCATTATCATGTGGAAGTAGTCGCTCATCACCGACTGGCTCAAGTCCATGACGTTTATATCAATGGAAAAAAGCAGACCGCTGACTTGTGCGATTATGCCCATTCTGTCTTTGCCCACCACGGAGACTATCGCTCTCATAATGATTGTTCCTTTGTTAGTATACAATATTAAATATACATTATAAATATCTTCAAAGTCAAATCAGATTTTGATTTATCGCGACGCGAAGCGGCGCATATAGGGGATAACGGCATAGCGGTAGACACCGCGCCGACGTTTTTGACGTTGCGACGCGAAGCGGCGCATGTTTTAAGAAGTCCCCGCCCCTAATTATAGGGGGGCGGGGATTGACGGGTGGGGGGAGGCGCGCCCCGGTGGGGCGCTGTTTGCCTAGTTATCGGCGGGGCGTTGCGGGGCAACAGCGCCCCACAGGGGCGCGCCCTCCCCGCAGGGTGGGTAGCGGAATAAAAAAGGACGGCATAGCCGTCCTTTTTTATGTAGCGAGGGAGGGCGCTGCCCTCCCCTTAGTTGATTTTGACTTTATCAGTAGAAATTCTTCTCCGAATAATGCGGCCCGTCCGGATTGTCGTAAACGAGCTTCTTCACCTCGGCTTTGGGCGCGGGGAAGTTCAGCTTGCCTTCCTCGATCATGCGCTCTTGGTCTAACAGGCCCGGGTCTATCTTCCCGGGGAGGGCTTGGTACTTGGCGCCGTTTTTATCTATCAGATAGAAGTTCTCCGACCTCAGGCGGAGCGGGTTGAAGGAGTTGTTGTGCATACGGAACAGCACCGTGCCGCCCTTAATGGCGGTGATGGAGAGCAGGATGTCGTACTTGTTTATCTTCCTGAACATCACCGTGTCCGTGTAGTCGGTGATCACGGAGAGGAACGCCGACAGGCTGTGGAGGTTGGCTTTGTAGCAGTCGCTCAGGAGTTTTTGGGCGTTGGCGTCGGTGGAGTCGAAGTATAGCGCCACTTTGGCGTAGTACTCCGCCTGTATCAGGGATTCTTCGCCGCCCTCTTTGTCTTTGATTCCGTCGTCGTACAGCATTCTGCCTTTGTCGGTGTTTTCTTTGACCACGCCTTTGATGACGCCGGCGCGTTTATCCCTGAACGGCGAGGCGTCGGCGGCCTTTTCGATCGCCCGGTCGTAGTATTTGAGGGCGTCGATGAAGCGGTCGTTGGCTGCGCTCGAGTCGCCGAGCTGCACGAGGAACGCGGCGTAGTTTTGGCGCAGGGCCGGATCCGCGTCGTCCTTGAGCTGCGCCTCGATGTCTTCCATGAGCAGCGGGATGGCGTCCATTTTGGCGCTGCCCTCGTTGAGCACCATATTCGCGCGCGTGATGCACATCTCGAGGAAGCGGTTGCGCAGCTTCGTCGAGACCTTGTTCGGGTTGGCCGCCACAGCCTTCCGATAGTTGATGTAGGCGGTCTTGAGCTGCGTGCGGCGCACGTCGCCCGTGGTCTTCTTGGCCATGTCGTAGGCCTTGTCTCCGGCAGCCTCCTCCCCGGTCGTACAGGAGAACAGCAGCGCCGCCGCGCCGACGCCGACAAGCATACGTAACGTAAACTTCATGCACCCCTCCTTAAAGTTTCACCGACGCGCCGCTTAGCGCGTCTATTATATTGAATGGTAAGCGTTTCCCGTGTCCGGCAAAAGCTCTATATTAATATAAATATGGTTTTCAGCCATGCGCAATGTCAACCTTTTCGTTTGAGTTTTTAAAAATGCAAGATACGCAGGGACGCTACAGCTCCGCCGTACGTGTCGTGAAAGCCCTCCGGAACGGGGGGTTTGAGGCGTTTTTCGCGGGCGGGTGGGTGCGCGACCGCGTGATGGGCGCCGCGTCCCTGAGCGACATAGATATCGCCACAAGCGCCGCGCCGGACGACGTCCGCCGCCTCTTCGGGCGCACGGTGGGGGTCGGCGAGCAGTTCGGGGTGATGATCGTCCTCGAGGGCGGAACCCCCTTCGAGGTGGCGACCTTCAGGACCGACGTGGGCTCGGCGGACGGGCGGCACCCCGAAAGCGTCGTCTACACCGACGCCGAAAACGACGCCCTGCGCCGCGACTTCACCATAAACGGGATGTTCTACGACCCCGTAACCGACGAAGTGATAGACTACGTAGACGGGCGGGCGGGCATAGACGCCCGGATAATCAAGGCGATAGGCGACCCCGAACAGCGGTTCCGGGAGGATTATCTGCGGATGCTGCGGGCCGTGCGCTTCGCCGCCCGATTCGGCTTCGGCATAGAGGAACGCACCTTCGAGGCGATACGCGGGAACGCGCACCGCATAAAGGCCGTGTCCGCCGAGCGCGTCTACGCCGAGATGTGCAAGATGCTTGCGGGGCCGAATCCGCATAGGGCCTTAGAGACGCTGAGCGTTACGGGATTGCTCAAAAACTTCCTGCCGGAGGTTGAGAATTTGCGCGGGGTGGAGCAGCCGGCGCAGTTCCACCCGGAGGGCGACGTGTTCGTCCACACGGCGAAGACGCTGAGCCTGCTGCCGGAAAACCCGTCTTTGACTTTAGCCTGGGCCGCCCTCCTGCACGACGTCGGCAAGCCGGCCACGAAGAGCGTCTCCGACCGCATCCGCTTCAACAACCACAACGTCGCGGGGGCGAAGATGTCCGTGAACATCCTGAAGCGTCTGCGCGCCCCCAACGCGGTCATAGACGCGGCGGCGGCCATGGTGGAGAACCACATGAACTTCATGAACGTGAGCAAGATGCGCCTCTCCACGCTTAAGAAGTTTTTGTCCCGTGAGACGATCCGCGACGAACTGGCGCTGCACAAAGCGGACTGCCTGTCGAGCCACGGGGATTTGGAGAACCATCGGTTCGTGGAGGAGAAGCTCGCCGGATTCAAGCCCGACGAGATAAAGCCGAAGCCGTTCGTCACGGGGAGGGATTTGATCGATCTGGGGCTAAAGCCGGGGCCGGTCTTCGGGAGGATCCTGAGCGCCGTCTACGATTTGCAGCTTGAGGAGAAGGCCGTGTCGAGGGAAGAGGCGCTGTCGGCTATGCGCGGGATGATCAACAAATAACCGTGGAGACCGTTCTATGTCCGTCAAAAAAAACTACGCCGTATCGATATGCGCCGCGCTCCTTACGGCGTGCGGGCTGACGCGCCCCCTGTCCGCCCAGCCGGACTACTTCTTCGAGTCCTACGACTCCGGCATATACGGCATAAGCGACCGCCATTTCAGGGGCGTTCTGTTCCCGGAGGTTTACAAGAGCCTGCCGAGCGTAAAGGCGGCCTACCCCGGTTTGGCGCCGGCGGACGGCTCCGGAGTCGGCGTCGGCCTCTTGCCGGATCAGATCGTCAATTCCAAAGGCGCGGGCTGGGACGCGCTCTACGCCCATGCCGACTTCAACCTTTCGCCCGTCGCCGCCGGGCTGTGGCTGGGGAACGCGCACATCGGGGATTCGTATCAGGTGTATGAATACTACGACATGGCGGGCGCCTGGGACATTCGGGAGTTTTCGCTGCGCGGGGCGGTTTGGGCGTCGCCGGGCCGGGACGGCCGGTTCCTCGGGGCGTCGGCGGTCTTCGACGCGGACAGCTTCTACGCGGACGCCGACGACGACGGGGACTTCGGCGGGTTCTACGACGACAAAAGCTACTGCCTTAACGTGAATGCGCTTGTCAGGCTGACCGGCGATTACCGGCTGAGGGCCGCTTTCCGTACGCGCAACAGCTACGCCGACAACCCGGAGGACGCGCGCGACGACAACGGCAGGCACTTCACGGACGCCGTTTCCGTGACTCTGCTGGACGGCAAGCTGAGGACGCTTGAGATTACGGCGCGGAACGTCTTCGCCGTGAACAACGCCAGCGTGAAGAGCGACACGGTGACGCTGGCGCTGCGTTACGCGCAGGGCGGCGCGTTGAACTATATGAAGCACACGCTCTTCATCGGATTGACGGCGGACGTCGGCGCGGCGTATCCGTCTAAAATAAGTCAGCGCGCCGGCAGCTTCCTATACTACCACTACCTGCGCCGGATGACCGGCGAGGGCCGGACGCTGAGCGTTGAAGCCGCCGCGCCGATAGTCGCCGACATAGACCTGTTTCGGGGTCTGCGCTGCATGCTGTCGGTCCGCCCGAAGATCGGCTACGCGAACACCGCGCCGCTTAGCGCGTCGGAAGACGCAGTGCGCCTTAAACCGCAGCATAAATTCGTGACGGAGCTGTCGGAAGCGGAGATAAGCCTGCACGGGACGGCGGGGGATAAGATCGGCTTCGCGTTCATGCCGTCCGTAAAGAACAACGTGTTCTTTACGGCGCTGGAGGCGAGGTACAGGTTCTAACCGAAATCCCTACCAGTCGGCCTCGACCTCCCCGCCTATGATCTGCGAGCTGTTCGCCGTGTATTGATGTATCTCGAACTCGTTCCCGTCGGGATCCTTCAGCCAGATCTGGTATGTGGAGTCGCGCCCTAATTTTTTAGGCGTGAATTCGATTCCCCGAGCCGACAGGGATTCCGTCGCGGCGTCTATGTCCGGCGTTTCCAAGCAGAAGTGGGCGAGCCTGCCCAGCGCGGCGGCGGAGCTTCGGGAGACGTCTTCGAAGAGCTCTATGAAGTTGCCGTCGCCGAATTCGAGGTAGACTCCGAAGAGGCTCCCGTTCCTGTTGAAGACGAAGCGTTTCCGGAAGCCGAGCTTGCTGTAAAACTCGACCGATCGGCCGAGGTCTTTCACGTATATGCACACGTGGGCGAGTTTCGTGAAAACAGGCGGCGGCGTTTCGACCGCGGCTTCGGCCGCCGCAGCCGCGGAACCGCCCGACACGTCGAAATCGGCGGCCGCGTCGTCCTGGGGTTCCCAGCCGATCTCCCACTCGTCGCCCTTTTGGGCTTCCTGCGGTTGAACCGGCGCGGCGGGGGCGGGGGACGGAGCGAGCTCGAATACGCCGGAGTCGGTTACTTCCGGCACGGTCGAGACGGTCTCCGCCGGCGGTTCGTCGCTTGGCGCCGAAACAGCGGCGCCATTATCGGCGGTATTTGTGTTGACGGCCGGCCCGAACTCGAATACGCCGGAGTCGGTAACTTCCGGCACGGCCGCGACGGACGGAAGTTCGTCGTTTACCGCGGAAATGGCGTTGCCGTTATCGTTACTGACGGCATTGACGGCCGGCCCGAGTTCGAATACGCCTGAATCCGTCACTTCCGGTACGGTCGCGACGGTCTCCGCCGCCGGTTCTCCGCTTGTCGTCGGAACGGCGTTATCGGTGTCATTGTCATTGCTGACGGCGTTGACGGCCGGCCCGAACTCGAAAACGCCGGAGTCGGTAACTTCCGGCACGGTCGCGACGGTCTCCGCCGTCGGAACGGCGTTATCGGTGTCATTGTCATTGCTGACGGCATTGACGGCCGGCCCGAACTCGAAAACGCCGGAGTCGGTAACATCCGGCACGGTCGCGACGGTCTCCGCCGCCGGTTCTCCGCTTGCCGCCGGAACGGCGTTATCGGTATCATTATCATTGCTGGCGGTACCGACGGCCGGCCCGAACTCGAATACGCCCGAATCCGTCACCTCCGGCACGGTCGAGACGGACTCCGGTTCGTCGCTTACCGCCGAAACGGCGTTGTCGGTATCGTTATTGACGGCCGGCCCGAACTCGAAAACGCCCGAATCCGTCACTTCCGGCACGGTCGCGGCGGTCTCCGGTTCGGCGGCGGTTGCGGCGGGCGGTTGATCGGCCGCCGGCGCCGTCTTACGCCCGGAAACCTGCGGCGGGGCAATGAACATGCCTTCGTCCAGCGACAGTTCGTCGGAATCCTTGTCCTCCGCCTCCTCGTTCCCGCCGTCCGCGCCGCGCCGGAAGAGTTTGGAGAAAAAGCCGCCTTTTTTCTGCGGAAAATCGTTGTCGAGGGGGTCGGACGGGGGCGGCGGCGCCGATACGTCGAAATCCGCGCCGTCGGCCGTTTGCGCGGGCGCGGACACCTCGAACGCGCCGGTGTCTAAGCCGCCGCCGCGCTGCGGCGCCGCTTGACGCAGCGTATCCACTAAAAACACGTTCGTTTCCGTCTCTATGTGCTCTTCCGAAGAGACCGGCGCGGGTCGGGCGCCGGCCAAATCGAAGATATCTACCTCGTCGTCGTCATGCTTATTGCCGTTGTCCATTAACGCCTCCGGTGAACAGCTTATTCGCTTAGGTTTGGCTGGATTCTCTATGCTATATCAATATAATAAATACAAAAGTCAAATTCAAATTTTTTAAAATCAAAATATCGCCGCCCGAATCGACGTCAACGGCCTCCGGCGGGAACGGCGCGGATCGCCGGCGGCGGGCTCCGGCTTTTTGAAGATTCTGTAGAAATTCTATTGGCCGTAGGTCTGCCGTAATATATTTTTTCGGTAGTGATTCGGCGGGGCGGACGCGGCTGGGGGAACGCCGGGCGCGGACCGCGTTCATTACACAAAATAATAAACACATTAATTGAACGGAGAACTTACGTATGAGTTTTTTCGCAAAGCGGTGGGGGCGGGCGCTGTCGTTTACGGCGATGCTGGCGGTCGGGGCGGTTTGCTGGATGGGTTGCGGAGGAGATGAGGACGGCGTCGGCTACGGCGGGCTTGTCACCGTCGAGGGGGAGGCGTGGGTGCATTGTTATTATACGGGGACCGATTCAACCGGAACGCCTTACGGCGACAGTCATTGTTCCGGCATTATGTTTAAGCCGAACGGGACGGTGATTAACGGGTGGAAAGATGAAGGAGAGGAATGGTATTTTGATAGCGATCATGCCATGAGATATTCTACCAAAGGAAATAAATTAACCGTCTCTTTAGACGGTCAGTCGCAAACAGTGACTTACAACGTTTCCGGCAAAACATTGACAATGAGAGCCTCGAACGGTTCTACCTCCCCAACGTATACCAAGACCAAAATCAACTCCGGCGGTGCGAATAATAACAACGGCGGCGGCGGGAATAACAACAACGGCGGCGGGAATAATAATATCTATACCGTTACGTTGAGGGGGGACACGGAGTATAGTTTTATCACGCAGTTCAGTATGGACATAGACCCGAACTACGATCTTGGATTTAAAAACAAATTCAAAGAGGGAGACACCGTAATGGTCTTCGCCGGGTATGATGAGGAAACAGAGTTTTTAAATTGGACAGTTACCTCCGGCGTCGTTCCGTTGTTTCCGAATGATTTCGGTTTAAACAGCGAAGTTTTGGTGTTCGTCATGCCGGCGAAAAACGTTACATTGACCGCTAACTGGACGACAGTTCCGGTTGTCCCTCAAACCTACCCGGTAACCATATTATACGCCGGAGAATCTTCGCTGGGCGCCGGATTTTACCGCGAAGGGGAAACCGTTACGATAATCGCCGGAACGAAGCAAGGCAAGTCGTTTGACGGGTGGATATCCGACGATGTGTATTTTGACGACGAGACCTCTTACATAACAACGTTCGTAATGCCGGATTACCCGGTAACCATATACGTGAATTGGGCGGACGCCGTCGTCGGCTTCGGCGACGCGAAAGTCAGGTTCGCTTGGGAATCGGCGGAGCAGCGTTTCATTCAGAGCATCGCCGCGAATACTGAAGACGTGGCTTATTGGTATGAAGAAATTTTCTTGAGCGGCTATTACAATGATTTGGACGCCACGGACTATCCGTACTTTTCAGGAAACGAAAACGTACCGGTCAACCTCTATTCGCGCACGCTTCATAGCGAGACCGGCTCCCCCTATAAAGGCAAGTATTTCGATACCTACGAGGGCGGTTATACCGCTGTGGCCACCGTTGAAGATAGGTATATATATGATCCGTACTACGGGCCTCAATTGTATGACATCGTAGCGAACTACGCTATCGACGTCGACGGGGCCGGCGGCAGAGCGTTCTTCGAGATCGCCTTTGACGTCGGAGTCTTCCTTGACGGCTATGACGACATTGGTTGGTTTGACGACTCGTTCTACGACGACGCGGCCCCTCCGCGCTTGGAAAAGAAAAAGGCCGCGAAGCTATTGAAGAAGCTCAAGAAAGACGGCGTGACCTACTATGTCTTCAAGAGGGCGGCGAAGAGGTAACGCTGCGGCGGCGCTTAACAAGAGTAGACGTTTGATTCACAAACTGCCGGCGCCGATCGCGCCGGCGGCTTTTTTTACGTTGGAACGCGCTTGAATCACTCCTCCCCTTCGCCGTCCGCTTCCCGCCCCGGCGGGTAGACCCCCGTTAGCGCCAGATATCCCGCGTCGTCGATGCGCTTTCTCAGGTACATGTTGTTTGCTATGATCATCACCCGCTTTCCCATGTATATTGACTTGGTGTGGTACGGAGTGAGCTTGGTGGGCATGGACAAGCAGGCGGCCAATCGGACCGACTCGGTCAGCGTCAGGTTCAGGCTGTTCTTTTTGTAGTAGATTTTCGCCGCCGCTTCGCAGCCGAAAATGTTCTTTCCCCACTGCGCGTAGTTCATGTACAGCTCTAAGATGCGGTCTTTCCCCAAATACTTCTCCATGAGCAGCGTGTAACCGAGTTCCTTGATCTTCCGCTCGAAACTCTTCTCCGGGGTGAGGAACAGATTTTTCGCGAGCTGCTGCGTGATAGTGCTCGCGCCGCGCTGTTTGCTGACGCTGGCGGTCTTGTTGTACTCGATGGCGTCTACTATGGCGTCTAAGGAGAAACCGGGATGCGTGTAGAACCCGTCGTCCTCGACGGCCAAGACCGCGTAGATCAAGGTCTTCGAGATGGAATCCAACGGGACGAATTTCTGCGTCAGCGAGTCGTTCTCGCCTTTGCCGCGCAGCTCTTGGCGGTATAGGGACATGTAGGCGGACTCAACCGGGTTCTCGGTTATCAGCGCCTTCACCTCGTTTATGGGCTTCATCAGCGTGTCGTTGAAGTAGCGGTAGCCTTTAAAGAGGAGGAAAGTCGCGGCGAGGGTGAAGAGCACGGCGTACGTTACGAATACGGTCTTTATGATTGTCCAAATGACGAGCAGGATTGTTACTATTATGTGTCTTTTGCGTTTTTCCGGATTTGACATATTGTTTGGATTTTTTGTTAAAATGTTTTAGGTGTTGTCAATGTTAAATACGGGGCGAACGCATAGGTTCGCCCCTGCGAATACCGACGATTATTTCAGTATCAAATTTCTCTGTACTGCAATGCCGTTGTTCAGGTTCAGTTTTATCAGGTACATGCCGCGCGGGAGATTGGTTCGGTTCAATGTTATTTCGGCGCGGCTGCCGGATTTATTAAATATGCGCTTGCCTTGTATATTGTAGACGCTCAGGGCGGTTATCTCACGTCCTGCGGCGGCGGTGAAAGTCACGGATTGCGGTCTTACGGTCATCGCGCAGCCGTGTTTTGATAGGGAGACGTTTTTCGGCAGTACGGATGTTGGGTTATTGCCGGACTTGCTCGTGTCGGCGGGGTCGAGTTTGGAGACCACGTAGGCGAGGGCGCCTAAGAGGCCGGCGTTGTAGTCTATGCCGCCCTCGGTCAGCTCGTAGTCGGTGACGCTCTCTTTGAAGGAAGACGAGTTCCGGGTTCCGCCTACTAAATATCCGAAAGACTTGTTTCTCTCGGGTATAGTCATATTGGCTTTTCCGGCGTCGTTAGGATTGTCGTCCCTCAAATATACGTTTCTGTGGTGGGGGAACATAGGGCTTTTATTGCAGCCTTCGCAGAATCCCACGATAAACGATTGCTTGGCGGTGTTGCCGCCGAGAACATAGTCTATTTGGTCGTATATGAACTGGTCATATTGGGTGACGTTTTTCGCCGAAGAATAAAGCGCTACGCTGAACGCCGTGTTGCCGGCATAGCGCAGCTGCCCCCAGCCGCCGCCGAGGGTTGAGACTTTTTCGTTGTTGATGTTGCTGGGGTTGGTATATTTGGTCACGAACTCGTCCAGCGCGACTTTAAGATACGCCTCTCTGTCATCGGCGACGGCTGCGGCCGCGGCGTAAGCCGCGAGGTCGTGAGAGTTTGAGTAGTCAAGAACATGATAGCTGCCTTTAACTTGATTTTTGTCTATAGCGTTTTTATATGACGCGTCTCCGGTCGCCCGATACATTTCCGAGGCCGCCACAACAAATACCGTCTGTGGGTCTTTGTGCGCGCCGTAATAGCTGCCTGAAGCGGCTCCCGCCGAAACGCTCTTTTTCCCGTTTGCGTAAGTATAAGCGTTCTTCGCGTGGTTAAGACATGTATCGGCGTAAGCGGCGTCGTATTTGCGGTAGATTTTCGACATTACGGCGAGAGCTCCGGCGGCGAAAGACGCCATCGGGCCGTCGTTCGGGTTTTTAGCTATGGCGCGCGAGCCTTCCGACTCTCCGCCCTCGCTTCTGGGCAGGGTCGACATCTTTCCCGCCGTAACCCACTGCTTGTGGTCTAAATTGCCGTCGCCCTTTTCATAATAAAACGTGCTGCCGTCGGGCGTGGCCTTGATTATCCAGTCGGTGGCGTATTTAAGCTCCTCAAGCAAATCTGGTATGCCGTTGGGAGCGCCGCCCTCTATGCCCCACTTGCCGGAAGCCGCGTAGTCGCTGTAGTCCTTGCCGTGATATAGATCGTGAAAGCCCGTCGGAAACGTCTCGTACGCCTTGGCGAGCATATAAGCCGAATAGTAGAACGTCTGCCCGAAGAGCACGTGGTCGCCGCAGTCGAACCACCCGCCCTCAAGGTTGCGCGACCCGTCGGCGTCCTTTACGAAACTGACTTTGTACGTATGGTCCATGAGCAGCCAGTTAGGCCCGATCCCCGACCTCTGCGCCCCGTAGAATCGCGTGACCATCCAAAGCGCCTTCTTGTACTGCTCTTTGTTGAACTTCCCAGCCGCAGTCTGGGCGTAAACCGCGCCCCCGGACCCGGCAACCCCCAAAATCACGCCCAAAACGGCGACAGCGGCTAAAAAACGGCGTTTCATCATAATTTGACTCCTTTTTGTGACGGGTCGGGTGAAAAACAGGCCTACGGAGCGGTAAATCGCGCCGATAACATATATAATATAAGGAATAATACGGAAAAAAGCAAGTCTTTCGGATAAAAAAATGGCGTCCGGCCTAAAATTCGCCCGCCGGCTATACCCATGACATGCATTAGCGGCGGTACCGCCGTCGCGGAAAGCCGCGCAAAAAGAGCGTCGAAAACCTGCATGAGCCTCGACGGCGTCCAGCGCCAAACGGCGGGGACGCCCGGATTTTTAATTTGGTATTGACTTCCTGGCCCCGCCCTAATCCGGCCGTCGGCAACATTGACGTGCCGGAGACGCGGGCTGACAGGGTTAAGAGGGCCTTGAATAGGATGCTCCTCTCGTTGGCGGCGACGTTCCGGCTTTAGGGGGGACGGCGGGCGGAGGCCGCGAAAAATTTTAAAAAAATTTGACTCGCCGACCGCCAATATATTATATTGATAGATAATGATGATCGTCATCGCGGAGCCGGTACGCGCTCCCGCGCTTGTGAAACTACTCTTGGATAGGGGGGATTATGGCGTTTGGGATTCTTGACCCGCTGACCGCTACGTCGGCCGCTTTGCCCGCCGCCGACGCTATTGACGCGCCGTACAGGTACGCGACCGCCCGCGCCGACCGCCGACCGACAGCCGCCTGCGGCGTTGACGGCATGACCCCCCCCCCCCCCCC
>Ga0268262_10004527_pt1 | contig 14326 bp, 9 predicted proteins | sample TergutNc150P3_FD_190354 | JGI IMG/M metagenome (GOLD analysis project Ga0268262, IMG submission 190354) | Nasutitermes corniger P3 segment gut microbial community from laboratory colony in Florida, USA - Nc150 P3 (SPAdes) (version 2) | ecosystem: Host-associated > Arthropoda: Insects > Digestive... | reverse complement strand
GAGTTATCAATAGCCAGGCCGTTTTCCACCGCCGCCATGACGCCCGTCCTTTCGCCAGCCAGAGCCTCCCTCAACTCCGCAGCGGTTTCGACGGGGGCTAAACGCTCGTCGGACGCCGTGAAGGCGTCAATGGCATCAAGCCTTTCCATCGCGTAGCCAAAGGCGTTTTCTGTTTCGGGAGGAACATACGCCGCGAAAACCTGCAACGCTAAGCCGCCCGCCCTTAAACGGGGCAAATCCACATGAACGCCTTTTACGGCTTCGCGCAGGTCTTTTCCCTCCATCAGTGAAAAAACCGAGTCGCAGTGAAGATCAACAACTTTATGCGCCATGCTTGCTATTTTTTTACGGCCTTCCGGTTTCAAGGAACTTTGTGGTAAAAACGCTTTCGGGTATCGGGTCATCGTATTTTAAGTTAACTACGATAAGCGAAGTGGAAGTGCCTTCGGCAAGGCTTGTCATTTTTGTCTGATAAGGGGCAAGCCTGCCCTGCGTTTCGCGATACTCCGGAATCTCAAGCAGCTTAACCTGGCTTCCCTTCCTGTCGTAAAGCTCTATTCTATAAATTACATAGCTGCCAGCGTCTATCCACTGGATCATTTTTGAATACTGGTAATTCTGGTCTTTCGAAGCCGATTCTATTACATGGCAATCCTTGCCATTGAGTTTTTCTGTCCGTAAAATTTTATGATTGTCCAGATCGGTTTTGCGGTCAGCCGACGAAATATCGTCATAGGAAAAGTCAGAGCCCATAAAGCTGCCGGAACCTTCTGACGCGGCAATACGCCTTATCTTTCCCAGGCTTGGAAGGAAAATCCACTGATCCTTTTCCCTGCCCGGATTTTCCATGGTAAGGAAGCGGCTTCCCCTGACAGATGCCGGCTCCTGAAACACGATCACCGCCCTGGCGTTTCCCTGAGCGTCCTTTTTTGAATACTGATCCATAACGCGCTCGGTAACTGTGCCGTTTTTGGCTGTAATGATCATCCTTGAGCGGGTGCTGATCGTATCAGCCTTTATCCGGTTTCGCGATTGCTCAACTATCGACGCCGCGTCCTGGGCGCTTGCCGCAGCGGCAACCAAAGCGAAGAAAACAAACGCCGCGATAATTTTTTTATTCATTTTTATACTCCTTGCGAATGAATTTTGGATTAACTGTCAAAAGCAAAACCGGAATCACGGTAAGGCTTGCCAGAGCGCTTGAACACATCGTAAGGGCTATTAAAAGCCCCAGGTGCTGCAGCATGATAAACTGGGAAAAAACAAGCACGGCAAAACCCGCGCCCACGGAGACGGCGTTTATAAGTATTGCCTTGCCGGATGACGCAAAGGTATTAAAAAGAAAATCCCCCTTCCCCCCGCTTGCCAAATATTCCCGCTTGTAGGCTTCCATGTAATGAATGGTATAGTCTATCCCGATTCCCACGGAAACGCTTGCCACCATTGAAGTCCCGATGTTCAGCTTAATCCCCGCAAAACCCATAACAGCGAAATTAACCAAAATGCAAATGGATAAAGGGGTAATGCCCACAAAACCCGCAATCAGCGAACGGTTCGAAAAAGTGATAATAAGAAATACCGTAAGGATAGAAATCAACACCGAGATGATCTGGGACTCCACTACCAGGCGGTTAAGGGAACTTTCTACCAGGGCGCTCCCGCCAACGATGGTCTTTACAGCTTTTGGAAAATTATCTTCGATGTAACCGCGAATGTCGCTTATCGCTTTGCCTGTATCTTTATCGCCTGTAGTGCGCAGCTGGATCGTGGTTTTTATGGCGGTCGGCAGTAGCGGATCGTTGGCATAGGCGCTTATGTTTCCCGAAAGCAGGATAAGGTAATTTGAAACAAGCTGCATAAGCTCTTCCGGCCTGGTTTTGCCGTAGCGCTCAGGGTCCGCCGGAATCTCGTAATAAGAGGCCCCTTCATAGTTGATTAGCTTTTCCATCTGCCTGACAAGATCGCTTGCGTTCATTGAACGGTTATTACCTGAATAAGCGGCTTCCTTTAAAAGGGCGACCATTTCGGCGGCGCTTATACTGAGTCGCTCCTTATCGCTCTGAATAAAAGCGTCATCGTCATAACTGCCCCCGCCAAAAGAATCAAAGCCAAAATTCCCAAAGCCGAACGAATCGAAGCCAAAGCTGTCTCCCCCATCATCGAAAGCTGCGACGGGCTTTATTCCATCGGGGCTTTCATCCGCGTTAAAGACCTGGTTAATCCGCTTGACAAGATCGGTAAAGCCCATTACTTTACCGACTTCGCCTATGTTTTCCTCGAGGTAGGCGCCCAGATTGTCCATGGCGAGAAGGGCTTCCGGCATAAGCAGCGTATCGGTATCTTCCGCCTGGGCAACTACGCTGACTATCTTCGAGCCGCCGAATTTTTCCCTGATAAAACGATCGGATCTGTAAATATCGGTTGAGGTTTTAAAATACTCTACAAAAATATTGTCGATTACTATTTTAGAAACTCCCCAAACCGAAAGGGCAACAATAATTCCCACTGTAAAAATTACAGCCGCCCTTTTACCCGCTATCCTGACTAAAGCGCCTGTAATGGCTGAATCAATAGCATCCGCTTTTTTATCTTTTGCCTTTATAACCCGAGGCCCCCGGATTATTAAGAGCGACGGGATCAGGGTTACCGCGACCAAAAAAGAAACCAGAACGCCAAAAGTGGAGAAATAGCTGAATTCCCTTATTGGCACAACGCTGGTAAAACCAAAAGAAATAAAACCGGCAAGCGTGGTTATGGCAGCCAGGAATACCGCCTTCCCAATTCTTCTAAGCAAAGCCAGGATCAGCGCGTAGTGTTCTTCCCGGCTCATTTCACCCTTTCCTTTAACAGCTTCGATGTAATGGGTAACAATGTGTATGCCGTAAGCGCTGCCTACCGCTACCAGGATCACCGGAAGGACTGTCGAGATCACCGAAAGCTTGATTCCAAAAAGGGGCATGGCTCCCATTGACCAGACTGCCGCCGTGAGTACCGAAACAAGGGGCAGAATCACGGGGGTAAAGCGCCTGAAAGAAAAGAAAAGGACAAGAAGCACAACAACAGCCACCAGGGGTATCATGACCGCCAGGTCAGTCCTCATGGCTTCGTTAATGGTTGCGCTGATTACGGGAATTCCCGTAACGTACACCTCGGCGTAACCGGAAAACATTTCTTTGGCAATCTCCCGTATCGTTATAAAACTCTCTATTATTTCCGGGCGGCTTGCCATTTCAGCGCTTATGTCCAGCGGGATAAGGATCTGCGTAGCTTTGAAATCATCTGAAATGAGGGCGCGGCGGTAAATATCCCAGGAAAGGAGCTTGTTTTTCAGAGCGGCAATTTCCGCTTTGGTTCCGGTAAAATCGTCCCCTACGATTTTTTGGACAACTATCGAATCCCCTTCGGAATAAATATAATCGGAAGAAACCAGGGAATTTACATTCCCCGCGATTTCTATGTCTTCCATCCTTTTGTTGAATTCCCGAATCCTGTTTAAAAAGCCTGAGTCAAATACATCGCCGTATTTTCGTTCCAAAGCTACCAGAATAAATATTGATGAACCGAAAGTATCGTCAATATAGCGCGAAACCTGCCTTGCCCCGTCATTCTCCGGCACAAAACGGATATTGTTGTTGTCCAATTCCGCCTTTGGAAGCTGGAAAGCAAAAAAAACCGTGATGATTGCGATAACAAAAACAATAATAAAAGGATGGGAAAAGAAATGTTCCAAAAATTCTTTTTTTACACTGCTCATTTTGACCTCAAACCGATCTTAATAAAATGATCTTATTAAAAATATGGAGCCTTGACTATCGGTTTCTCTTGTTATATGACAATAAATATGAGAAAAGTTGCTTTTTGCCTGCTGTCGATAACCTCTTATTCGATTATGCTTTTCTTGTTGCATGGATGTTACTCAACGCCTGTTCAACACAATACTGAAATCATTGCTCCGGTAGAAACAGAAACCGTCGAAGACGAAGAAGAAATTCCTGAGGAGTTTCTTCCGCTTGAATACGAACTGCCTCCGCCGAATAATAATTTTCCCGTTTCCAGTTTCAAAGAAATTTGGGCCTATATTGTCGCTGGTTCGGAACAGTCGCTGAATATAAACTTCCCCGTTACAGATCTGGTTTACCATGGCGCAGAGGTGGATTCTTACGGCAAGCTTGTTGACATTCCCAATATCAGAAATATTTCATCTTTCCGGGGCAGAAAACACTTTGAGGCGGCATGCAGCAGCAGATCGCTGACTCACTTTGTTCTTATGGAAGGCAGCAACGAGCGCAAGGCTTTAATCAGGGATCTATTGGAAGCCGCAAGGCCATACGACGGGCTTCAGATCGATTTTGAATATGTACCCGCGAGAGATGGCGCTGTTTTTCTCTCGTTTTTAAGAGAGCTGCGCGCCGGCCTGGGCGATAAAATCTTCTCCATCGCCCTCGCCGCCAGAACGAGAACCATAAGCGATGACGTGTACGATTACAATAAAATTAAGCCCATTGTAGACCGGATCCTGATCATGGCCTATGACGAACACTGGTCAGGCAGCGAGCCAGGCCCTGTCGCTTCAATGCCCTGGTGCCAGCGGGTGGCGCGTTACGCAATGGATACCATCGGAGCGGAAAAACTAATCATGGGGCTGCCGTTTTACGGCAGGAGCTGGGGAAGCATGAATCCCAACAGGGCTTTAATAAATTCAACCATCGAGAACATTATAAGAGATCAAAAAATTACAGACATACAAAGGGAAAACGGCATCCCCTATTTCAAGTACACTATGCCGGTTTCAATAACGCTTTATTACGAAGACGTTTATTCCCTTTCTTCGCGGCTTGATATGTACAAAAAAATGGGCGTAAACCAGGTCGGCTTCTGGCGGCTTGGATACGAAGCCAGGTCTTTCTGGTCCGTTATAGGGCTGGAGAAAGCCGCTCCTTAGAGGCGTCATGAAAATACTGGTAACACCGACCACCTTCAAACCCGATTCTGAAAGCCCCGCCATGGAAAAGCTGCGTTCCTTTGCCTCGGAGCTGGTTTTTAACCCCACCGAAAAACCGTTGACGGAAGGCGCATTAATCCCGCTGATTTCAGGCTGCGACGGCTGTATCGCCGGGGTTGATTTTTTTACAGCCGGAGTAATTGAAAGCGCCGGAAACCTCAAGGTAATTTCCAGGTACGGCGTTGGGGTGGATCGGGTAGACCTGGCCGCGGCAAAGGCAAAAAACGTTGTCGTCTGCAATACGCCCGGCGCCAATACTCAGGCGGTTGCCGACCTCACCATCGGCATGCTTCTTTGCCTGGCCCGAAAAATATCTGTACTTGACAAAAAAACAAAAGAAGGCCAATGGCCGCGCTCCAACGGCATCGAATTATCCGGCAAAACCATCAGCATCCTCGGCCTGGGCGCGGTAGGCAAGGCGGTGGCGAAGCGCGCATCAGGGTTTTCCATGAGGATCCTTGCCCGCGATCCGGTCATCAACAGGGAATATGTCGAATCGAACGGCATCATTCCGGTTGATTTCAATACGCTGGTCCGGGAGGCGGATTTTCTCTGCCTTCACCTGCCCTTAACGGGCGAGACCAGAAACATTATTTCGGCGGATGTGATGAAGACCATGAAAAAAGGCGCTATCATCGTGAACACGGCGCGCGGCGGCTTAATCGACGAAGCGGCGGCTTATGAGCTCCTTGTTTCCGGGCATTTGGGCGGAATCGGGCTGGACGTTTATGAAACAGAACCTCCCAAAAAATCGCCCTTATTTGATTTGGAAAACGTAGTGCTAACCCCTCACACCGCCGCCCACACCGCCGAAGCGACCGCCGCCATGGCTGAAATGTCAGTGCAAAACCTAATCGACGTGCTTTCCGGCAGGGATTGCCCGAATATCGTGTAAGTATTTCGGCTTACGTTGCTTTGTCCGCTACGCGCTTTCGATCCCCGAATAGAGCCTGATCCCTTTCTTTTTTCGCGTTCCAGGCGTTTATAACAAGCGCCGCCGCGACAACCGAATATGAAATGAAAACCCTGAAATATTCGGCGACCGCCGCCATGCCGAATATTCTCACCCCAGCAAGCGGCATAACGATAAACAGCAGATGGAAAAGCCCTGTCCCGACAATTACGCGGGGAATTCCCGCTTTGCTGGCCGTGGCTCCGCCGACCAGGAGAGCAGCCGCAGCGTATAAGGCAACGGAATTCGCCCCTGTATATACGGTCATTACGCCTACATTTTGCAGCCAAATCAGCTGGCCAAAACCGGCCAGTACCGTTGAGATGACCATTGAGATGATCCTCGTCTTGTTAACATCTATGCCTGACGCCGCCGAAACGCCCATATCCTGGCCGACGGCGCGAACTTCTTGCCCTAGCTTGGTATTTCTGAACCACCAGGTAAGAAAGCAGAGCGCACCCACCAGGAAGATCGAAAATAGCGGTATATTAATTCCGGCAATTCTGACAGGAACACCGATAAGTTTATCTATAAAAGTGTCAAAGCTGCCCTCCAGTCCCTCAAGCCTGATTGTGTTTCTTATGCCAAAGCCCCTGGATAGTAAAATCGTCTCATTACCGATCGGGATGATCTTGCCCATCCCGAAAAGGACTACAATCTGGTACAGCCCAACCATGAAAAATCCAAGCACATAAGAGGTGATCATCTCCCGGCCCTTTGCGTTGTTCAGAAGATAACCGCCAAAAAAACCCAGCAAAACAGAGAGGGGTATGGAAATCAGCATTGCCAGAAACAACCCCGGCGCGCCCGCGATTTGCCAATTGATTACCAGTATCAGAGCGATTTGACCGGCGCAGGCGCCAAGCGCTAAACCAAAATTGATACCCATACCCGCAATCAGCGGAATAAGGAGGGAAAGCACCAAAAAAGTATCCCTGCCCAGGCGTGTAACGACCTCCTGTACTATGTGCCCCCCCGAATAACCGGAGAGTGGGGCCATTAAGGCGCTTATAACTATAAAAATGATGGGAACGATATTTTTGCCTAAAAACATCCTGAAATCAAATTTATTAACCATCATCTATGCTCCTTTCTGGTAAGAGCGTATAGTACCATACCATTCGATATGACCATCCGCAGAGCTTCCGCTATGTCGCCAAAGGCTTCACCCGCGACCATCGGCCCAATCGTAACGATAGCCTGGAACAAAAACGTCCCGATGAGTACGTTTGCGATCGTGGCTTTCCTGAGCGCGGCGCCGCCTATAAGGACTGCGGCGATAGTCGGGAGCGTAAGGTTTGTAGGCGCCAAATAGAGCTGTACGAAAGTATAATGCTGATAATAAACGATGACCCCTAACGCCGCTATAACCGTGGACATGGCAACCGAGATGAGGCGCATTTTATTGATATTGACGCCCGAGGCCCGCGCGTATTCGGGGTTTGAGCCAGCGGCAGTCATCGCAGTGCCAAGTTTGGATCTGAAAAATACCCACATAAGAAAGCAGCAGAGAGCGCCGAATAACAGCATTCCAACCGGTATCTCAATGATAGGTCCGATTTTAAAAAGCAGGATATTATCCAAAACTTTTGCCCAGTTCTGGCCCAGGGTAATTTGCGGCTTAAATCCGTTGCCCCCGAAACCATACAACAGAATTGGGTTCTTGAACGGCAGGAACTTGATCCAGCCCAGGCTCATAAAAGCTATAAACGCCATGCCGACATATGTTGATATGATCATTTCATCGCCCTTGATCCTGTTGAGGATAAAGCCGTATATCAAACCGACCACAACGGCAAACGAGCAGCCGATTAAAACCGCGACAAGCAGACCCGGAAAGCCGGTAGCATTAAGCTCAATACTGCAGACCGTACCAAAAGCGCCCGACACAATGCCGAGGGGAATGCCAAAGTTCAAGCCGCAGCCGGCCTGGATCATCGGGACAAGCGACAAAATCAGCACCAGATTCATGCCGAAACGCCCTATTGTGTCGGTGATCGCAAATTGATAATCTATGCCTACAATCGGGCAAAGAACAAACAGGACGAGCACAAAGATACCAATTATAAGCCTGGGCCAGCCGATTTTATTGATAATGTCATTCATTGTCATTGGGCTCCCTCCTTTTCCGGGCTCAGGCTTGCCATAAGCAGGCCGAATTCTTTAGGATCTTCATGAGCGTCCAGAATCCCCGCGACCTTGCCTTCATTGATGATTGCTATTCTGCCGCAGATGGACCTTAGTTCTTCAAGCTCGGAGGAAACCATTACGATCGTTACGCCTTTTTCCTCGTTGTAATGTTTCAGGGCGTGGAGCACCAGTGATTTGGCTCCTATGTCTATGCCGCGTGTCGGCTCGGAGACAAACAGCATTTCAGGCTCAAGATCAAACGCCCTGGCCAAACAAATTTTCTGCTGGTTGCCTCCGGACAGCTCGCGCACTTTCTGCTTTTCGTTTACGCAGCGTACTTCCAGGGATTCTATGTATTTAAGCGCGGTATTGCGCATCGCTTTCTCATCGCGCAGCTTTATTCCTATATAATTTTTCAGGTATTTGTTTAACACTTGCATTGCCGGAAACGTCACGTTCCAGTAGATAGGCTCGTCCAAAAGCAAACCAAAGCCGCGCCTGTCCTCGGAAACAAAAGCCAGCTTCAAATCCAGAGCGGTCTTGGGCGAGTTCAGAACGAAATTTTTGTCTTTGTATTTGATAGCGCCGCCCGCTTCCGCCAAACCCATTATGCCGTTAGGGAGCCCCAATTTGCCCTGACCGGCTAAACCGCCGATCCCGAGGATCTCGCTTTTTCTTACGTTAAGGGTAATGTCTTTTACCAATTCACCGGGCATATTAACCCACAGGTGTTCTATCTTCATGATAACATCGCTCTCGTCCGCCGCCGCCTGTTGGTGCCGGGTCACTTTTGCGCCTACATCGCGGCCGACCATCCATCTGGCTATGTCTTCGACCGAATAACCTTCTTCTTTGGCGATACTTTTCACAAGCTCGCCGTCACGCAGCACGATGACCGAATCGCATACTTCAATTATTTCCTGAAGCCTGTGGCTGATAAAAATGATGGCTACGCCCCTTGAGGCAAGCTTCCTGAGGGCGCCGATCAGGATCTGGGCTTCAGTTTCCGTAAGGACGGCGGTTGGCTCGTCAAATATCAGCACCTTTACATTTTCGCGGTCTACTTCCCGCGCTATCTCAACAAACTGTTTGTGCCCCACCGGCATATCGCCCACCAGCATATCCGGGGACAGGTTAACGCCCAGCAGCTCAAAAACTTCCCTGGCTGACATATTCATCTTATGCCTGTCAAGCGTGGAAAGTTTCCTGCCGAGTACCTTTGAAATCACGCTGGTCTTCGTAAATTCTCTGTTCAAAAGAATATTTTCAGTGGCTGTAAAGCCGGGTATGAGCGAAAACTCCTGATGAACCATGCCAATGCCCGCGTTGATAGCGTCCATGGGATTGCTGAAATTCAGCTTTTTTTCATCAAGGTAAATTGACCCTTCGTATCCGCCGGTTTCTATAATGTCGTGCATGGAAAAAAGAATCTTCATCATCGTGGACTTTCCGGCGCCGTTTTCGCCAACCAGCCCCAATATTTTGCCCTTTTCCAGCGAAAAGGAAATATTTTTCAATACTTTATTGCCAAAAAAAGACTTGCTTACACTTTCAAAACGCAAAACGCTTTTATTTGTATCCGTATTCGAAATCACTACACTCCTCCTACAGAAATAAGCATAAAAACTAAATCGAAGATAAAATTTAAGGCGAGCGATTTTGCCCGCCTTAAATCTTTACCATGATTAGTTGTTCAATTTAGCGGTTTACTTAATACCGAAATACTTCTGTGGAATTGCCGTATTCAAAACGTCCGTATAGCCTTTGCCAAAGATGTAAGTTTCCATGGACAAGAGGTAGTAATTGTTTATAGTTCTACCTGAGGCATCTGTATACAGCTCCGGCAGCCATTTGCAGCCCGGCGTAATAGCCTGATAAGCCGCTAAAAGGTCATTTTGAACATTGCCTGAACTCTTTCCTTCAATCATGTCCTTCGCAAGCTGAAAAAGGCCCGTGGTGCCGCAGTAAAGGAACGAATACGCCCAGGTACCCATCTTTCCGCCCTGTCCGTTGGCCACGACAACCTTTTCGATCGCCTGGGTCATGCCCCACCAATCGCCCATCTGAGCGCTAAGGTCCAGCCCGAGAGCTCCGGGATAACCGACATTCGGCGACATATCATCCTGGCTAAGGAACATACCGCCCAGTTCATACACGCGCTTTATGATCGGCTCATGCAGGGCTGTATTTGTTGTAAAATATATAGCGTCTTTTCCGTACTGGTTAATCAGGCGGGGCATCATATCATAGGTAGCCTGTTGGGCGCCTGAAATGCCAACTTCACTAGCCGGGTCGGGAACTGTAACAAACACAAACTGTATGCCGAAGTCTTTGCAAACTTCCTCAAACACGTTTCTTCTTCTGGAAAGGAACTCAACGCTCATGTGGCGCGGGAAGGACATATGTACAAAGGTCTTGGCCCCCATATCCCTTGCCCTGACTATATCGTAGTAGCCTCTTCCAAAGTCGTTCGAGTTTACGATTACATCACACACTCTTGAGATGACGTTAGGATCATCCTGCGGCATGCTGGTCAACAGAATTATGTCTTTTCTCCCGGCGTCTCTGATTTTCTGGAACCCGGCTGCTGTCCCGGGGATACCCTGGTTAACGATAACAGCTTTCATGAGCGGGTCATCAGCAAACCCGGCTATATTCGAAATGACCGTTGCCTGCTCCTCCGCGAAGTTGTCAGGCAGCACGACATGCTTAACCATGCCGCCCCTGTCAACGGAGCCATATTGGGCGACCAACGCCTCGGCGCCTCTGATTTCATCTTCTGATTGACCGTAACCCAGGGTGGCTATGCCTATATGATAAGCTACTGTACCGACAGACTGCGAACTCTTAGACTCCGTCTTCTTACATCCCACGAGAATTCCTGCAGCAATAACGCTGACCAGAACCAAGAAAACCAGTTTCTTCATACCTTCTCTCCTTAACCTTATAAAGGTGTAAAAATAATGAATTATACTAAGGTAATACATGAGAAATGTCAACGAAACGAAATAATATCCAAAAAAATAACTTCTGCGGCCTAGAAGACTTGAACTTCCATGCCTCTCGGCACTAGCACCTCAAGCTAGCGTGTCTACCAGTTCCACCAAGGCCGCAAGATATAAGTCCAATATTCTTATAATTAAGACTAGCGGTTTATCCTAGCGATTAATCACGCTTATGTCAATATTCAATATTGTCGATGATATGATCATGATAAGAAGAAATCTTTTTTTTGCTGCGGGAATCTGCACGATAGCCATCATAGCTGGCCTTCTGACGGGATGTAAATCTCAGAGTAAACCAGTAGAAACGCCACCCCAGCCGCCTCAGTCGCAAGAAGCTGCTGAAGATGATATCTGGACACTGCTTGCCAAAGGCGAAACGGAAAAAGCCAAAGCTCTCTTCATGGGCAAGGCTAATGTTAATAATACAGACAGCCAGGGAAGAACGCCCCTGCACTACGCGGCGGAAAATCGTGATTCACTTCTGGCCGCATTTTTAGTTGCCCTGGGCGCCAAACCGGATGTGCTTGACAACAGCCAAAGGACGCCCTTATCCATAAGCGCCGAAAAATTGGACACCGCTACCGCCGGTATTCTGGTCGGAAAAGGGGCTGATATACACCAGAGCATGACCGGCGGAAACTCGCCGGCGCGTATCGCTGTCCGGGAAAACGTGGATTTCCTTGCGGCTATTTTAACTCCGGCATCTTTGGCCAGCGTCGATTCAACAGGAAAAACCATATTGCACCTTGCCGCAGAAGCCGGAAACGCTTCGGCAGTAAATACCATCCTGAAAGCCGGAGCTAACTATTCTACAAAAGACAAAAACGGAAAAAGCGCCCTGGATTACGCTTTGGAAAGGGCGGACTCAAAGAACCATGCTGAAACCGCCGTACAGTTGATCCTTGCGGGGGCAGTATCAAACAATCCCATTTACTCGTACTTCGCGCCAGCGGCAAGAAGCTCAAACTACAATATACGCAGCGCGGACGGAATGACCCCTCTTCACTACATCGCGAGGGAAGGTTACATGGGGTATTTAACCTTCTTGCTGGAAAAGGGAGCCAATGTTAACTTAAAAAACGCGTCCGGCGCTTCCCCGCTGCACGAAGCGGCCCGTTCCGGGAATATAAAGGCGATGCAAACCCTCATTGATAACGGAGCGGAAATAAACGCCCAGGACGCCAAAGGCAATTCCGTTCTTCATGTCGCAGTCCCGGCGGATTCGCATTTGCAGGCCATTAACCTGTTTCTTTCCGGCGGCGCAAACATTAATTTACAGGACGAACACGGGGATTCGCCCCTGCATATAGCCATTTTACTTAACAGGAGCGAAGAGATTATCCGAAACCTCCTCGCGCGAGGATCGGATGTAACCATTCGCGATATTGATGGCAAGACGCCGCTGTATCTTGCCATTGAAAGAAGCAGGGTCAAAATAATTCCTATCCTGCTTGAATACGGATCAGACATCTTTGCAGTAGATAATAAAGGCATTACGCCTTTTGAAAGGGCATTCAGTGAAGATCCGTCAGTCGTGTTATTGCTCATAAACGAGAAAACGGCTTTTCAAAACGACAGCGAAGGCAATACCATACTTCACCTTACAACCAGATTCGTGGGAAACGCATACATCATAAACAAGATTCTGGATTATGGCGCTTCAATCGATGCAAGGAACAAAGCAGGCGATACGAGCCTTACAATAGCGGTACGCCAAAACGAAGAAGAAGCCGGGCTTCTTTTGCTAAGCCGGGGCGCGGATATTTTTGCGGTCAACGCCAGAGGCGAAAGCCCGCTTTACCTGACCTTCCCCTCCCCTGAAAGAAGAAATTCGACGCTCAGGCAATGGATGCTTAACCAGAAAACACTCAGCGCCAATGACGGCATGGGCAATACAGCCCTTCACTACATTGCCCAGTGGCGCTTTGATGCCTGGGTTCCCATCCTGGCAAAAATGGGGGCCAATACCGAAGCGGTAAACGCCACAGGAGAAACACCATTATTTGCGGCAGTAAAACAAGACTCGCCTTCTACCATCAAAGCGCTGCTGGATAACGGAGGCTCTCTTTACGCAAGAGACACTTTAGGCAACTCGCTTCTTCACACGGCTGTACGCTGGAATGCCATTAACGGCGCAGTAACGCTTCTGGATAAGGGGCTGGACATCAACTGCCATGCCTTAAACGGAAAAACCCCGCTGCACGATTCCATCCGCTGGTGGATACCCGAAATGGAGCTCCTGCTTTTGAGGCGAGGGGCTGACATTGAAGCAAGGGACGCGGAAGGCAACACGCCTTTCATGGAAGCCATACTTGCAGGAAACGCGCCAAGCATGGAACAGCTTTTTATAAGAGACGCCGATATAAAAACCAGAAACTTCAAGGGCGACACTGCATTGCATATCACCGCAAGCATGGACAGAACAGACCTTTCTGCGCAACTATTGGCATGGGGTGTTTCCATGCACGCCAGAAACGCCCAGAACAGAACCCCATTTCAAAACGCCATTACCGGATCTCCAAGGCTGATCAGAACCTTCCTTACCAGGGACAGGCTGAATTCCTCAGACGACTTTGGCTCCACTCCGCTTCATATAGCGGTTCAGGAAAAGGCGTCAACCTCTATCATCATGACCATCCTTGAACTGGGAGCCAGGCAATCCATGGTAGACGCCGAAGGCCGCACCGCCCTGCGCCTTGCCCTCGATCTTGACCAGCTGGAAACAGCGAAACTGCTTGCCAACTCCGGCAGCGATGTCTTTACAGCCGCGCGTGACGGAAAAACGCCCGTAGAAGTCGCCCTTGCCAAAGGCGCGGACGCGGTAAAGGCCCTTTTCTCCGGAGCCGCGATTAACGCCAAAGATTCATCGGGAAATACGGCGCTTCATTACGCCGCCAGGCAGGGAGATGCATCCCTTGTTTCCCTCTTAATATCAATGGGCGCAAACAAGACTGTCAGAAATATTGCCGCCGAAAGTCCGGCGGATATCGCGCTGCGCTGGAGAAACAACGAAGCGGCGGCATTGCTGAATTAGGAAGAAAAAACGAGCAAAACTCCGTGAAACTCTTTATCCTAATTCATGGCAACATGAGCCGGGAAACTCCCGGCTTTTTGCCTCAGAAAGGCGACACCTTGCGTTAGCTGGTTAACGGGTTAAAAAGCCCGGATGGGACGAGCGACTTTTTCATAGTACTTATAACTGCTTGCCTGCTCGCCGTCGTACGTTTCGCCGTATTG
>Ga0268262_10004526_pt1 | contig 14327 bp, 11 predicted proteins | sample TergutNc150P3_FD_190354 | JGI IMG/M metagenome (GOLD analysis project Ga0268262, IMG submission 190354) | Nasutitermes corniger P3 segment gut microbial community from laboratory colony in Florida, USA - Nc150 P3 (SPAdes) (version 2) | ecosystem: Host-associated > Arthropoda: Insects >... | reverse complement strand
TGGCAACGACAAAGACAGGTTTTGTTTTTTCCTGCATCCATGTTAAAAAAGTTCCCAAAACGCGCGATGTGGTTCCGCCGTCCGATCTGCCGGAAGACGCGGCGCCTGACATAGCTTTCTCAATCTCGTCAATCCATAGTATAGACGGAGCAATTGCCTCGGCTATATTGAGAGCCCCACGGATATTTTTTTCAGATTCGCCTACAATGCCGCCGAATATCTTTCCCATGTCAAGACGGAGCAGCGGGAAATGCCACAGATTGCCGATTGCTTTTGCGATAAGGCTTTTTCCTGTTCCGGGGATACCAAGAAGCAGAATACCCCTGGGATAAACCAGGCCAAAATCAGGCGCTCCTTTATCAAAAGCCCGTCCCCTTTTAATAAGCCAGTCTTTCAGGGTATCAAGCCCGCCGACATCACTCATTTCCTCTGTTGGATGAAAGTACTCAAGGTAACCGCTTTTCTTAATAACATTTTCTTTTTCCCTGATAACAAACGGAACCTGCGAACTTGTCAATTTGCCGTTTTCAATGTATGCAAGTGAAAACGCTTTTTCGGCCTCCATTATTGTCAAACCAAGTGCCGCTTCAATCAAATCGTGATCCGGCTCGCCGCTTACTGGAATTTTATATGTCTTGCAGACATTCTCAAAAATGACCTTAAGGTCTGCAAAAGACGGATAGGGCAGTTCCATAATGTGAACTTCCTTTTCCAGTTCTTTTGGCAAGAGACGGAAAGGCTGTGAAAGCACCATCGTCTTTTTCTGTTCATTCCCGCCCTTCGCAACATTCCGCAGGCGTTTAATGCTATCCGGCTGATTATCTGCCAAATTAGGGTGAAAATCTTCCAGCCACAAAATTATATTTTCTTTTTGGGAAAAGAATGTAAAAGGCCTTTCCGGCTGCCTGGCATCTCCATCTTGTACCGAAAAAGATCTTTTTTCCATGTCCCATTTTTTTATACCCTCAACACGGTTCCACATATACAGATCACGATCAAGTTCCACCGCAGCTCCGACAAGATGGGCCTCTATTAAAAGCGTTTCATAACTGATGATTTGAATGATTTTGGTATTTGCCTTGATCAGATTGATTAATTCTCGTTCGGATTCCACTTAATACCCCTTTGTTGTTGGTAGATTATCATTTATTATAAGTTAGAACAAGAGAATATAATAATCTTCTATACACGACACACGACACATTCAAATATGTCATACTATTACTAATAGCCGAAAAAATAAAAAGTTAACATTTTTAGAATTAGTTTTTACATAATTCCACGGCAAAGCGGACAATGCGGTCGTAATGTTCGGGCGTAAGACGCGCGGGAGTGTCTTCCGGGCCGTTAATGGCGCGCCATGTTTCGGGAATATTCAGGCGATCGACAGGATTATTTATCGAACCAGAAATGAGCATATCGACAAATTCGGGGTGATTGCGGAGCAGGGACGCGAAATGGCTGGCTTCATTTTCGGGGAGCATTGTGATGGTTTGGGCGGGAAGCCCTCCCTGCAAAAAACCGGCGTCATCGGAAAAAGGCGTAGGGACGGACAGCACGTGACTTAGGTTAAGCTTGCGGGCGGTATCAAGAGCTTTTTTCCTTAGTTTTTTAACCCTTTGACTGACACGGCGGAAACTGACACGGCGGAAACCGGGCTTTTCGTTTTTGTCCAGAAGATAGTCGGTTGTGCCGGAGAACAAAAAAACTTCGCCGGTGCCGCAGGCGTCGAAATTGAAAATTTGGGCATTTAAAAGCCCCAGGCGGCGGAGTTTTTTTGCCAAGCCATAGGAGCCTTGTTCCTTAAACCCCTCGCCGCTCTGCAGTTCTTCCTTGTCGGTAAAAATAATTATCCAGCGGTCAAGATCCATTTCGTCAAGTTTTAGGGCAGTCTTGATCAGTTGGAAAACCGCGGCGCTGTTGTCATTTGCCCCCGGGCTTCCGGGGACCCGATCATAATGCGCGGTCAGCACAACCGGGCTTTCCCCGTTGTATGGGAACGCGTCGCCGGGGGACAGTTTCAGGTGTATCCCCTTGGGGAAGATGAAAAAATGGCGGTTTCCTTCTATTGAGATAACCAGGGAGTTAAGGCCGAGATTTTGGATATGATCCAGAAGCACGGAAAAACGGTCGGCCTCCGGGGCGATAAAATCAAAGAAGCGTTCATAAGGGCTTTGCGTAGCCCAATTCCGTATTGTTCTGGACATCTGTAATCCTAAAGCCTGCGCGCCTCAAAAGAATGTGTAGGCGTATCAAGCTCTTTTTGGGCCTGTATTATCCTTAATTCCATCAGTCCCGAACCGGTTTTAAAAGTTTTTTCTGAATTGGGATATAACTTTTCTCCCGATTGAGAGAAAACTTCGCCATTTCGGAATTTCCAGCTTGTTTCTATGATGCCATATATTGACGCGGTACATAGTTCCAGGGTTTTCTTGACATCGCCGGTTTCCAGATAGCGGGACAGGAACACCGACGCGGTAATATCGCCCGAGCCCGCCATGCCGGCTCCAATTGGCAGCTCTGGCGTGCTTATCGAATAAACCCCGCTTTTGTCCGATGCCAGCATACCTATTCTTCTTTCATCGTTAGTCTTTCCGTCATGGTAGCTTGTCACCAGCACAATGCCCGGCCCCTTTTCATGGATTATGTCGATTGCCCGGCGGGCATTGTCAATGTCCTGGGTTTCAATGCCGGTCAGGGCTTCAAGCTCAAACTGGTTCGGAGTGATGATATCGGCCAGGGGGACCAGCTCGTTTTTGAAAATATCGGGAATATCCGGCTTGACGTAAAAACCCCTGCCAATATCACCCATTACCGGGTCGCAGCAGTACAGGGCTTTGGGCGCGGCGGAACGGACTTTCCTGACCGCGCCGGTTATTGCGCGTCCCACAGCGGCGTCTCCCATATAGCCCGAAAGAACGGCTTCGCATTGGGGAAGGACACCCCTTTCCTCAAGGCCGGCGACCAGTTCCCCAGCGAGTTCTCCGCCCAGGACTTTTCCCTTCCATGAGCCGTAGCCCGTGTGGTTGGAAAATTCAACCGTGTTGATCGCCCAAACCTCGCGGCCCAGTCTCTGCATAGGGAAAACCGCCGCGGTGTTCCCGGCGTAACCATACACCACATGTGATTGTATCGATAAGATAGCCATAAATATTACTTCCTTCCGAAAATACGATCCAGCAATAACGCGAGGAAACGGAAAAATCTTCCTTTGTGTTGGCCGTACTTTTTTGAAAAATCTCCAGCCGCGTCGGCCAGAGTATAACCGCCGTATTTTTTCTTTAAAAAATCCCAGTGTTTTACAATCCAGACATAAAGATCGCCTTCTGTCCTGCCGGGAAAATTCGCCAGCAGCCATTGTTCCCGGATGATGGCGAGTACCGGGCTGTACACATTTTTGTACCATGAAACAAGGGCGTCGGGAAAAGGAATCTCCTCTTCCATTGATTCGTTTAAGAAATATTTATGTACAAGAATATGGTTGTATATGACATCGTAACGGCCCGGTGTGCTGAAGTCAAGAGACGCGCCTCCGGTAAGCTCGCCGAAATTTGTTTTTTCATAAAATAAATTTTTTTCGTAAGCGATTAGGGCTTCCCGCAGTTGATCGGTGGTCATTTCCGGGCTGATGCTTATTTCCGAAGCCAGGCTTATTACCTCGGCGTCAATAAACTCGACGCCTTTGGTTTTCGCCACTGAAACGCGGTGGTTGCCGTCGCGGACAAAATAAACCCCGCCTATCTCATAAAGCAGGATAGAAGGAAGAATAATGTCTTTCAAATGCGCTTCGTCTACCCGTTCCCATCGGATACGCAGGTGGTCCGCCTTTGGCAGAAAGTATTTGTTAAAGTCCCGGTAACGGCCCTCGCTGCCGACAATAAGGTTTATCGGTACAGTCTGGCTGCCCATGTATACCTGGTTTTTAGGCTTTAGAATATCCTTCACATCATGGAATGAAAGCAGCTTGTTTTTTTCTGTATCCAGGATGTGTTTAATCTCTGAAAGTATTGCCTTTCCCCTCGCGTTGCTGAAGTCGGAGTTGGCGGCGGCTTTGAATACATCATTATTCATTATTAAAATTCCTTACTGTCAGGCATCGGCGGTATCGATCACATAATGGCTGAAAGCGTTGATCACATTGGTTTCCATCCAGCGGCTTCGGCGCGGATCCGACAAATCGTACAGGTGTATATGGCCGTGTACCAGGTATTTAGGTTTAAATTTTTTAATAAACCACAGGAAGGCTTTGAAACCCTGGTGGCATTTGTCCTTCTTGTCGTGAATGCCGCTGGGGGGCGCGTGGGTAAGGAGTATATCAAGAAAACGCCCGTGAAAAAGCCTGTTGATGAGCAAACTTGGTATGAGTTTAAAAATTTCCATGTACATCTGTAATTCGGTATACTGGTTTTCTCCAAGATTGTAGCGCATGGAGCCTCCCAGCCCGGCTACAATCACCCCTTCCTCCTTATGCACTTTTGAGCCTACATGTATGCAGCCGCAGCCTTCAAATGTCCTATTGGTCAATTCATGGGTATGGTGGTTTCCAAAAACAAAAAACAGGGGCTTGTTCAGGCTGGAAACAATAAATTCCAGGTAATCAAGCGGTAAATCCCCGGAGCTAAGTATTATATCCACATCTGCAAAACGGTCTTTTATTGAGTTCGAATAAACCAGAGGATCTATTTGGTCGGAAACGCAGAGAATTTTCATTTTTTACGTTACTTTGCCTCTCCTGACAGGGAGTTGAAAACAACGCTAATGTTCTTCTTCTGTACAGACAATGTCTTTCCGATAATGATAACAGGGCAGTCTGCCGAATCGGGCATTGCTATTATTTTCCTTCAATACTATTCTATAGTATCAGGCGGGATTTTACCAGAGGATTATGAAAACACAATTTTTTATTTTATTTCTGATTGTTTCCGCGGCTTTTGGTTTTGGGCAGTCAAATTTTGCCAAAGGCCAGGAACTGTTCATGCAGAACAAGCCGTCTGAGGCTGTGGTCTATCTTGAAAACAGCACAGTTGATGAGCCTACCCGTGTAGAGGCTTTTTTGTACCTGGGCATTGTATACGAGCAAATGGGCCGAACTGATGAAGCCATTGCCGTGTACCGGCAGATTATGGGCCGCGCCGGGGCTTTAACCGCCAATGTGACAACCAATCTTGGTAACGCTTATTTTAAAAAAGGCTCAGTCGCGGAAGCGGAAATGCTGTATAATCAGGCTTTAAACGCGGATGTGGTGTATGCTCTTGCCTATCTTGGCAGGGCGAACGCGAGAATGAAAAGAAACGCGCTTATGGAAGCCGTTTCCGATTATGAGCAGTATCTTCTGCTTGATCCTCGGGCGCCTCAGCGCCGGTCAATCGAACGGCTTATTTTTCTAATAAAGGGTGAATTTGCCGAGGCGGAAAGGAAGCGGCTGGTTGCCGAGGAAGTGGCCCGGCTTGAGGCGGAACGAAAGCAGCGCCTTTTGGACGAGGTTTCAGCTTCGCTCCAGGGCGCCGCGGGGGCCAGCAAAGGCCTTTCCACCGGGGCCGAGGATATCGAAGGATATGAGGGAGAATTCGAGCTTGAGTAAAGGATTACTTAAAACCGCCGACGAGAAAAAGAATAATGAACGGCGGATTGTTGTAATTGGATTAATAGGGCTTCTTCTTATCCTGTCGCTTGGAGCTACGGTGGTTTATTTGCTTTGGGAACGGAACGCCAGGGGCGGCCATTCTGATACCGCGCAGCTTCTCAGAGATATGCTTGCGAAAGGGGACTACTGGGAGACACTGGATGCTCTGGATCGCCTGTTGGCGGCGGATCCCAATAATCCGGAATTGCTGAAACTGCGGGAACAACTGCTTGCCAGAGGACCGCTTGCCGGAGGAGACAATCGGCAGGCTCTGGGATTATTGGATCGCCTGCTGGCGGCGGATCCAAATAATCCGGAATTATTAAAACTGAGAGAACTGCTTGCCGGAGGAGACAGACGGCAAGCCCTGGATATGTTAGATCGTCTTTTGGCGGCGGATCCAAATAATCCTGAATTGCTGAGACTGCGGGAACAGTTACTGAGGGAACAGCAACTTGCGGATGGACAGCAGTCTGCTGAAGCGATTTTGGCGGCCCAGCAGAGCGCCGAAAATGAAAGGCTGCAGCGTGAGGCCGAAGCCCAGCGGCTTACCCTACAGCGGCTTGAAAACGAGAGGCGGCAGCTTGAAGCCGAGGCCCAGCGCCTTGCCCAACAGCGTTCGGAAACCGATAGACAGCGGCGTGACGCTGATGCCCAGCGTACCGCTGTCCAACAACAGCGTTCGGAAAATGAAAGACAACAGCGTGAAGCCGAAGCCGCAAAACAAAGGGCGGCGGATGCCGAAGCCCAGCGCCTTGCCCAGCAGCGGGCGGAAAACGAGAGGTTACAGCGTGAAGCTGAAGCCGCGATACGAAAAGCGGAAGAGGAAGCGCTTGCCAAGGCAACGCGCGAGTTGCAGGAACGAAGGCAGGCGGTTAATGACCTGATTTCTCAGGGAAAGGCATTGCTTGAAAAAAATGATATTGCCGGCGCGGAGAGAGCCTTTGCCGAGGCGCGTTCCCGTATGCCCGCGAACGATAACAAATTTGAGGCGCAGAAACTGGCTGAAATGGCCGAAGCCTGGTATGATGTTTCCGCCCGTAATCCCAATTCTCAAACCGGCAGGGATGCCGTAAGCAAGGCATCGGCATTGGCAAGGGAATCCGTCTCCAAAGATTCAAGCCTGGCTCTGCCCCATTCCACATTGGGAAAAATCAGCCGTGACCAGCAAGACTGGGATAAGGCTATTGCCGAATTCAGGGAAGCTACCCGCCTGGATCCTTCCAACTTTGTAAACTTTTATGAACTGGGCCGAAGCTGTTTTTCCGCGCAGCGCTTTACTGACGCAAGGGTGGCCTTTGAGAACGCCGTCAGGTTAAACCCCCAGTATGAACCCGGTTGGTACAACCTTGGCGGAACCCTGCGGATTTTGAATCGCAGCGACGATGCCCTTGCCGCGTATCGCAGGGCATTGGCAATAAAGCCCGATTATTCCGCGTCGCACCGGGAGCTTGGGCGAATTCTGTTTTCAAAGAAAGATTACAGGGGCGCGATAGAATCCTTTAACAACGCTCTTAAACATAATCCCGGCGATATTGCGTCGCTGCGGGAACTGGGAGCCACGCATAGCGAGGCAGGCAGCCATACTGCCGCTGAGGAATTGTTTGCAAGGGCTTTGCAGGCGGCCCCCACGGACGGCCAGACAAACTACAATATGGCTGTTGTAAAACTTGCCCTTAAAAAAAATGCCGAGGCGCTTTCCTATGCCCGTCATGCCGTAGAAAGCAATCCTAACAGCGCGGTATATACCTATACACTGGGGCTTGCCCTTGAAGCCACGGGCAGCGCCGATGCCGCCATTGCCGCATACCAAAAATCCGCTTCGCTTGATAAAAAATACCTGCGGCCCCGCATAAACCTGGGAAACCTGTATCTGTCCCGCAATAATTTTAACGAAGGGATACGCTGTCTTTCAGAGGCATATTCCATAGAACCTTCAAATTTTGAAGTGAATAACAACCTTGGCGCGGTATACGCAAAAATGGAAAACTGGTCAAAAAGCGTCGAGCATTACGAAAAGGCTCTTTTCGTGGATTCAAAAAATCCTACGGTGCATTTGAATCTGGCAAGAGCCTACACCAGCGCCGGCGAGCTTGCCAAAGCGCAGAATTCATATCAGGCCGTGCTTAGGCTTAACCCCGATAACTGGGACGCTATGTATGAGCTGGGAAAAACCTACGTCAGCATGGGAAGGCCGGACGAGGCTAAAAAATACCTAAGGGACCTGGTGCAGCGAAACGCTTCATACAGCGCAAGGGCTGACGCGGAAAGGATACTATCCGGGCTATGAGCGACTTGCAGTCTAATCTGCCTTCTCCCCACAGACCCATCCAAAGCTATGTCTTTGGAGTAATTTTTATTGTACTTTTTTTGGTGGTGTGCAGGCTTTTTACCCCGTTCTTCACCGCCCTGCTTTGGTCTATTTTATTGTACATACTATTCAGCCCCCTGCACCGCCGCCTCATCAAGGATTTGAATTTTGATACCATGAAAGGGAAAATACTCCGCAGCTTTTGGGCGATAGTTTTTGCTTTGGGAACAATGACAGTTATTTTTATCCCCCTTTCCCTGATGGGTTCGATTTTTCTTAGGCAGATTATGGATCTCGCGCGCTATGCCCGCGATACGTTGAATCAGCGGCCAGAGTATCTGCATGACCTTTTTGAAAAAATATCGGTGTTTATCCGTGAAGTTTCCTCCGGGCTGATTATTATTACTTCCGATGATATTAACAACCAGCTAAAAGCCTTGATAACAAACGAGCTGCTCGGTAACAAGCAAATGGTTTTTCTTAGCGGCAATATTGTCAGGATAATCGGTACTCTTGCGATAAACACGTTGGTAATGGTGTTCTCGCTGTTTTTTTTCTATGCGGACGGGCCGTATCTTTCACGCTTGTTTCTTCGCGCCATCCCGATAAGAACGGAATACATCAGCGCCCTCACGAGAAAATTCATGGATATTACAAGGAATCTTTTTTTTGGCTACATTATCGTGGCGTTACTGCAGGCGGTGGTGGCGTTTATCATTTTTTCCATTTTTAACATCAACGGATCGCTGGTGCTTGCGGTATTGACATTTGTCTTTGTATTTATTCCCGTGCTTGGAGCCACGGTAGTATACATACCCCTTACTATCCTGAAAATCGCAAGCGGGAATATAGCCGGCGGGGTGGTTTTCTTTATTGTATGCGCGGTTTTTATATCCGGCATTGACAATGTTCTAAGACCGATTTTTCTGAGAGACAGGATACAGCTTCATCCATTGATAATATTTTTTGCCATTCTTGGCGGCTTGGTCGTTTTTGGCTTTAACGGGTTTATTCTCGGCCCGATGTTGGTAATTCTGTTTCTCACCGTTCTGGATCTGTTTTTAACCGAACACAAGATAGGCGTCAATGAACAATGATTGAAGAAGACCTCTCGCAGAGGCGCAAAGGCGCAATAGACATAATTTCTTAGTTTCTCTACTATATTGATCTTATATCAAATATACTGTTAAAATTCATTATGGTACAGTCCACCAGTATAAAGTTGTTCCAAGACAGGAATATTCGTACTATTTGGGACGAAGAACAGGAAAAGTGGTATTTCTCAATAATTGATGTAATCGCTGTTTTAACTGATAGTGATAATCCCCGCAAATATTGGAGTGTTCTTAAAACAAGACTGAAAAGTGAAGGCAATCAACTGGCTACAAATTGTAGCCAGTTGAAAATGCCCGGAACCGACGGTAAAATGCGTGAAACTGACGCAGCTGATGCGGAACAAATTTTACGTCTTGTTCAATCTGTCCCCAGTAAAAAAGCCGAACCATTTAAGTTATGGCTTGCCAAAGTTGGGAATGACCGGATAGATGAAATGGCAGACCCGGAACTTGCAATAAACCGAGCCTTGGATTTTTACGCTAAAAAAGGTTATTCATTGGATTGGATAAACCAACGTCTTAAAACAATAGAAGTCCGTAAACTCTTAACTGATGAATGGGATAAAGGCGGAATAAAAAAAGGAATGGAATACGCTTTATTGACAGATGAGATATACTCTGGTTGGGCTGGCTTAAATGCTCGTAGTTATAAAAGATTGAAAGGGCTGCAAAAAGAAAATTTGCGTGACAATATGTCAAACTTGGAACTGGTACTCAATATGTTGGCGGAAGTATCGACAACAGAAATATCCAAGAAGGAATCTCCTAAAGGGCTTACTGAAAATATTAAAGTAGCCAGAAAAGGAGCGGCTGTTGCTGGAAATGCCCGCCGAGAAATAGAAGAAAAAACAGGCAAGTCTGCTATCACCGGAAAAAACGCCAAAGAATTAAAACTTATCGATAAGAAAACACGGTAATGAGTATGAATTTTACTGATGTAGCAAATAAGGAATTCTATAATGGCTTTATGGGTGGATATAAGAAAACCGAAGAGTATTTATTAAAGAAAAAAATAATAAATATAAAGTTTGCTGATTGTAGAAATGATATATATTTTACAAATAAAGTTGCTAATCATTTTTGGAAACTATCTCATAAATTTATTAATGCAATAATTAAATCATTAGATGTAGAATTAAGAAAGTTATTTATATAATATAACAAAATAAATTCGGGTATATTGGGGTTTTCTGGAAAAACCATAAGAAGCAGCCGAGCCGTATAAGATACGCAAAAGAGCAATTTTTGTTCTTCCGCCGTATAACTCCGTACCCTTCGTGGTTAATATTCTTTTTTCCAATCTCTGATCCCCACTCCCCACCCTTGTAAATAAATCAATTTAATGGCAATATAAATAACTATGAACGCAATTATCACTGTTGTAGGTTCCGACAAGGTCGGGATTATCGCAAGGGTTTCGGCCTTTCTGGCCGAGAGAAATATCAACATACTCGACATCAGCCAGACCGTGTTAAGCGGCAATTTTGTAATGATGATGGTGGTTGATCTTTCTTCAGGAACAAAAACCCTTGATGTCGTAAAAAAAGAACTTGCCGAATTGGGAGATTCGTTTAACGTATCTATCAGCATGATGCATGAAAAAGTTTTCAGCGCAATGCACCGTGTTTAGTATAACAGAGGTATCACAATGTTATATACGCCATTGGAAATAAAAGAAACAATCGATATGTTTTTGCGCTATAAGCTTGATATACGCGCCATAACCCTGGGAGTGTCCCTTCTGGACTGCGTTTCGTCTTCAGGCGATGAGTGCAGAAGAAAAATCCGCGACAAACTGATGCGCATAGCGGGTCCGCTGGTTAAGGTTGGAAAGGACATTGAGAACGAATACGGCATACCCATTATCAACAAACGCATAGCAATTACGCCTGTCGCTTTGATAGCGGCTTCATGTCAGGAAAGCGATTTTACCCCTTTTGCGCAAACGCTTGACAAGGCCGCTGTCGATCTTGGCGTTGATTTTGTCGGGGGCTTTTCCGCCCTTGTGCAGAAAGGTTTATCAAGCGGCGATGAAAGGTTGATTGCCTCGCTGCCGTCCGCGCTTTCCCAAACCGAAAGGGTATGCGCCTCGGTCAATGTCGCTGCCACAAAAAGCGGCATCAACATGGACGCTGTAAGGAGCATGGGCGGCGTGATAAAGCAGATAGCGGAAAAAACCGCAGACAGGGACGGCATAGGCTGCGCTAAACTGGTGGTGTTCTGTAACGCCCCTGAAGACAATCCCTTTATGGCGGGAGCTTTTCATGGTGTCGGCGAAGGGGAAAGCTGCCTTAACGTGGGAGTATCAGGCCCGGGCGTGGTTAAGGCCGCGCTGGAAAACCTAAGGGGAGCCAGCTTTGACGAGCTTGCCGACGCGATAAAAAAAACCGCTTTTAAGATTACCCGCATGGGGCAGCTTGTTGGAATGGAAGCGGCGCGGCGGCTGGGCGTACCTTTCGGCATATTGGATCTTTCCCTTGCCCCGACCCCAGAGGTGGGCGATTCGGTCGCCCGCATCCTTGAGGAGATGGGCCTTGAAACCGCGGGAACCCACGGCACTACGGCGGCTCTTGCCATGTTAACCGACATGATAAAAAAAGGCGGCATAATGGCGTCCACCCATGTGGGCGGTTTTTCCGGGGCCTTTATCCCCGTCTCCGAAGATGAAGGGATGGTATGCGCCGTGAAGAAAGGCGCAATCGGGCTTGATAAACTGGAGGCTATGACTTCGGTTTGCTCTGTAGGTTTGGACATGATTGCCCTGCCCGGCGACACAAGCGCCGCTACCATCTCGGCGATCATCGCCGACGAAATGGCAATTGGCATGGTTAACAACAAGACCACCGCGGTGCGGATTATTCCCGTGCCCGGCAAAAAAGCAGGCGACTGGGCGGAATTCGGCGGCCTTCTCGGAGGCGCTCCCGTCCTGCCGGTAAACGCCGCAACAAGCGATGCATTCATCAATCGCGGCGGGAGAATACCGGCTCCGGTTCATTCGTTCAGAAATTAAGGAAAAATCATGCAGCCTTCGTTGTCGCCTTACCGCCTGAGAAAAGCCCGCGAAGTGTTTAATCTTTTCAATGTCTTTAACTCTCTTTCATGGAATTTGCTTGTGGGGAGCATTATCACCCTGTTTGCAATAAGGTTGAAGGCGTCATCCACCTACATTGGAGCTCTCAGCGCCCTCTTGTATGTGTCGTTTTTTTTCCTTCCGCTTGGAAAAATGCTTTCCAAAAAGTTCAGTATCGTCGGTATCTTCAGTTTTACATGGACTTTTCGGGCGATTGGAATGATTACGGTGGTTTTCGCGCCAATCGCGGCGCATCTGGGGCATCATGACGCTGCGCTGGGTTTGACCATGTTAGGCGTGGGTACTTTCCATGTGGTACGCGGCGTTGGAATGATAGCCAATAATCCCGTTCTGAGTAATCTATCAATGGGGCCCGACCGCAGTAGTTACATGACGCAGATACAGATCATCAATAGCGCGGTGGGGATGTTTTCGGGTTTTGCAATTGCGATTATTCTGGGCAAGGAGCCGGGCTTATACCTCTATTCAATCATTATGGCAGCAGGCATTGTCTGCGGGGTTACCAGCGGCATGCTTATACGGAAATTGCCCGAGCCGCCCACCGAAGAAAGCGCCGTAAAAACCAGCCTTGCCGGACTTGTCCGCGAAGCCTTTCATGAGCCAAAAACAAAACTTTTTTTAATAATACTGCTTCTTGTCGTTCTGGTATCTGGGGTGTCGAGGACTTTCCTTGTAGTTTATGCCCGCGAGGTGTTTTTACAGGAAGACGGCATGGTGCTGTTGTATTCTGTTTTTGGCGGACTGGGACAATTATTGGCAAATATACTGATAAGATTTCTTGTTGACAGAATCGGCGCAAAGCCGATTTTTATTTTCTGCGTGCTGCTTGGTTTTGTAATGATGATCCCCATTGTGTTTTTTCCGCTTTCGTCTGTTAGCAGCCTGACCATGGTGATTCTTTTTCTTTCTTTTTTATTTTTTATGTTGAATTTCGGGTTTCTTGGCTCAGAAGGAATCGCGCAGACTTATTTTATGGGGCTGGTTCCCACGGAAAAAATGCTGGATATGGGGATGCTGTACTTCTTTGTTTTCGGCGTTGCCGGCGCCGGCGGTTCTTTCCTCGCGGGGCTTCTGCTGGATATATTATCGTCTCTTGGGCTGCCGCCGTTTTATTCGTTTAAGATACTTTATGTCGCGCTGATTGTGTTAGCCGCCATAGCCGTTATTAAAATGCAAAAACTGACACCGTTAGGCGCTCTTTCGTTTACGGGCGCGGTTAAGGTCATGTTTTCCCACCGTGACTTGCAGGCCATTTCCCTGCTTGATCGTCTGGATAAAACCACCGATTCCGACCAGGAGCAGGAACTGTTGGGGGCACTGTACAATAACCCCTCGCAATTATCGACAAAAGGCTTGCTTGAAAAGGCTCGATCTCCACGCCTTGTAACGCGGCTGGAATCAATACGCGCCCTGGATAGACTCGATTCCCTCAACGAAGAAGCCGAAGCCGCATTGATTAACGACGTTGTAAATAATCCTTTTACCACAGCGTATATTTCCGCCCGCATTTTGGGAAACCACGGCTGCGTTTCGGCTATACCCATTCTGCGGGAGCTGGCGTCTTCCGGCGATTATATGCTTGCGGGCGAGGCGATGATCGCCCTGGCTAAAATGCGTGATCTAGCGTTCCGTCCCCAGATTGAAAATATCATCCTTGAGATGCAAAACCCCAAGTTAAAAATTATGGGCGTGGAGGCGCTGGGCATATACGCCCTGCCCGATTCTCTAAATACTTTTATAAATATAATAAAAAATACGGATCCGCCTCCCTATCTGCTTTACGAGATTTTACTGGCGATGTCGGCAATTTTAGGTACGCAGGATCAATTTTACCGCATACTGGTTCGGTATATCGCCGACCCCTCGCTGTCTTCGGCGCTTGCCCTGGACGAGGCGGAATCAGCCGTTGCGTACTACAAATCAAATATAGGCTGGCGGAAGGGAGGCAAGAGAAAAACCGAATTGCCCCTTATTGAAAGGCAGGCGGGCGGTCTTCAGGGGGCGGTGTCCGCCATGGAACAAGACGGCAAGGTTTTGTCGGGCTGGATACAGGCCCTTCCGGCTTTCGCCTTTTCCGACGAGAGGTCTTTTACAGCCGCGCAGGCGCTTTTTTCAGAAATTCTTGCGGATGACAATATGGCTTCCCACAAATGCCTGCGCCTTTTGATAGTCCACTGGGCAGCATGT
>Ga0268262_10004525_pt1 | contig 14330 bp, 12 predicted proteins | sample TergutNc150P3_FD_190354 | JGI IMG/M metagenome (GOLD analysis project Ga0268262, IMG submission 190354) | Nasutitermes corniger P3 segment gut microbial community from laboratory colony in Florida, USA - Nc150 P3 (SPAdes) (version 2) | ecosystem: Host-associated > Arthropoda: Insects >... | reverse complement strand
GCCCATGAGCAGCGGCGGGTCCAAAAGGCTCTGGTGGTTGGACATGAAGATGGCCGACTGCTGGCCATTGCGGATCTCCTCTGGCACATTTTCCCACCCCGCAGAATCCCACGAATTTCCGCACAGCCATAGTTGCTGCCTTGCCCACAGCTTCCCGATGCCAAAAAAGGCCCTCTTGCCGCCGACAAAAGGCACCGCAATCATGATGGCCAAGCCCGTCAGCCCGACCGAAAACATGCCCCACGGAACCATTAACGCCGCCCAGAGGACAGCCAGCACCGAGCGGGAATGTTTAGGTTTTTGCGCCATAGCATCTACAATTGTCAATTGAGCCTCATACAAAACTATTTTAGCACTCATCGAAGTAATCTACATGCATCCGTCCGCCCCTGCGCGCCGCATGGGGGTCTGGGGGAAATTCTCTAAAAGCCCGAACGGGCTAAGAGGCGCGAGCGTAAAGTAGCGAGCCCGCGCGCTTTTCGCGGGGGAGCGAATTTGGAGCGCTGCGCCGGCAGGCCACACTCGCATGCGAGTCCGCCCAGAGCAGCCCCCCAGTTAGCATTCGGAAGGCTTTTCCAAGCCCCGGCGGGAAACAGCCAAGGCCGTAAGACTGCTCTTCCCGATGTCAAGCGGCGAATGACCTCGCCGCGTGCTCAATCGGCGTAAACTTGGCGCGGCGAAGCCGCATCAGAACGAAGCCGAGCGGAGGCAAAACGCCCATGCCGCCAAAATTCGCCAACGTGTTGCAACGGTCCACGTTGGGGTCTCGCGTATCCGGAGCGCAGCGAAGGATACCGAGAACTTGCGAGCGACGACGGTAAGGAAGCCCCCCAGTTTAGCATCCGGAAGGGCTCCATGACCCGGGGTTGAACGAACCAAATAATAGGGGGCATCGTCCCGAGTACAAAAGTAAAGTGTCATAGGCTAGGAACCAACTTTGCTTGCAAATCGCCCCCGAAATTTCTACGCACAATCGAAGACGCGCACCCAAAAAACTCCCCGGCACCTTTCCCAGCTTCGCGGCACTACTGAGATTAAGAAGAGGTTAGAGCTTGGATGGGCGGCCAAAACGCCCGGTGCGCGGCAATGGAGGGTTGCCGTGGCGCATCGGTGGCCGCCCGTCTTTGAGTATTCTCATCAGGCATCGGCAAAGGCTATTTCCCGCTGCTCGGTCTGCAGCGCCGCATAGCGGAGTGCCTGTAGCACGTCCTCTTTTTCGAGGTACGGGTAGTCGGCAAGGATTTCGTCAATCGTGTGGCCTTCGCCCACTTGGTTGACTATCATCCCCACCGTGACCCGCATGTTGCGGATGCATGCTCTGCCGCCCATCACGCCGCTGTTGCGGGTTATTCTGTCCAAGCGTTCCATAGTCAAAGTTTAAGGGATTTTGCCCAATTGTCAACGCTTGGCGGAACTGCCACGATATCTCATTGAAACTGCCCCGTGCGGGCGGGATCGGTGGCCGCCCGTCCTTTCTTTAGGTGGTAATCCGCACTGGGCGGGCATTTGCGAGTTGCGGTGGTTGTGGCCGAAATTCGCTTGCCCACAGTCCCCCCTTTGTGCTACAGTTTCTTTTTTGCGCTCCGCCAAGCGCCGAATCCAACGAGGCCCCTATGACACCCACCCGCACACCCAACAGCCACCTAATCGGCAATATGGATAACAAATTGAAAAACTGCATGATAAAAGTCTCATTGGGTGCGTCTTTGGCATTCGCACCATTGGTTGACTGCAACGGTGGCAAAAAAGAAACGCCCGCCGTCAACCCCGAGCCCGTCAACCCAAAACTTACGCCCCAATATTGGCAAGACCGTCTTGACACCCTTCTTAATCAAGTCAAAGAATACGGCGACGTCGAATTTACGCCCGAAACCTACACCCCATATCTCGAAGCACTTAACCGCTTTCAAGAACTCCTTAAAAAAGCGGAGCAAGGCTATCTAAACAATTACACCGTCGGCGAATATGAACTCTGTGCCTCTAATCTTGCCGCCAAAATCGCGAACCTTCAAGTGCAGATTGACCAACGCCTTACGCTTAAATATTGGCAGGACCGACTTGAAACCCTTCTTAATTCGGTCAAAGAATACGGCGACGTTACCTTTACACCTGAAACATACACACCATATCTCGAAGAACTCGACCGATACCAACAACTTCTTAAAAAGGCAGAGCAGGGATACCTAACCAATTACACAGTCGGCGAATATGAACTCTGCGCCTCTAACCTCGCCGCAAAAATTGCGAACCTCAAAGTCCAAACCAAAGAAGAAAACACGGACCCATACAATCAACCATATGCTTTAATCAATGCATTGAAAGCGTTCTTTCCAAAAGTCGCCGATAAACAATTAAGCGAACAAGAACAAAAGAAATTAAGCGACGAACTCAAAAAAATCTACGTCGAGGCATTCGCCAAGGATACCTATTCCGCGAACTTTCCATTCAGTAGCAAACAACTCAAAGCCGCCATGACGCCACTTGAATATCATTTTCCATATGGTGGCGAAACATATGCATTGGTTAATGCAGTGTATTTGAATGTATGGAAAATGACACCATACGGTATTACGGGAACTGCTTTGCATGAGACGGGGCATATTTGGGGTCTAGGCGAATCATTGACAGATTTGCAAACGTATAAATATATGGGGCTGGGAATGGGCGTAAGCGACCCTGCTGCGGTACTGGATGATTTGCTTTATAGTCCATTTTATGACAATTTGCTTTTAGAAAAAGTTGGCGATAAAAAGTTTTGGGGCACAATTTATGAAGGACAAGCAAATCAGGCAAACGCGCGATACGGCAAAATGTGGGACGAAAACATGGTGGTAACAGTAAATAACAAGAAAGAACCATTGGTTTCTTATTATGATATGGGAATAGCACGTTATTTGAGCAATTATGCCAACAACAGGGATTATTCTGATGATACTAAGAAAGTTATGAGGGATTTTGAACAATATACAGGCATTATAGATATTAAAAGCGAGTTTAAAAAACTTGGACCAGTTTTTGAGAAAGCCTTTAAAAACAATGACCTAAAATCAGTCGAGGCTGTGCAAAAGTTTTTTGGTGTAATAAAAGATTATAATGAAAAATTTAAAACACTTCGGCCGTGGGCGGCGGTTGGTGAGTATTATTTGAACAATTTTTTAAATAATATGACCCAATACAAAACTCAAACCCAGGGTGCGAATCAAGACATGATTCGTGTGAACCTTGGGCAAGAGGTTGGGTGTTGCAGGTAAGAGGTTGACACGGGGTGCGGGTGTGTAATATGATTATGGTTGAATGAGTGAGTTTTTTCAAATTGCGATTGATGGACCCACGGCGAGTGGGAAAGGAACGGCAGCGAGGGGGCTGGCGCGGAAGTTGGGTTTTTTGTGTTTGGACACGGGCGCGTTGTACCGCGGCATGACGATTTATTTTTTGGATAATGGTTTAGATGCGGGGAACGAGGCGGACGTTTTGAGGGCGGTGAGAGACGCCGATATAAACGTGAGATGCGTTGAAGGAAACACCTTGGTTTTTTTGAATGAGGTAAATATCACGCCAAGGTTAAGGGATAACGAGGTGAGTAACAGGGCGTTTAGTGTTGCCAAGGTGCCCGAAGTTCGGGTTAAGGTGAGGGAAATTCAACAGGCGGTGGCAAGACGTAATAATTTGGTGTGCGAAGGGCGCGATATTGGAAGTGTGGTTTTCCCAAGTGCCAGATTCAAATTTTATATCACCGCCGATATTTCGGTGCGGGTGAATCGCAGGCATACTGAACTTTTGAACAGGGGCGAGGAAGTAGACGTCGAGAAACTTACCTTGCAAATAAATCAACGAGACAATGCGGACAAAAACCGCGAACATAGTCCGTTGAAGCCTCTCTTCTTTCGCCTACCCCCCGCCCAGCGTCATTTCGTCCAGCAGCATTGAAGCGCCCGCCGATTGTCCGTACCAGCGGAGGTCGCTGCCTATCTCCACAATGTTGAGCAGCAGGTCGCGCAGGTTGCCGGCAAAGGTCATGCGGTCAACGCTCTCGGCCATTGCGCCATTGCGTATGCGGACGCCGCTGGCGCCCACGCTCATGTCGCCGGAGACGGGGTTCACGGTGTGCAGGCCCATGAGCTCGGTTATCAAAACTCCGTCCCCCATCTGCGCCAACAGGGAATCTTGGCTCTTTTCTCCATGCTTTGGGAACAGGTTGAAGTTTGTTACGCCGGGGTTGCCGGCTGTGCTGCGCGATGCGTTTCCGGTTGGCGCGGCGCCCATTTCGGCAGCAGTCCTGAGATTGTGGAGGTACAGGCCCAATGTCCCATCAACGATAAGCATGTTTTTCCTTGTGGCTGTCCCTTCGCCGTCCCAAGGCACGGAGGCAAGGCCGCCGGGCAGCCGTCCGTCGTCCGTCAGTGTCAGAACACTTGACGCGATTTTTTGGCCAATCTTGTTTGCGAATAGGCTGCGCCCCTTCAGCACAGATTCGGCGTCCAGCATGTCTGCTACTATGCCAAGCAGGTCAACTGTCACTTCTGGGTGCAATAGGACGTGGTATTTCCCTGCGGGCAGTTGCACAGGGTTCAATTTTTCTTCGGCCTTTCTTGCCGCTTCGCGCCCAATGGCTTCGACGTCTATGGATTCAGGGCTTCTGGCCACGCCCCAGTGCCAGGCCGCTTGGCGGTCGCCATCCCATTCTGCGGCCAATTCGATGGTGGCAGAGCAAGAACTGGCCACATTTGGCGTCCTAACGCCCTTGTCCGTCAGCAGCAGCGACGCGCCAGAGCTGTCTGTCCAAGTGGCTTCGCGCACGGAGCACACCTTTGGGGACGCGCCCCTTGCTGCACTCTCTAGCGCGTGGGCGAGCCTGATGCGGTCTTCTGGCTTGAGCGTTTCCACATCGGCGTTATAGCGGCTGGGAAGGTCGTCCTCGCCTTCCTGTTGCCCTTGGCGAATCCATGGGTCTTCGTCGCCCAGTGCCGACAGTTCCCACGCCTGCTCCACTAAATCATTGAAGTTTTTGCGGCTAAGGTCAGTCGTTGTCGCGCTGCCGACGCGGATTCCGCTGCCGCCCTGTCTAAGTACCCTAAAGCCTATACCGCCGCGCTTGCTGGTTGTCATGTCTTCCAACGAGCCATTTTGGACTTTTGCCTTTCTGGACTTTGACACGGAGATGAACGCCTCGGCGCCGCACGCGCCAAGTGTCTTGGCATGATTGACGCCAGCCATCGCAGCGTCTTCCAGTTCAACTGTTGCCATTGACCTGAACACTGATTCATGTTGCATGAACGAACCTTTCAATTCGGCGGGGATGCGCCAGTTACTGAATATAGTATAGAGCCTTTTGGATGATGCTCCATTGACTATTCCCGCCAGACAGGCTATAAACAATGCGGTATGAAAAACAAATTGGGCAATTTTTTTTTGCTTGCCTTAGTCTTGGCCGTCTGCGCCAAGGCCGATGATCCCATAGCAAAGGTGTCGGCGCGCTTCTTGGGGGCTCCGTATGTGGAGAGTCCGCTGGGCGAGGGCGACAGGGCTGGTGCGCCAAAGGCAAGCAAGGGGCAGCGCTACAGGCTGGACGCTTTCGACTGCGTTTCATACATCGAGACCGTGGTTGCGCTGGCCATGACAAATTCGGAAGAGGATTTTAGGGCCGAGATGGACAAGATACGCTACAAGGACGGCGTGGTGTCCTTCGAGTCCCGCAACCACTTTACCAGCATTGACTGGATACCCAACAACAGCCGTCTTTTTTTTGATGCGACAGAAAGGGTTTCCATTTGTTCGCTGCTGGGCCCGGCAAAGGTCATTACGACAAAGATAGACAGGCAGAAGTGGTTTGAAAAAGTGCATAACGTCAGGGTGTCTATCCCCGTGGCAGAGAGTCGGCTGCTATATGTTCCTTCCGATGCACTGCTGGCGCACAGGGAGATAGTGTTAAGGGCAATTGATGCGCCGATGGTGGCAAACATTGTAGTTAAATACCCAAGGCCCAGCGCCAGCCTTGGCACGGACAACGACATCGCGCACATGGGCTTTTTGCTGCCATCAAAAAATGGGCTGATATTCCGCCACGCCTCAAAAAGGGCAGGGCAGGTCGTTGACAGGGACTTTTTCAAATACCTAGAAGCTTTGAAAAGCCGCCCTGAAATAATCGGGGTGAATTTTTTGGGAATAAAGGGGATAGAAGCACTGAAAGGCAAGTAACGCCATGTGGAAAGGCACAGCCCTTGGCCCTTTGCTTATTTCTGCGCTTGCGAAACCAAATCAAGGAACTTGTTTGGGTCTAGGCTGGCTCCGCCAACAAGGCCGCCGGAAACTTCTGGCGTCAGCAGCAGTTCAGGGAAATTTTCGGGAGTGACGCTGCCGCCATATAGGATGGGGATTTCGCCGCTATGCTCGCCCAGCAGCCGGGTCATCTCTTTGCGTATAAAGACGTGGACTTCCTCTACTTGCGCTGGCGTGGCCACTCTGCCCGTGCCTATGGCCCAGATGGGTTCGTAGGCTATCCAGATGGGGCCTTCGCCCACTTGGGGCAGTATGGCCAACTGGCGGCTGATGACTTCCAGCGTGCCGTTGGACTCCCTTTGGGCCAGGCTCTCCCCAATGCAGAGCATGGGCAATAGGCCATTTTCCCTTGCCGCGATGATCTTGGGCACCAAGGTGGCCTCGGTTTCGCCAAAGTGCTGCCTGCGCTCGGAGTGGCCAAGGATTACGCCAAAGCACCCGACGTCTTTTAGCTGGGGCATGCTGATTTCGCCAGTGTAGGCGCCCTTTGGCTTGTCGTGTCCATTTTGGGCGAAGAGAAGCGCACCCGTGTTCTTGATGAGTCCGCCCACAAAGTCTAGGTAGGGGAACGGGGGGGCAATACCCACCATAGTTTTGCCGCCCTGCTTGTATCCCGCCGCAAATTTTTCGCAAAACGCCTTTGCATCGGCGCGGAGGTGGTTCATCTTCCAATTTGCCACCACCGCCTTGTTTTTTTGGGCTTGGTCTGCCATGTCTAAATCTCCAAGTCTAAATCTCCAGCGCCTTCACGCCCGGCAGCTTGATGCCTGACAAAAACTCTAGGCTTGCCCCGCCCCCTGTGCTTATGTGGCTTATCCTGGGAGCGACCTTTGCCTTGTTTACCGCGGCTACGCTGTCGCCGCCACCCACCAGCACAAAGGCCCCGCCGTCGGCGGCTTTGGCCATCTCTTCGGCTATGGTGAGGGTGCCGACCGCAAACTTGTCCATCTCGAAAACGCCCATTGGGCCATTCCAGATTAGCGTCTTGGCGTTTTTGATCTCTGCGATGTAAAGGGCTATGGTCTCTGGCCCGATGTCTAGGCCCATCATGCCGTCTGGTATGTCAACCCCATTGGTTATTGTTGCAGGCGAGTCTTCTTTGAATTCTGGCGCCACCACGTGATCCAGCGGCAGAAGTAGCTTGGTGCCCTTTGCCTTTGCCTCCGCCAATATTTCTTTGGACAGATCCAGTTTGTCCTCTTCGCAGAGGCTCTTGCCGATGGGCACCCCTGTGGCTTTTAGCAGCGTGTAGCTCATGGCTCCGCCAATCAGAATGGCGTCTGCGCTGCCGATAAAGTTTTTGATCAGGTCTATCTTGTCGGACACCTTTGCGCCGCCCATCACCGCCACTAAGGGCTTTGCTGGATTGTTCGTTACCTTGCCAAGGGCCTTTAGCTCTTTTTCCATCAGGAAGCCAGCGGCCACGCGATCTTTGGGAAAGAGGGGAACGACGCCGGCTACCGATGCATGCGCCCGGTGTGCGCTGCCGAATGCGTCATTGACGTACGTGTCCGCCAGGCGGGCCAGCGCAGAGCAAAATTCGGGCTTGTTTTTGGTTTCGCCCTTGTCGAAGCGCAGGTTTTCCAGCAGCAGCACTTGGCCTGGCTTCAGGGCTGCGGCCTCCCGTTGCACTTCATCGCCGATGACGGCCGACGCTAGGCGGCAGTCAATGCCTTCTTTGTCTTCAAGCCACTCTGCCACGGGGGCCATGCTATAGGCGGCCTCGAAGCCAATGCCCTCTGGGCGGCCTAGGTGCGAGCACATGACCACGCTGGCTCCCTTGTCCAGCAAGTGCTTCAACGTGGCCATTGTCTCCTTGATCCTCGTTGCGTCTTTGATTACCCCCTCCTTGATGGGCACGTTGAGGTCGGCCCTTAGGAAAACGCGGTGGCCTTCGACGTCTAGCTCTTTGAGATTTTTGAATGGCATGTTTGCCCCCTTTGTTGATCCATCTGGATTAGCACAATGTATTATGTCCTATTTGGCGGAATAAAGAAAGTGGCTGAAAAATATTAACGGTTGGGTTCACAGCCCATCGTCCAGCTCATATTCTGGGTCTGGGTAGGACAGGATTTCGGGCCCATTCTTGGTGATGGCCACCATGTGTTCAAATTGAGCGCTCAGTTGCCCATCTGCGGTGCGGACGGTCCAACCGTCGGATTCGACCAAGCACCTGTACGAGCCGATATTTAGGATTGGCTCTATAGTTATGGTCATGCCGGCTTCCATCCTAAAGCCGGTGCCGGGGCGCTGTTCCGCGAATTGCACCTGTGGGTCTTCGTGCAGGTCGCGGCCAATGCCGTGTCCAATGTAGTCCCGCACTATGCTGTATCCGCGTTCTTCGGCAAATGACTGCACCGCAGTGGCCATGTCGCCCATCCGCAGGCCAATTTTGCAGTGTCTGATCCCGATGAACATTGCAAGCTGGGTGGTGGCTATCAAGTCGCGTTTTTTTTCGCCCACGTCCCCAATGCCCACAGTCAGGCAGGTGTCGCCATGGAAGCCGTCCAGCTTGGCCCCACAGTCAATGGCCAAGATGTCCCCGTCTTTCAACACATAATTGTTGGGAGTCCCATGGACGACGCGGTCGTTTACAGACAGGCAGAGAGTGCCTGGATAGCCACGGTAGCCCTTGAAACTGGGCACCGCGCCATGTTTGCGGATATAGCCCTCCGCCAGCCTGTCCAGTTCCAGCAGGGACACCCCTGGCTTTGCCGCCCTTGCGGCTGTCCTCAGGGCGTTGGCAGTTAGGCGCCCCGCCTCTTTCAGCTTGTCAATCTCCTTGCGGTTTTTCAGGCGTATTTGTTCGCGGATCGGCGACATGCCCCTCCAAGCAATCTGTTGTGATTGCGGCTCTATCTAAATACTTTATCACTCCTGTTGCAAAACCCTAGCTTTTTTGAGCAGTGTGGCTCCGATTAGCCATTGTGAAACCATCTTGGTGTTCATCGAAGCCATTATCCAAGCATCCGCCCGTTCATCGAAGAAGCCGTGCGAAGCGCGGCAGGGGGCGCGGGGGAAGTCGACCGGAAGCAGCGCGAGAACGAAGCCGAGCGAGGGCAAAACGTCCATGCCGCCAAAACCTGCCAACGTATTGCAACGGCCCACGTTGGGGTCTCGCGTATCCGGAGCGCAGCGCAGGATACCGAGAGCTTGCGAGCGACGACGGTAAGGGAGACCCCCAGTTTAGCGTTCGGGCGGGCTCCATGATCCGGCAAGAAACGATGCGAGTTGCTTGGCCTACCGCCCCGAGAACGAAAGATAGAATCAGGAGCTAGAAAATAGATTGAGTGCCCAACTCGGCGGCTACGTCTGCTCCCGACCTTCCGCTGCCTCTGGCTTAGTTTAGCAACTTGTTTGCTGTCAGCATGTTATACGCCACTTGACCCACTTCCTCCGGTGACTTGCAAACCTGACGTTTTGCAAGTGGCTCTATTGTATTATTGCTACAGACATGTGTATCTTTCCGATGAGGAGGTTTTGGATGTTTCATAGAGCTATTGCAGGGATAGTGGCTGCGCCTGCGCTGATTTTTGCCGTTGCGTGCCTGCCCAGCCGACCCGCCGGAGTACCCGAGGGCGCGGAATGGGCCGGCACAAAGAGCCAAGGCTGCTTTTTGCTGGTCGGCAAGAGAGAGTTTCGCGGCTGGCACATGGAGGGGTGGGACAAGGACGGAAACAAAATACTAGAGGGCATCTGGGAGCTTGATGGCATAGCCAGGGCAAAGATTTACCACAAGGACATAGTAAGGTTCAACGGCCAGACATTTTACATGGACGACGGCGGGAAGATTGAAAAGATAGCCGACCAGTGAGCTGCGATGGAATACAGCCCGGAGGAATGGAATTGGCTGGAGGCCGAATGGGCCTACCACTGTTTTGGTCGCACGGCTTTTTTGTCGCCGGAAGATTTTAGGCAGGCGAAGGAGTGGGCAGAGCAGGGCGTCCCTGCGGACGTGCTTGTACACGCATTTGAAACATTTTTTGAGCGCCGCGCCAAGAGGCCGCGCCCAAGGGCATTCGTCGCCTTGGCGCACATCAAAAAGGACGTTGAAAAGGCAATGACTAGGCGCAAGGCGATTGTCAGAGCGGGAGAGGCGGTTGAAACAGATTCACCTGAGTGGGATCAGGTAAAGCCCCCATTGAAGTCCGACCCAAGGGCCAAGGCTGCCTTCGACGAGTGGGCGCGGGTCAGGCAAGGTGCGCCAGAGCCTGAATCGCCGGGCTACTTGGAACACCTGGATTTAGAGCGGAAATCCTACATGGCATTTGTGGCCATAGCCGCCGAGCAGTTGGGCCCAAGGCTGGCGCAGATAGAAAAAGAGTTGGCAGACAAGCTGCGCTCCTTGGAAATCCCAGAAGGCTCCATCGTATGGAAAAGGGCTTGGGAACACCATCTGGCAAAGAACGTCTGCGCGGAATGGGGGCTCTCTAATTGACGATGGACAATGCTGGAGAAGGAAAGTTCTGCAACTGGGTTGATTTGCTATAATACAGGGTATAGGGAAAGTGTGCCACCATCCCCTTTCGGCGGAGGCAATACATGCAAGACGACAGCCACAACAGCCAGAGTTCATTGCCCCCCGAAAGGATAGGCAACTACCAAAGGGTGGGCGAATCCCCTCTGGGCGTGGGCGGCATGGGCGTCGTCTGGCTGTATCGGGAGACGGGCATATCGTCCCGCGAAGTGGCGATCAAGTTCATCAAATTGGACGAAAACACAGAGCACAACAAGGCCGGCCTGATAAAGGACATAAAGGCGATGGAGGCCATGCCCATCCACCAAAACATAATAACTATGTACAACGTCATAGAGGAGCAGGGCAACATAGCCCTAGTGATGGAGTACGCGCCCGGCGGCATAACTTTGAAGAATGTTATCCAAGGCTACCCACTGGGGCTTCCAATTCCCCTAGTAAAAGAGATACTGACCGGCCTCCTGTCTGGCTTGGCTCACGCTCACGAACATGCCGTGATACACCGCGACCTCAAGCCCGACAACATCCTGATGCGCCAGCCAAAGCAGGGAGCCGAGTTTAATCGTAATAGCGCAAAGATAGCCGACTTTGGCATATCCAAGGTACTCCACAACGGCACCAGGCGCCTTTCGACAGTCGTGGCGTTCACCGAAGCCTACGCCGCCCCAGAGCAAATAAACGCAGAGGAGACGGGCGGCTTCACGGATGTCTATGCAATAGGCATCGTCCTGTACGAGATGCTGGCTGGCAGAAAGCCATTTGAAGGGAAGACCTCTGAAATAATAATCGGCCACTGCCACAAGCCCCCGCCACCCATAAACAGGGCCGACCTGCCGAGCGGCCTGAAGAAGCTGCTGGACAAAGCCTTGCAGAAAGAGCCAATGGCTAGGTACAGGGACGCCATAGAGATGCTAGCCGAATACCAAGAGCTAGATCGGATGGGCGAGTTCAACGACAAGTCAAGCCCCCAAGCAGAAACGCTCACACTTGGCGAAGGTACCGCTTATGTTCGTGGGCAAGGTGATTATGCCAAGACTATAGTTTCTGGGGAAAAAAACAAAACTGCGTCGTCCGGGCCAGCCGCGCAGGGTGAAGCAGACACAAAGAGACTCAGGGCCGAAGAACAAGCAAGGCGAGAATTTGATGCGAGGCGCAGGATTGGCGAAGATGCTGGACTAAAGGCCGAGCCAAAAAAGAGTGCTTTCAGCCCCAAAAACATCATCATCGCTGCCGCCGCCATATTGTTGGCGGCTTTTCTTGTCTTCATCGGACAGGGGGCGTTGACAAAAAACAAGGAGTGGGAATCAGTGTCGGCGGGCCACGAGCACACAGTGGCCCTCAAGACGGACGGCACACTTTGGACATGGGGGAGGAATGAGTGCGGCCAGCTCGGCGACGGGAGTGAAACAAATCAGGATTGTCCCGTCCAAGTGGGTTCTGCCAAGGACTGGGCGGCGGCGTCGGCAGGCTGGAACCACACAGTGGCCCTTAAGAAAGACGGCACACTCTGGGCATGGGGGGGCAATGTTGGCGGCCAACTCGGCGACGGCACAAAAACAAATAGGAGCTATCCAGCCCAAGTGGGTTCCGCGAATGATTGGGCTGCAATGTCGGTGGGCAACTTTCACACCGTGGCCATCAAGAAAGATGGCACACTCTGGGCATGGGGAGGCAATGATCAAGGCCAACTCGGCGACGGCACTAAAGGCATTCTAGCTAATAAGAACGCCCCTGTCCAAGTAGGTTCATCCGATGACTGGGCAAAGGTGTCTGCCGGCGGGTACCACACAGTGGCCCTTAAGAAAGACGGCACGCTCTGGGCGTGGGGAAGCAATGAAAACAGCCAGCTTGGCAACGGCAGCAGAACAGATAGGAATAACCCTGTCCAAGTGGGTTCTGACAAGGACTGGGCGGCGGCGTCGGCAGGCTGGCACCACACAGTGGCCCTTAAGAAAGACGGCACGCTCTGGGCGTGGGGAAGCAATGGAAACGGCCAGCTCGGCGATGGCGCAGAAACTGACAGGAACGCTCCTGTCCAAGTAGGTACTTCTAAGGACTGGAATGTCGTGTCGGCGGGTGCTGCGCACACAGTGGCCATCAAGGCGGACGGCACATTCTGGGCATGGGGAAATAATAAATACGGCCAGCTCGGCGACGGCACTGAAACATTTTCCAGAAGCACCCCCGCCCAAGTAGCCACTTCAAAGGACTGGAATACAGTATCGGCGGGCTTTGCCCACACCGTGGCCCTCAGGACGGACGGCACACTCTGGGCATGGGGGAGAAATATTTTCGGCCAGCTCGGAGATGGCACCGAAACCAATAAGAATACTCCCGTACAGGCGGGTGCGTCAAAAGACCTAGCAACAATTTTGGTTGCCGACCAATCCGATGGCGCTGCTGAAACTTGGGTTGCAGTGTCGTCAGGCAGCCTCCATACAGTGGCCATCAAGGCGAACGGCACACTCTGGGCATGGGGGAACAATGAGGAAGGCCAGCTTGGTGACGGCACCGAAACAGATAGGGATCACCCCGTCCAAGTGGATAATTCAAACGACTGGGCGGCTGTGTCGGCTGGTCATGGACACACCGTTGCCCTCAAACAGGAAGGTACGCTCTGGGCATGGGGGTGGAATAGTGACGGCCAGCTTGGCAACGGCACCAAAACATCTAGGAGCGCACCTGTCCAAGTGGGTCCTGCCAAGGACTGGGCGTCGGCGTCGGCAGGCTGGAACCACACAGTGGCCCTCAAGGCAGACAGCACACTTTGGGTATGGGGAAATAATAAATACGGCCAGCTCGGCGACGGCACCAGAACAGATAGGAGTAACCCCGTACAGGTGGGCAATTCAAAAGACTGGGCGGCGGCGTCGGCAGGCTGGAACTATACAGTGGCCCTTAAGAAAGACGGCACGCTCTGGGCGTGGGGGCGGAATAGTGTCGGCCAGCTCGGTGATAGTACTAGAATAGATAGGAATACCCCCGTCCAAATGGGTTCATCCAACGTTTGGGCCGCAGTATCGGCGGGTGTCATGCACACTGTGGCCCTAAAGATGGACGGCACAATCTGGGCGTGGGGTTACAATAAAGAAGGCCAGCTAGGCGATGGCACAGACGGCATCCTGTCATCTAAAAGTAAACCCGTACAAGTGGGCAATTCAAAAGACTGGGCGGCTGTGTCGGCGGGCTTCCATCACACCGTGGCCTTTAGGATGGATGGCACAATCTGGGCATGGGGTGGGAATGACTGCGGCCAGCTTGGCGATGACACTGCAACATCTGAAAACTCCCCGGTACAAGTGGGTGCTTCAAAGAACTGGGCGGCTGTGTCGGCAAGCTATGACCGCACCGTGGCCCTCAAGAAAGACGGCACAGTTTGGGCTTGGGGATTGAATAATTCCGGCCAGCTCGGCGATGGCACCAAAACAGACAGGAAAACCCCCGTCCAAGTACGCTAGGGTTCCTAGCTTTTCCATGCGCTTGACGTCCCGCTTCATTTTACTGGAGAACGAAAGCCGAAGCATCAGTCCGCCAGCAAAGCCTTCATAGCATCGTCAACGGTGTCGAATGGGCCTAT
>Ga0268262_10004524_pt1 | contig 14331 bp, 8 predicted proteins | sample TergutNc150P3_FD_190354 | JGI IMG/M metagenome (GOLD analysis project Ga0268262, IMG submission 190354) | Nasutitermes corniger P3 segment gut microbial community from laboratory colony in Florida, USA - Nc150 P3 (SPAdes) (version 2) | ecosystem: Host-associated > Arthropoda: Insects > Digestive... | reverse complement strand
AGCGGCTCAACAAGCCAAGCGGCAAATTTGCTGGAAGCGTTGGAGCTGGGGGCAAGCACTATTTTAATAGACGAAGACGCTTCCGCTGTGAATTTTTTAATTCGCGATTTAAGAATGAGAAAACTTATAAATAGCAAAAGAGAGCCGTTGATTCCTCTCTCCGACCGCATCAGAGAAATTGCAAACAATGGAATAAATTTTATAATAGTTGTTGGAGCGTGCGGAGATTATCTATCCCTGGCAGATACGGTAATCGCATTCGCGGAATACAGAGCGGAATGTTTGACGGAAAAGGTGAAAGAAATTATCCCCGCTTCTAGCGGGGCTGCGGAGCAGACGGGGCGTGCTGTGAAAATAATTAAGAACAGGGCGGTTAATGTTGAGGTTTTTCGTGATGGGTTGAGACCTAGCTCCGCTGTGGAAAAAAGCGTTAAGATAAGGGCTGCTGCGGGGCAAATATCTATAGGGCTGTTGAAAACCGATTTGCGAAAATTCCCCACTTTTTGCCACCAAGAACTTCAAAGAGGCATTGCCGAAATTTTGCACAATTTTATCAAAGAAAATCACGCTCAAAATTTGAAAGAGGCGTTGGAGAATTTTTGCCAAAAATTGCCTCCTAATGAAACAAACGATTTGGCTTTGCCCAGAGCCATTGAATTAGGCGCAGCGTTTTTGAGGATTTGTTAATCCTCTTTAGCCGCCGCTTTTCTCTTATGCTCGCTCAACTCTATTTTGCGAATGCGCAACACATTAGGCGTTATCTCTACGCATTCATCTTCGTTTATGAAAGTCACACATTCTTCAAGGCTCATTTTGCGATATGGGGTGAGCAAAATATTTTCATCGCTGCCTGCGGCGCGCATATTCGTTAAATGTTTTGATTTTATCACATTCACTATTATATCAACGTCTCTGTTGTGCTCGCCTATAATCATTCCGGCATAAACTTCCGAGCCTGGCGGAATAATCATATAGCCGCGGTCTTCCAGTTTCCACAATGCGTAGGCACTTGCAACGCCTGGGTCTTTTGCTATTAAAACACCATTTGTCCTGCTTGGGATTTCCCCTTTGTGGGGTTGGTATTCAAGGAAAATGGATTGGGATATCGCATAACCTTTTGAGAGCGAGAGCAGCAAACTCCTTATGCCTATCAAACCTCTGCTCGGCACATTGTATTCCAAAAAAACACGATTGTTGTCGTCTTGGATCATGTTCACCATTTCGCCCCTGCGTTTCCCCAATTCCTCAATTACCGCGCCGCTGAACTCGGCTGGAACTTCCACCTTAAACTGCTCAATGGGTTCCAAAACCTTGCCATTTTCGTCTTTATGAAAAATCACCTGCGGGCTGCCTATTGTAAATTCATAACCCTCGCGCCGCATATTTTCGATGAGTATGGTTAAGTGCATAACACCGCGCCCACTCACTTTGAATGCGCTTGCGCCATCTGTTTTTTCAACGAGCAATGCAGGGTCTGCCATGCGCGCTCTTTCCAAACGCTCCAAAAGATGATTGCCCGTCAAAAATTTTCCGCCGCCCTTGCCCGCAAGCGGCGAGGTGTTTACGGTGAACAGCATTGAAATGGTTGGCGGGTCAATTTGTATGCGAGGCATCGATTCCGGATTATCAACAGAAGAGAGCGTATCGCCTATGTCAAAATTGTCTAAACCAGAAAGCAGAACAATATCACCGGGAATTGCATTTTCCACAGGCATTGGAGCAAGACCTTCGTAGCGAAGAACTTTTTGAATGCGAATGATTTTAAACTTTCCGTTTGGCAACGATTGAGAAACGGTCATTCCAGTTTTCCAAGTTCCTCTACTTATCCTGCCCACCGCGAGTCTGCCTAAAAACGATGAGTATTCAAGCGATGCTATCTGCAAAAGCGGGGTTCCTTTTGGATCTCCTATAGGAGCAGGAATCCGTTTTAAAATCATGTCCATCAGGGGACGCAAATCTGTGTCTTCATCGTCCATGCTTAGGCGGCAAGTTCCCTTTCTACCGCTCGCAAAAACAACCCCGAATTCCAGCTGATGTTCATTTGCATCCAAATCGCAGAAAAGGTCAAAAACTTTGTTAAGAGCGCCAGTTGGGTCGCAACCGTCTCTGTCTATTTTATTTATAACAACTATAGGAATTAACCCGAGTTCAATGGCTTTTTGAGTCACAAAGCGAGTCTGCGCCATTGGCCCCTCAAAAGCATCCACCACCAAAAGCACGCCGTCCACCGTGCCTAGCACTCTCTCCACCTGCCCGCCAAAATCCGCGTGCCCCGGAGTGTCCACAACGTTTATGCGATGCCCGTTGTAAAACACGCTCGCGTTCTTAGACAAAATGGTTATACCCCGCTCGCGTTCCAAATCGTTGGAATCCATAATCCGCTCGGTAACTTCTTCCGTTTCGCGGAACGCTCCGCATTGCTTCAATATCTGGTCGACCAGGGTTGTTTTCCCATGGTCAACGTGCGCGATAATCGCGATGTTGCGTATTAATTTGTTTTCTTCCACTAAAACCTTAACGTAGCAGCGGCGGCAAAGGAATTTTTGCCCGTTGGTACAATGCCAAAGGAGAAGTTGCGAGCCTCTGGATTGTTATCCCACATGGTTGAAATAATAGCGTCTATACCTGAATACAGGTGAACAGCACCCATCAAGCCTAGCCCAATAACCCACGGTTTTGAATCATCTTCATTAGTAGTGGCTAAATATATGGTCAAGGCCAAGAATGAGGCCCACGCAACATCTATCGCTACGGCTTTTACATATTGCTCGGTGTACCATTGATATAGTGACGGAACCGCAAAAGATAAATACGCAAGTCCTTGATTTTCGGTTCTCCTGCTATAGGTACGGTCTATATCATTGTCGTCCATTCCGCCAGCACGCTCTGCCAGCCATTCTTTTTCGGTCACTCCCAACTTTTTCCAGGGTTCTTTTAAATACTCAGACGGGCGAACACCTATCTCCAGCAGGTGCAAAAGCTTCTCCTTGCTCATCCCGGATTCTTTAACCTTTTGGAATTCGGCCTGGGCTAAACCAGCATGCTGGTAATCAAAATCTGCCCATTCATTTCCTTTTACCGCATCATCGTCATCGTCATCATCAAACTGAGCAAAAGAAATGGAGAAGCACAAGGCTATTACAAGGAACATGAGCTTTTTCATAAGACCTCTCGGTGTAAGCAGTTTACTCTGCCGGAGGGGGGAATTGAACCCCCACAGGGTTGCCCCTACTGGATTTTGAGTCCAGCGCGTCTACCAATTTCACCACTCCGGCTTTGGGTATATTAATATAGAAAATTAATTACCATCAGGGGGTAGCCACTTTTCAATAACAAATTCCACTCTTCTGTTCTTTCTGCGGTTTTCTTCGCTGGTGTTCGGGACCAAAGGCTCATAATAGAGCTTGGAACCTATGCCAAGTATGCGATTTTCATCAATGCCTTTGGCAATAACATAGTCCTTCACCGCTTTGGCGCGTTCATAGCCAACTATCTTATTCACTTCCTTATCGCCTTGGTCGCAGGTGTGCCCGTTTATATAAAAACGCAGTTCCGGGTGGTCTTTTAGCAGGGCTATTATCGCATCCAATGCCGGTATTTGCTTTTCGCTCGGTTTTGTTTGAGTTATATGGAAGTCGTTTAGAACCTGATTCTGTATGGAATCTATCCTGGCTTGCAAGTGCGCAGCCTTGCCTTCCTGAATGGAAGCCAAGCGGGCAGCTTCTCTTTCCGCTGCCAAACGTGCGGCTTCTCTTTCGGCAGCTATTGCGTTTGCTTCAAGCTGTTCGCGTTGCCTGTTTTCTGCTGCTTCAAGAGCCTTGTCGAGTGCCTCCGGCTCTGCAACAGGGCCAGCACTGAATGACAGTTTCACCTTTAAACCTATGGCTAGCGGCACAGCTTCATCGACTAAATTTTCGATGGCAAAGGTTCGCTCTTGGCTGTTATACTCTATAGCTCTACCGGGATGGGGCTTTCTTTTTGTAACTGAATTTAGCCCGTAATCAATATATGCACCGGTATAAAGCCGTAGGTTTTCCTTTAGTTTCCATTTTGCGCCAGCTTCTGCCGAAAGCAAAACTGCCGTTTGCAAAGACAATTCTTTTTCATCTTTTTGGTCGGCAAAAGTGCCAAATCCCATAAACTTCTGAGTTTTATATTCGTAATCCTCGTATCTGCGATAACCAGAATTTTTTACGGAATCTGCGGTGATTTTATTGTTTCCTGTTAATGGAAAGCCTATTTTTGTGCCCGCCGCCGCATATAGCGCATAGAGCTTGGGGAACTTGTTGCAGCTATAATCGCGTTGGTATTGAAGCATAAGCGGAATTTGCAAGAGCATAACGCTTTGCTCTTCTTTATAACCGTTTAACGTACTGCGAAATTCCATTTCATTGCCTTCAAAGTCAACAAACGTATATGGTGGCTGTTTGTATTCTTTAAATTCAGATTCCGCATTGTAGAATGCAATTTCCAACCCGCTCCCAACACCCCAGTTCGGGGTAAAGAAATAGGTGTAGCCAAGCCCAAAAAGACCGCCGAACCCGTTGCTTTTATCGCTTCCTTTCATGTCATACATCAATGTGGACAAGCCACCTCCGATATAAGCGGAAAATTCGTTGGCAAACACATGAGTTCCCATTAACAAGGCTAAAAAGATTGGCAGGATTTTTTTCATCTCAACACCTCCGCTGCTCTAATTGCTCTTTTGGTACCGGTTTTGTTTTTAAGTACCAATATGTAAGCGTTTTTGATGCTTCTTATCTCTGTGTGAAAACTTCCGTGCGTATTTAAGCGGGCTAGGTGCTTGCCAGTTATGCTGTAAACATCTACGGTTTCAACATCGTTAAAATCAACTGGGGAATTTTTTTTGGCGATTGGCGGTTCAGGAACTATCGGTGGCTCAGGGACGTCGTATTCGCAACTTACAAATCTGCCATCTTTTTCGTTTGTCATTTCCACATAGTATTTGCCAGGTTGGAGCGGTTTGCCGTCTTGGTATTGAGACAATGATTGCCCAGTTCCTACTTCCTGCCCGTTTTTGAACCAGGCGAATTCGTAGAATTTCAAATGCGTGCTGTTGTTTGAGGGGTTGTTGATAACCGTCAGAGTGTTGTTATCCCAAAGGGCAATTGCCACATCTTTAAAGGGAATGCAGTTTACCGGATTAACTTTGAAGTTCACAACAAGCTCCTTTTTCCCAGCAATGCCGTTGCCGTTAATAGTCACAGTTACGGTATATGTTTTTGCCTTTAAGCCCAAAGCGGGCGTAAGCCTAAATGCAGCTGAACCACCAACCGCGATTGTCGCAACTTGATTGCTTGAAAGCGTGAAATAGGCTGAATCTTTGCCACTGATCTTAACCGTTATTTCTCCGGTTGGGCGAACACCATCGTTCCCTACTATAACGTTCATTGAAGATTGCGAGTAGCCATAAGTTGCGTTAAAAGTGTATGGGCTGCTAGGGTGAATCGATATGCTGGGAAGCAGTTCGGGAGGTATTACGGGTGGCGTAACCGGAGGCGTTACGGGCGGCGTGACTGGAGGTGTAACCGGAGGTATTTCTATAGGCGATATCGGCGTGATTGCAACGGGATTGATTGCAGGGTAGTTTGGCCTTTCCATGCTAAACCACAGTATCTGAGACCCTGGATTTTTTGGGGTCAATTTGAACTTCCCTACCCCGCTGTCAAATTGTACCGAGATAGGGCTTGTTACCCCAAAGTCCTCAGGCGCAACACCCGTTAAATCAATTAAGTGCACACCACCAAAAGAATCGTAAACGTTCCCAGTGGTGATGTCCTTAACAGTAAGCGTTATCTCAATCTCTGCGTTAACCAATGGCCCGTTATTATCCGCGAAGGCTCCCACTTCGTAGTCAGGTGGGGGAACTTTGATCCTTATCCATTTGTAACTGGAATTGTAGCTAAATGCTCCCGAACCTCTAGTTGATTCGTTTGTGTACCACCATTGATATTGGCTGGCATGGTCATTTGGTATCCGTAAAATCACATCTTTTTCGATTTTCATCGCCGTTGTGCCGCCAGAAGCGGTGAGAGTGCCGCTGTTAATTGTCAAGGCTTGGGAAAATACGCCGTAGCTTCCTGTGTTGGCGTTTCCGCCTTGCGCTTTTAAGTTCCCAGTGCCAGTCACCGTCAGGCTGCTCCTAGAAACAATGCCCGCGCTGTAATCTTTGAGGTCTGCGGTTCTATTAGAGACAAAAGTATTCTCACCTACAAGTTCCAAAGTAACTGGCGTTGGCTGGCTAAAGTAAAGGGCATACGGCGCAGTTGTAGTCCAATTAAAGCCGTAGATTTGCAATGTGTTCGTTTCAGGATTCCATGATGTTGGTATGGGAATTTGGTTATCCGTAGAAAAAATTTCATGGGCAGGGAGCGAACCTATATCGGTATATATATTGCTCGCATAAAAATTGCCATCGCTTTGGTTAAAGTAAAGCGTACGGTCTTCCACATATTCTTTTACCGTAAAATCCAAATCCAAACGCCTCATTATCACAGGCCCGCCATCAATATCTTGGGGAGCCACTACCAAAACAATTGCGTTGTATGTCCCTACATTAAGCCCCAGTTTTGGCCTTACGGTAAACTTTTGAGTTTCGTATTGGTTCATGCCAGCATCGGAAATTCTCGTTAAGTCAAGTTCAAAATTATCCGCATTTGCCCCCGAAAGGTAAATTGTCAGTTTGCCAATTCTACCTCCTATGTTTGTCACCATTATCTCACGCTCCGGTTGCGTGGTGTAATCGAATACTTCCTCAAGTGATAAGGAGTATGTACTCAGCGATATGTCATAGCCGGCTTCCATCGCCAATTTGCCAGTTTCTTGATAATACACTTGGCTTCCTGCATCTGCTTCAAAATACTTGGCATCGCCAAAAGGGTCATCAGGAGGGCTTGGTGGGTTTGCACCTGTATTCACAAAAAGACCGTGTTCCGCAACTTTCGTTATCCAAACTTCCATGCCGTCTGTGGGAGGAGGAACTCCGCCAGTGCCATCGCCAAGCGTGATGTACCTGCTCCCAGCCATATATACATTGCTCAGGCTGCCATTGCCTTTGGTATTATCCTTAATAACCGCTGTTCCGCCAAGCCTGAACACGCTTGCTGTTTTGTCCGGGTCTGTGTCTGTTGTGAGCGGCGTGTTTGCGAAGTGCACGCCTCCGCTATAGCTCGTTGCGCTTGTGCCGCAAGAATTTCCCGATACTATGCCACCGCTCATATTGAAAGTAGCTCTGAGCGCATAGATATACACGCCGCCGCCAGAGAGGTTTGTTTTGTTCCCTGTGATTTTTCCGCCACTCATATTGAATGTGCCTCTGCTGTCAACATACACCCCGCTACCGTTATCGTCTCGGATGGTGTTGTTTTGCAGAGTTGCGCTGTCTCCCATATTGAGAGTGCCGCCATCGCCAACAAAAACAAGCGAACCGCGAGCGTTGGTTAAGTACGGAGAAACGGTGTTGCTCCCATCAACAGTGATGTTTTGCAAGGTGAAAGAACCTTTTTTTATTGTAAACAAGTTACCCGTTGTAGCACGAGTTAGCTGACGCGGCTTTTCAGTTGAACTTTGCAGGGTTAATGTATAGCGACTATTGTTTATCTCCAAAGGCGAAGTGATGCTAAAATCAGCTCCAATGTTGATAGTGACATTCGCACTGCCAGCATTAAACGCATCGATCTGAGATTTTAAACCATCCATATTGAAAACTTGCGCCCATGATGCCGCTGCCGCAAGCAACACCGCCATCCATACCTTAAAGCCTCTGAAATCTCTCATAATATGCCCCCTTAGTTTACAATTTAATAGTGGTATTATAGTAAATTATGTATATTACCACCGGAGTTTAAAAAATGTATAACCTAAAATCCGCAAAAGCTGCTGAATTTATAGATAATCAGGAAATTTTAGATACTTTGAAATATGCTGAGGAAAATAAAGATAACCGCGAATTGCTCTCACAGATAATAAACAAGGCCAGGGAATGCAAAGGGCTGTCTCATAAGGAGGCTGCTGTTCTGCTGGAATGTTCTTCTGAGGAACACAATAAGGAAATTGAAGAGCTGGCAAAGCAAATAAAGGAAAAATTTTACGGCAAAAGAATTGTGATGTTCGCACCGCTTTACCTGTCCAATTACTGCGTGAATGAGTGCGTCTATTGCCCATACCATCTCAACAATCGCAACATCAGAAGAAAAAAATTATCGCAAGAAGAAATTCAACGAGAGGTGGTTGCCCTGCAAGATATGGGGCATAAGCGTCTCGCTCTGGAAACGGGCGAAGACCCTATTCATAGCCCCATTGAATATGTTTTGGAAAGCATAAAAACCATTTATGGCATTAAGCACAAAAATGGAGCAATCCGCCGAGTCAATGTGAATATAGCAGCCACAAGCGTTGAGAATTACATAAAATTAAAAGATGCTGGCATAGGCACTTATATCCTGTTTCAGGAAACATACAATAGGGAAAACTATTTAAAGCTGCATCCCGGAGGTCCAAAGCACAATTACGACTACCACACAGAAGCGATGGACAGGGCAATGGAAGCGGGCATTGGCGATGTTGGAATTGGGGTGCTGTTTGGGCTTTCCACATATAAATATGATTTTGCAGGTTTGCTAATGCACGCAGAACATCTGGAAGCGGCTTTTGGAGTTGGCCCGCACACCATAAGCGTTCCTCGCATTCGCGCAGCAGACGGTGTTAATCCAAAAAATTTTGAAAACGCAATAAGCGATGATGTCTTTGCTAAAATTGTAGCGATAATTCGCATTTCCGTTCCATATACGGGAATGATTATTTCCACAAGGGAAAGCGAGCAAGCGCGAGCAAGAGTTTTAGCGCTTGGCGTGTCGCAGATAAGCGGCGGCTCTTCCACAAGCGTAGGCGGCTATGCGGAAAAGGAAAAAGCAGAGAACAACACAGCTCAGTTTGATGTGAACGATAACCGCCCTCTTGATGAAGTTATAAATTGGCTGCTTGAACTTGGGTATGTTCCAAGTTTTTGCACCGCCTGCTACCGCCAAGGGCGCACCGGAGACCGCTTTATGAAACTCCTAAAAAGCGGGCAAATAGCAAATACCTGCGAGGCAAATTCTCTGCTCACATTAAAGGAGTATTTAGTTGATTACGCAAGCACAAAAACCAAGGCAAACGGAGAAGCGGTTATAAACGAACAGTTGAAGCATATCCCAAGCCCAAAAATAAGCGAAAAAACCCGCGAGTATTTGCAACAAATAAGCGAAGGGAAAAGGGACTTTAGATTTTAATATGCTTGTAAAAGATAAATCCCTGTTTTCGCTGTCTTGGCCATTAGTTGTAACTTTTGGCATAGGCATGTCGCTCCCCATGCTGGATAGCTGGTTTTTGTCGCGCCGCTCGGTGGAAGCAGCGGCGGGCGTTGGCGCGTTGATGCCCGTTATAGGTACTCTGTTTATGGCCATACAAGCCTTTGCGCAAGCTGGGGCAAGCATAGCATCGCAATTTTTAGGCGGCGATAAACCAAGACACGCCCAGGTGACTCAAACTATTGTCATAACTGGCAGCGCAACCCTAGGGCTTGCGATGGGCGCTATATTGTGGTTTTCAACTCCAACGATAGTGTCTCTGATGGGGCTTAGCGGAGAACCTGCGGATGCTGCTATTAAATTTCTGCGCACAATCTCGCCAGCGGTGATATTCAGGGCTTTGCAGGGAACGCTCACCAGCCTTGTGGCAACACATGGTTACACATTGTGGAATCTGTTTGCGAACATAATAACCCTGATTATAAACACAATTTTGAACATCATATTTTTGGAAGGCTATTTTGGCGTTCCTGAATTTATGCAAAGCGTTTATGGCGTGGCTATAGCAACAGGTTTATCTTGGGCTATCTCTGCCGTAGTTTTATGGATTGTGGTAGTTCACTTGCTAGAGCATAAAACAAAAACAGAGGATATAAGAAAAGGATATTACGTGCTTTTGCCGGAATGGTTGCGCATAGGAATTCCTGCGGCCATTGAGCCGGTAAGTTTTCAGCTGTTTCAAGTTTTTATGGTGGCTCTATTTGTGAGGCTTGGCGATGTCTCTATGGCGTCCAGGGTTTTTGCGGGTATATTTGCCATGTTCGCTGTGGTTTTGAGCGTTGGGTTTGGGAGCGGCAGCCAAATATTGGTTGCTCATTTGGTTGGCAACAAAGAATTTGACAAGGCTAATAAGAGAATGCATCAGAGCCTTGTGTGGAGCTGCACCAGCGCTTTTTTGATTGCGGTTACGGTAGCATTTTTTTCGCAGCATTTGCTCCTGTTTTTTTACCCGAAAATAAGCCAGGAAGCTCTGCATTTAGCCGGCTTGCTGCTTTGGTGCGACGTTGTTTTGCAGCCGTTCAAAGCGGCGAACATAGTAATAACAAATGCTCTAAGGGCTTCAGGGGATTCCGCGTTCCCCGCTGTATTCGGAACAATATCCATGTGGACTTTGGGGCTTGGCACAGCTCTGTTCTTGTGCTATGGAATAGAAATGGGCGCAATAGGTCTGTGGCTTGGAATGGCAGCCGATGAATTTTACCGCTCCATAGCAAACTACACCCGCTGGCAAAGGGGCAAGTGGAAAAGCAAAGGGGTTATCAGATAATCAACATTCCGTCTCCATAGCTGAACAACTTCATCTGATTCTGGATTGCATATCTATAAGCGTTCAGCGTGTTTTCCCTGCCATAAAACGCAGACACCAGCAAAATCAGCGAAGATTTTGGCCAATGAAAATTTGTCAGCAAAGCATCGGTAATTTTAAATTCAAAACCGGGGTAAATAAAAATATCCGTTACGCCATTCGTTGTTTGTGTCGTTGTTTCCAAAACCCGCGTGGTTGTTGTGCCCACGCAAATTATCCTGCCGCCATTTTTTTTTGCATCGTTTATGGTATTCGCCGCTTCTTCCGTTATTTGGTATTCTTCGCTGTGCATTTTGTGCTTGCGAAAATCTTCGGTTTCTTTTATGTTTTCAAAAGTGCCCGGGCCTACGTGCAATGTTACCTCCGCAAAGCGAACTCCTTTATTTTTTAATTCGGCAACCATATCCTCGCTAAAATGCAAGCTCGCCGTTGGCGCAGCCACTGCCCCCGCATACTTTGCAAAAACCGTCTGATAATCATCTTTATCGCTTGCGTTATCACCTCTGTTTATATAAGGAGGCAAAGGAACATGGCCGTTTTGCGCTAAAAAGGAATTGAACTGTGCATTTGGGATAGAAAAATTTATTATGCGGGTTTTGGAATCACCCTGTTCTGCAAAACCTTCGCTTTTGCACTTTATTTTTGAGATAGAAATTTCCTTTCCGTTTTCAAACGCCTTGCCCGGTTTAACCCACGCTGCCCACCTTGCGGAATTATCCGCCGCTGGCTCTAATTGCTTGAGCAAAAGAATTTCCGCTTTGCCGCCATGCTTTGTTTTTCCCAAAAGCCTTGCCGGGATAACCTGCGTATTGTTCACAACTATGCAATCACCCGCTTTGAACAAAGCCGTTATTTCGTTGCTCTCTAAAACCCGTGGCTCCCCTCCGTTTTTAGGGCAATGCAAAATTTTGGTTTTTCCTTTGCCCGCAGTTTTCTGAGCGATAAGCTCGCTCGGAAAATCAAAATCGTAATCTTGCAAGTTGTAGGTCAGTGGCATATCAAGTCTTAAATTTGCTCACTATAGAGTCCAGGTTATCCGCCATAGTTTTTAGCTCGTCCGCCGTATGTTCCAATTGGGCAGAACTTGCGCTAGATAGCTCGGCATCTTTATGTATAGACTCAACGTTATTAGAAGCACCTCTGATGTCGTTGGCAACCTCTCTGGCGTTTTGAGCCGAATCCCTTACGGAATTGGCTATTTCGCTTATTGAGCGAACCACTTGCCTTGCGCCTATGCTCGCTTGCTCGGCATTGTTCGCTATTTCGTTCCCTGCCTTGGTTTGCTCCCCAACGCTGTTTTCTATCAAGTCCACGGACGAATTTATTTTGCCTATAATTTCGGCAACGCCGTTTATAACTTCAATAGCATTAACCGTTTCGTCTTGAATGTGCGCTATGCGGTTAGTGATGTCGTCTGCGCTTTTTGCGCTTTGGTTTGCCAGTTCTTTGATTTCACCTGCAACAACCGCAAAACCTTTGCCAGCATTGCCCGCGCTCGCGGCTTCAATTGTGGCATTGAGCGCAAGCAAGTTTGTTTTGTCTGCGATTTTCTTTATGACTTCGGTTACGTGCCCTATTTCTTTGGCGGCTTCCCCAAGAGCGTTCATTGCCTTTGTCGCTTGCGATGCTTTTTCCTTGGCATTCGCTGCAATTAAATGCGACTCATGCGAGCTATCGGTTATTTGCCCAAAGCTCACGCTCAGTTCTTCCACAGCACTAGCTACGGAATTCATATTCACGCTCATCTGTTCAGCAGCGCTCACAAGGTCGTTCACGCTGTTGCTCGCTTGTTCTGCTTTGCTCGCTATTGACTTTGCATGGTCACTTGCGTGAGTTGTGGACTCAGATACGTTTGAGGTTCGCTTGAGCATAGTATCAGAGGATTTGTATAGATCATGCGAGAGATCGAACAATGATTTAGATGAGTCGAGCAATTTCTTTGCCTCTCTTTGAGTTGTTTTCAATGTTAGGTGCAGTTTTTCTATCAAATGGTTTAACCCTTTTGACATCTGCCCTATTTCGTCTTCGCTCTTTTCGTCTAGCCGTATGGTTAAATCGCCATCACCTGCGGTCATTTTGCCCAAAGTGCCAAGAACCTTGGTCAAGCCGCTGAAAACGTTGCGCATCAGCCATACTAGAAAAATTCCCCAAAAAACAGCACTCACAAGACCTATGGCTATGCTTATGTCCCTAACTTTTATCTCATCCTTTTTCATAAATGCCAAGGGAACAACTCTGTTTATTGACCAAGGCAATTCAAGCCATTCTGGTTTCATAGGAACAAAAGATTCAATAGAAGTTTCCCCCGTTAAGCTACTAGTTTTGATTATGGTGTATTCCTTTCCGTCTCGTATGGATTCTCGCAATTCATCTTGTTTTTCTTTAGGCAAGTCATCGCCTATTTCTGTAAGCCACATACTTGCGTTTGAATGCGTAACTCTCAACCCATCGTGCGAAATGAGTATTGAATAAGCACCTGTTTTTTTGTCAACCAAATGGTCAAAAAAATCTTTTTGCAGTACAGCCAATTCCATATCCATTCCTATCACGCCCGCAAATTTTCCATTGAGAAAAATAGGAGAGCTTAGAGTTATCATCAAGCGTTCACTTTCTTCTTCTGAATATTTCCATTTGTAAGGCTCTGTTAAATGCAGCTTGCCCGTTTTTCTTGGTACAAGATACCAATCATCGTCATCTGCAACGGCTTCAGAAGGCTCAGTCGATAATTTTAAGTCACCTGTTTCTGAGCGAAAGCAATCAATGTTAAAATAATGCCCTTCCTCTGTGGAATCCGCGCTGAAAAAAACTCCTTTTTCAAAAGCCACGTAAATATCCGAAATCAATTTTGAATCGGAGTTGCTGATAAGGCTATACATGTGCCTATGGAGCATTTCAAGTTTTTCCTTGTCGCTTAAATGCTGTTCAAGGGTTGCCAAGCGTTCCAAACTTTTCAGTTCCACAATTCTGGCGCTCATAAAACCATCCATAATCTCAGCATAGCTTTTTGCGGATTCCGTCACTATCTCGTATTGAGAATTTCTATGCACTTCAGATGAATTGACAAGAGTAACCGCTATAAGTGCACCTACAATTACGGAATAAGCAGAAAATAAAATCAACGGAATTTTATATTTAAGCTGCATTTTACACCTCCTTAACTTAAGTATCCTTAACTTAAATAATATAATAAAAATTCTGCCTTTTTTCACAAAAAAACTATATTTTTTGCAATTTAATCATTTTTTTCGCAAAAATTTAAATTTCCATAAAAAATTTTCTATATTATATTTACAACTCTCCCTCCCCCGTATTAATTATTCACAGCACGCACTCTAAACCGAGTTTCCAAATAATTTCCAAGCGTATCTTGAACCCCAATGCGATGAACTCCGCTGCCAACCGTCACTGCCATTTTATGCTCGGACTTTGTTACGCCCAAAAATGAGCCGTCTAGAAACCATTGCAATTCAGCATCACGTTGCTTATGGGCGGCAATGGCAATAAAACCCATCTCGCTCAAAGCATCGCTACTGGGCAAAAAAAGCCTTGCGCCGTTTTCTGGATAAACAAAGGAAAATTGAATAGCCTCTTTTTTAGCGAGGCAACGCGGATTATGCAGAGTTTCCGCTTTTGGTTCTCTGCCTGTTTTTCTAAGCT
>Ga0268262_10004523_pt1 | contig 14332 bp, 10 predicted proteins | sample TergutNc150P3_FD_190354 | JGI IMG/M metagenome (GOLD analysis project Ga0268262, IMG submission 190354) | Nasutitermes corniger P3 segment gut microbial community from laboratory colony in Florida, USA - Nc150 P3 (SPAdes) (version 2) | ecosystem: Host-associated > Arthropoda: Insects >... | reverse complement strand
ACAAGAAAATCCACAAGCCGGAATTTGCCGTTTGATTTCTTTTTCCCGCTCATTTTCATTTACCGCCAATTTTATATTTAAGTTCTTCGGCGTTGACATTCGCCTTTGAAATATCCGGCGGCTTAATCCCCAAATATTTCCGCAATTCGGCAAGATTCATGGGTTCTGAACCGGCGGGATTTTGTTTTAACGCGTCAAAATTAAAATTTATCACGGCAAAGAGGCGAACCGGTTTTTCTTTTCCTTTTACAGTTACCGGCGGCATTTCTTCGGTGATAAAATATTTTCTTACCAAATTCCATGTGTTTTCGCTGATAAGAATATCAGTGCCAAGCGGTTTGTTAAGCGACTCAACTCTGGACGCAAGGTTCACGGGATCGCCTATGACGGTGTATTCCATGCGGAGATCGGAGCCTATTTGCCCTGCGGTAACAATGCCAGTATTGATTCCGCACCCGATATGGATAGGCGGATCGCCCATATTTTCCTCTTTCCGGTTTTTGTTCATTTTTTTAAGCATATTCCTCATCATCAGCGCCGATTTTACGCAGTTAAAAGCGTCCTTCTGCGGACTTCCCGCGGTGCTGGCGGTTCCCCAATGCGCCATTACGGCGTCTCCGATGAATTTATCAATAATGCCGTTGGTCTTTTCAACGCAATAAACCATGCTTGACAAATATTCGTTAAGCCAAAAAACGATACGGTCGGAAGCTTCACTGCCAAAAGCCTTTACAAAGTTTTCCGATTTTTCCGTAAAGCCGCGAATATCCGAAAAAAAGATCGTGGCGTGTTTTGACAAACCGCCCGGTTTAATTTCCCCGCGCATCGCCTGAACCGCAATATCACGGTTGGTAAACTTGCCGAAAATATTTAACGCCGAACACATCTTTCCGAAGCTGGATGTTAATACGCCGATTTCATCACGGCTTGTGGGGCGAAGTTGAATGTCAAAGACGCCGCCTTCTATCGTATGCGCCGCCGCCGCCAGAGTTTTAAGCGGAACTGAAATGCTTTTGGCGAAAAACCAGATAAACATTATCGAGAGAAATAAAATAGCGGCGGTCAGGTAGAGATTGCGCCGTGTTGTGGCTTTAATGCCTTCAAAAACTTTATCATATTCGATTGTGGTGATTACGACGCTTCCGGCGGTGCTTAATCGGGTATAGGCAAGATAGTGGCGTACTTTTTTGATTTCTTTCTGTTTGTTGTTTTTATTGATTTTTTCCCACAAGTATGAAAATAAAGAGGAAGAGGACGAATAATTTTGCGTTAGCTGAACGTCAAGTTCGGCTAACATCTGCTTGCTGCGGTCTGTGCTGTTAAATATCTGTTTGATAATTTCCTGTTCGGAGAGATTCACGTGGGTTTTTACCCTTTCTATGTCGGAGTCCGCTATAATATCGCCGTCCGCATTTATAAGAAAAGACGCGTTAACGCCCATGCCAAAACTTTCGTTAATGTTTTCGGTCGAGAATAAAACACAGCCGCTTCCTAAAGGAAGCGCGCTTCCTGAAGGAAGCGAGCTTCCTTCCTGTATTGGGAAAAACATTGCCGCAAGAGACGTTGAACCTTGCGCTTTGTTAAACTGAGGCGAGGCGTTGACGAGTATTGTCTGCCCCATGTCGGCGTTTTCTCTTATGCTTACGCTGTTGTCGCGGAAAGTATCCGCAAGCGCCGCGTCAATTCCCCGTGTAAGAAAAAAACGCTCGTTGACAAACACCCTGTTTTTCCGCGCGGATGCTCCGCCTGCGGTATAGAAAAGAGCCGCGATTTGCGGATTCTGAGCAAAGAAATAATCGGTTTCTTCCCGTAAAGCGCCGCCGTGTTCCGCAAGAACCGCCGTGCGTGAGAACGTCAGGGAGAGAAGCCGCATTTTATCAAGGATTTGTTCGGTTTCAGCCGCCGCGCGGCGGTTCACCTCGAAGTTATTTTCTTCTGCGGATACTTTCAGGTCTCCATGAACCAGCCATGACACGAGCGCGGTTATAGCCCCAAGTGAAACCAATACGATTATAGAAATAATTGTTATCAGTTTAGTGCCTATGGAAAAACGTATCGTTGAGCCTCTGCGTCTTTCTTTGAATTTATTTCTATTACTCACCGTTACGAGGCTTCGCATTTCTCTGAATTTCGCGCTGTTTCTCATACAAAAAAATCCGCCTTTTATGGATTATTTTACAAAACAAGGCGCGACAAATATGCGACAGAGACGAAAGAAAAGAGAAAAAAAACGGGGATTAACTTTTGGGAGTTTCCGGAAACCTAACCGTGGTTTTTAGAGGTTGCCTTTTCTGTTCTCGGCTATTTTTTGCGCTTTGCGGTAGAATGAGGATTCTTTTAGTATGTCCGAGATTTTGATTATCTGGATTTTATCGTCTTTAAATGTCAGTTTTCCGTCGCCGGCGACTTTGCGGTCAAGGTGTTTGTTCTCGGATTCGGATATACCCGCCATGCCCATTAATTCCTTAAAACCGAAGTTACATTGATACGGTTCGTCGCTGTTAATGTCAACGCGGTTTTTTTCAAGCTGGATAAGAAGCGCGTCATAAATGCGCCCTAAAGGATTATCTATAAATGTGTTATCAAGCTGGCGGTAGAGAAGCCAAATGCGTTCAGACATTAAAGTCGCCATGCGGACTACCATATCGGGTTGATCATTTATAAGGTTTGAAAAATTCTCGCGGTTAACCGCCAATAATGTGCAATCTTCGTAAACTTCGGCGGTGGCGGCTCGCGGCTTGTCTTCCAACAGCGCCATTTCGCCGAAAATATCGCCTTTGCCCAGAACCGCGAGGATAATTTCCTTATTGTCAACAATCTTTGTTATTTTTACCGAGCCGGCCTGAATGATATACATGGTATTCCCTGTTTCACCTTCGGCAAAAAGCAGGTGTTCTTTCGGAAAGGTTTGTATCATTTTGTTCGGCGCGTATTCCAGCCTGATTTCGGTAACGGAGTTTTCCAATTCAGTAATTTTCATCTTAATATTGTCTGTATCCGGCGCGTCGGGACAGAGGGCAAGGTATTGGCGGTACGCGCATAATGCCGATTTTAGTTTGCCTGAGTTTTTGTAATAATCGCCTATTTGAACGATATGCGAGGGATCGGCTGACGCTTTGTTTTTTAACGCTCTCTGCGAAAAAGCAACGTCTAATTCCCGCAGTCTTTGGGAGAAGGCCTTTACGCTGTTGACGGCGATTGAATTAACTTTGCGGATAAGGCTTCCGTATTGTTTCCGTTCAACCGCAAGCAAGGTAACATTTGACATGGCTATCGCCGATTCAATGTAGCCGTGCGCCGCCATTGTGGAAATCAGGCCAAACATTTCTCCGGGACCTAACACGCTTCCTATTTCATCGTTTAACGCCTCGCGGATAATCCGTACATCGCCGTGTTTGACAATATAAAACTTGTCGGCGTTTTGTTTTCCTTCCACGAAGATATACGCGTCTTTTTTCAGATGTACGGTAACGGGCTGAAATTCAGCGGACATAAAACTCCATACTGAATCCTACCAAACAAGGCGCGACAAATATGCGACAAGCTCAAATTTATTTTCGTTTGTTTCCCAGATAAGCGGCGTCAATTTCCGCCCAGCTGTATTGGGACATAAATTCACCCGCGTAAGAATTCGCCGCCTTTACGCTGCCGTTAAGCATTTCATAAAAATCACATGACAGTTTATCCGGCACAACCGCCAATTGTTTCCATTTTCTGATTATTATGTCTTGGACATTCAAAGATTTAAGCGTCTTTATTAAATCTGCAACCAAATGCCGGAAATGGCTCTGCGTGGCAGGCGAGTCGTCTTTGTCCTCCCAAATTACGGCGATAATTTCATTATTACTGCATAACGCCCCTTTGCGGCTTACAAGATAGGCAAATAATTCCTTTGTTTTGGAACGGGTAAATAAGACAGGGTTTCCGTCTACAAAAACTTCAAAATTACCGAAGGTTTGCACCCGCACTTTTTTATCCGGTTCTGTCTTGACAGGGCAGCGAAGATTTTTCAGGGCCTCTTTAACCGTTTCTTTGGTAACCGGTTTCATTACATAATCGCTTGCCTTAACCGTATAGGAATCCAGCGCGTATTTTGAATATCCTGTTACAAATACGATGTTGATCTTGCCGTTAATTTCTTTAAGCTTTTGAGCGAGTTCAATGCCGTTCATTCCCCACATTTCAATGTCTAAAAACGCAATTTCACATACGTTTTCTTTTGCGAAGTCAAGCAGTTCGGACGGCTTGGAAAAACTGTGAACCTCATCGTCAGGACACGCTTCTTTAATTGACGAAATTAATTCCTCCAGAGCCAAAACGTTATCGTCTATGGCGAGTATATTCATTTTGCCTGCGCCTCCGTGTGATTAACGGTTTTGGGAATTATTATCGTCGCGGTTGTCCCCGCACCCGGTTTACTGTCTATTTTAAGAGAACCGCCGCATTGCGCGGACAGTCTTAGACGCACATTTTTGATTCCGATGTGCTGTTGTCCGTCGTCGTCAGTTTTTTCAGGATAAAACCCCGCGCCGTCGTCTGCAATAATGACCATATAACCGCTGTCTGTTTCTTTAGTTGAAATGGTAATAGCGCCGCCGCTCTCTTTCTTGCCTATGCCGTGCTTTACGGCGTTTTCAACAATGGGCTGAACGGTAAGAGCCGGAAGATTAAAGTTTTTGGTTTGTATGTCATATATTACATTTAACGCTTCACCGTACATGGCTTTTTCCAAATTCATAAAACCTATTGTGTGGTTTAGTTCATTCTCAAACGGAATAGGTTCTGTGCGCTCTAAAAGATTCATGTTTGCTCTTAGATAAATTGAAAAACTTATGGTAGCTTTTTTTGCTTCGGCAGGGTCTTTATCGCACAGCCTTGCGATGACGGCAAGGGCGTTGTATAAAAAATGCGGCTGTATCTGGGAAAGCATTATGGAGATACGGCTTTCGGCAAGTTTACGTTCTGTCCTGAGTTTGTCTTCCATGTGTGTTTTTATGTCCGCCGCCATAGAGTTCACTGCGTCCTTGATTATGTCAAACTCGTCATTGTAGCTGTCTTCGATTTTTGCGTCTAAGTCGCCCTTCGCTATTTTTTCAATCCCCGTAACCAGATAATTAACACGGCGGAGAAGCCCGCCTAAAACCAGATAAATAACGATGATAATGATGACTACCGTTATAAGCAAGAACATTAAAGAATCAAACAGAAGGCTGTTGCGCTCCCGATGATAATCATGCTCCGGCACAAGGGCGACGACGGTATTGCCGTTTTCGTTTTTGTAACCGACATAATATTGATTACCGTCTATATTCAGCCACGCGAACCCGTCGCCGGAGCTCACTGTTTTATACCAAGCCTCGCCTGATACGTCTTTTAAATCACCTTTAGGGTGCGCTGTTATGACTCCCCTCGACAACACCATACCAAAACCGTTTTGTCCTATTTTCGTTTCCTCTATGGTCTTGTAAATGTTGATTTCTTCCTGTAATCTGCCAATTACGCTGGCGTTAAAACCAACCTGAACAAAGCCGCCGCTCTTCCGCGCGACACCGGTATAATGATTAATGTCGCCGACATCGTTCTCGAACACGGACGCGCGCGGTTCTTCACTTAACTCTGTCAAGGTTCCGTCTGTCAGCTTCATATATATTTTTGTGGTTTCGTATAACTTATAATCAAAGCCTATATATTTAGGGACGCTGCTTGCGATAATGATACCGTTTGAATTGGCGACGCTCAATTCTATAATATCCAGCGGCTGCGCAATTCTCAGTAATTTTTCGGTTGACATCTGACCGGGCGTGCTGTCCAGTATATCCACGACAGTCTTCGCTATCGCTATATGTTTCTCGTTGAGCGTTTGCTTGGTGGCGTCAAGTATGATATTTAAATGTCTGATCTGCGCCAAAATGCTGTCGGCAAAAATTTCCATGTTGGCTTTGGTTTTCGTTTCCACAGATGATTCCAGCAACCTGAAATTGATATATGAGATAATCAGAACAGAAATAATAAATATAGCCAATATCGGGATTAATACCTTAATTTTAAAACTTAATTTTTTATTGCGCATATTTTTCCTGCCTTGCCATATTTGTCATCTTAATATTCTACCAAGTAAAGCGCGACAAATGTGCGACAAACAGGGGGCTACGACTTTGGAATTGAAATTGTTACGGTAGTTCCTGTCCCAATCTCGCTTTTTATTTCAATAGTACCGCCGCATTGCCCTGACAGCCTTTGGCGGACATTGTTAATTCCGATACACAAGCGTCCGTTTTGAGCCGCCTTTTCATACTCAAACCCAACGCCGTCGTCCGATACAATAACAAGGAATTCGTTGTCCGTTTCGCTTGTACAAATCTTCACCGTTCCGCCGCCTTCCCGTTTGCCAATGCCGTGTTTTATCGCATTTTCAACAATGGACTGCACTGTCAGCGCGGGAAGGAAAAAATCTTTAGTCTTAATGTCGTAAATCACATTTAACGCGTCGCCGTACATCGCTTTTTCCAGATTTATAAAACCTTCAATATGTTTTAATTCTTTCTCAAAGGAAATCGGCTTTGTTTCTTCCAAAGAGTCCATGTTTCCCCTCAGGTAAGCCGCGAATTCTATAGTCGCTTTTTTCGCTCGCGCCGGGTCTTTATCGCAAAGCCTTGATATAACGGCAAGAGCGTTGTATAAAAAATGCGGCTGTATCTGGCTAACCATTATGGCAATGCGGCTTTGAGTCAGCTGCAATTCGTTTTCCTTCAATATTTTTTGAAACTGCGCCTGCATACCGATATAGATAAAAAGAATTGTCAGCGTTGATGCTATATAAACCGATACATAGCCGTAAACAGACACCTGAATAACAACCGCGATAATCGGCAGAACGATGTAAGACGCAAGAGCGAAAGTTTCTATGCGGTTTAAGGACTTGCGAAATCTTATTATTTCGATAGAGTTAAGCGCCAAGCCGATCATTCCCAATACCTGCGAAAGCCAATACATGCTTTGCCTGTGATAAACATTGTTTTCATCAATAATAAAATACATATCATTCAAAAGCGAAAAAAATGTCAGAACAATCGCCAAACCGCAAACGCCGTAAACCATGTGTACCGCTATTCGTTTAATCTGTATTTTCGACGCCAGATAAACATTGATGTAATTTGAAAAACACATAATAAGAATATAACTGAATTGGAATGTAAAAAAATTCCCAATAAAACTGAGAACGAAAAAAAGCCGCCCCGCTTTGCCAATGGAATAAAACGCCAAAGCGTCGCTAAGCATGAGCACGACATTGGAAAGCAGCACCAAAATAAACGCGCGGTTGATACGGTCTTGCAGGCTGTCTCCAATCAAAATGCAAGCCATGATAGCAAGGCACATAACGCTGCATGATATTTCAATGGCGATATTAACTAAAATAAGCGTACTCATTGTAATTAAGTATAAAGAGAAAAGAGAAACAAAAAAAGAAGCGCGATTTTGATATTCTATCAAATAAAGCGCGACAAATACACGACAAACATGGAAAATACAACATTAAATACATAATAACCGCCTTTATTGACACAAAACAATTCCGCGAATAATATGTATAAATGGCAGAAAAGATCAGCCATATTATAGGCGAGTCATTACAAGCTATTTTTCTAAAACCATTCTATGCTTTTAAGCGGCGCTTCCCGCTCTTATCTTACATTGTGAACAGGCTTATAACCATGATGGTTATGCTCTTTTTATTAGGATTCGCGGTCTTTGGTTTAATGGCTCTTGCCCCCGGCGATATTGTAGATCAGATAATGATGCAGCAACTGTTCTCTGAAAATCAAGGGAAGGCGGGGCAGAACTGGCAGGCAATGACCGCTGATCAACTTCAGGCGCGAAGAGCGGAACTTGGTTTAGACAAGCCGTTTTATGTTCAATATTTCCGCTGGCTTAATCGCGTTGTCGTTCACCATGATCTCGGCGTAAGCCTTATTTCGCGCGCGCCTGTCTCGTTTTTGATTTCTTCGCGCATATTAAATTCGCTCCTTTTAAATATCATCTCGCTTGTATTGATTACCATTTTTTCTTTTGCGTTAGGCGTTTATTTTTCAACCAAGGCGGGAACAAAGACCGACGCCGCTGTAACATTTTTCGCTCTTGTGCTTCATGCCTTCCCCGGGCTTTTGCTTCTTATCCTGCTCCAGCTTTTCGCTTCCGTAACAGGGCTTTTTCCCGTCACGGCATACCCGCCCTTTCCGTTCTCGACAGCGCCTGTAAAATTTGTTTTTTCTTACGCTCACCACATCTTTCTTCCGTTGTTGTCGGCTTTCTTGGGCGGGATTGGCGGTTCTCTCCGCATGATACGCGCCACCATGCTTGATCAACTTGGACAGCCCTACATTACAAGTTTGCGCTCGCGCGGCATAGCGGAGTGGCGCGTCTATTTCGCGCACGCTTTCCGCAACACTTTAAACCCGTACATAACGGGAAGCGCAAACCTTCTTGCAAGTTTATTTTCAGGCTCTCTTATACTGGAAATAATTTTCGCCTATCCGGGTATCGGAAGGCTTATGTACGAGGCGGTTATTCAGCAGGATATAAATCTTGTTCTGGCTAATATAATGTTTATTTCGTTCCTTGTGCTTGTCGGCATGGCGTTAGCCGACATAATACTCGCGCTTGTAGATCCGCGTATCAGGTACGGGAAAGAGTAATCATGAAAAAATTCATCAACTATGTTAAAACCCGTCCCGCCGCGCTTGTTTCGCTCATCTGCCTCGCCATCCTCTACCTTATGATGATTTTCGCCGAGTTTTTCGCCCCCTATTCGCCTAACACTTCTTTCTCGGACAAAAGCTACCACCCGCCGAACGTCCGTTTTTATCGCGGGGTACCGCAGGCGCAGGAATGGCGAATAATAAATTCCGTAACATGGAAATACGCCCGCGTCCGCGACCGGTATTCGGCGCTGAAATTATTCGGCAAGGGAGAACCGTATCTTTTGTGGGGGTTCATTCCCGCGCAGAGGCATTTCATTACAACAGCGCCCTCAGCGTATCCGGTTTTTCTTATGGGGTCGGATAACTTGGGCAGGGATATTTTTTCGCGCATTGTTTTCGGTTCGCGCGTCTCGCTGACAATCGGCTTTGCGGCGACACTCATATCCCTTGCGCTTGCGGGGCTTGCCGGCGGAGTCGCCGGTTTCTTCGGCGGTTTCGCGGACTGGTCAATTATGAGAACGTCGGAATTTTTAATGCTTATTCCTACCCTGTACCTGATACTGTTCCTGCGCTCGCTCATGGCGTCCAACATGGACCCCGGTCAATCTTACATGATGATTACGATAATTCTTTCGCTTGTAGGCTGGCCCGGCTCGGCGCGCACAATTCGCGGCATGGTTCATGCAATCAAACGCGAAGAATTTGTCCTTAACGCAAAACTTGAGATGATTCCTTCCGTGGTTATTATCTTCAGGCACATTATTCCGCAGATAGCGAGTCTTTTGATTGTTAGCGTAGCGTTAAGCGTCCCCGGCTTTATTATGACGGAGACTGTCCTTTCCTACCTTGGACTTGGTATCACAGACCCGGCGGTAAGCTGGGGTTCACTTATCAAGCGCGATCTTTCAACGCTTTCAAATTTAAGGGCGTTCCCATGGCTTTTAACGCCGGTATGGTTTTTATTGGGCGTAACGCTTGGCTTCAATTTTATCGGAGACGCCCTGCGGGATTTTTTTGATCCGTACCATATTGTATTTTCGGGGAAGAAGAAAAAAGAGCAAAAGAGCGATGATAAAAAAAACGGCGAAAGCAAATTATTGCTGGCGGTTAAAGAGCTATTTGTCGATTTTTCCGTACTGCGCGGGAAAGAACACATAACCGTTCAGGCTGTTAGGGGGCTTTCGTTCTCTTTGCAAAAAGGCGAAACATTGGGAATTGTAGGAGAAAGCGGATCGGGTAAGAGCGTAAGCACTTTGGCGATTCCCGGGTTATTGGCGAGCAATACAACCTTGCGCGGTTCAATTTTGTACGAAGGAAGGGAGATGACTTGTCTTGAAACTGAAGCGTTACGTGAATACCGAGGCAAAAAAATAGGCATGATATTTCAGGAGCCGGGTCGCTCTTATGACCCGCTTCAAAATATGGGCAATGTGTTTTTTGAAACATTCAGAAACAGCGACAGTACGATTACCAAAGAAGAATCGGCGAAAAAAGCCGTCGCTCTTCTTGAGGAAACGGGACTTAATAACGGTATGGAGCGGCTTTCCAACTTTCCGCATCAATTTTCAGGCGGGCAGTTACAGCGTATCGGTATCGCCCTAGCTCTGGCGCAGGGCTGTGAATTGCTAATCGCCGACGAGCCAACTACCGCTCTTGATCTTACAATTCAAAAACAAATAGTGGAACTTTTAAAAAATTTGCGAAAAACCAGAAATATCTCGATTATATTCATCAGCCATGACATTGATCTGGTAGCGGAAATTTCCGACCGCATAATGGTAATGTACGGCGGTCTTGAGATGGAATCCGGAACCGCGGCGGAAATTACAAACAACCCGCGCCACCCATACACAAAAGCGCTGCTTGCCGCCTCTCCCCGCTTTGGAAGCCACTATTCAAAAGAGCGTCTGCTCACCATTCCGGGGAAAGTCACAGACCCGTCCTGCCCCGAAAGCGGCTGTCCATTCGCGCCGCGCTGTACGGAGACTGCGGAGGAATGTTCGCGGGCTATTCCGTTGCTGCAGACAAAAGACGGGCGCGAAATACGCTGTTGCAAGAATTGAGAAAGATTTCTCACAAAGGACACGAAGGAAGAGAAGAACACAAAGGTAAATCAAGGGTTTTTGTCCGAAGACTATGAGTGAGTTTCACGATAAGATAACGAACAGAAACTCCTTATTCCTCTTTGTGTCCTTTGTACCTTTGTGAGCTGCGCACTGTCGGTAGCCTAAAGGCTACCTCACCTTTATTTCAGACATCGGCTTTTTTGGTGCTACGCTGTGCGACATTATTTATCTACACGGCTACGCCGTGCATTTATTTAGCGTGTGTGAAGTCTTTGGGATTAAAATCTACTGGATAAAAATGAAGAAAAATGCTATCATACTCATACCATGAAATTAAACAGCGAATCATTAAATAACAGCGGCTTTTGGGAAAAAGCGGGGATCACCCTGCCGTGTTTTGACAGGCAGGCGATGATTGCCGCTACAAAGACGCAGCCTAAGTGGGTGCACTTCGGAGCGGGAAATATTTTCCGCGCTTTTCCGGCGGCTATGATGCAAAAATTACTTGAGGACGGTATTGAAAAAACAGGCATTATTGTAGCCGAAGGTTATGACGGTGAAATAATCGACAAAAGTTTTACGGCTTTTGATAATCTGACTATACTTGTAACTCTTAAATCCGACGGTACAACAGAAAAACAAATTGTCGCCTCTGTCGCGTCCTCATTAAGAATGGACAAGGAACTTTCCGCCTTAAAAGAAATTTTCGCCGCTCCTTCTTTGCAGATGGCAAGTTTTACGATAACCGAGAAAGGCTACAGTTTAAAAGGCAGAGACGGCAATATCCTGCCCGACATAGCCGAAGATCTTAAAAAAGGACCGTCCGCTCCCAAAAGTTATTTGGGACGCATCGCCTGTCTTTTACATGAGCGCTATGTTCGCGGCGCGTTGCCGCTTGCGATGGTCAGCATGGATAATTGTTCGCATAACGGAGATATACTTTTTGCGGCGATGGAATCCGTCGCCAAGGGCTGGGTGGAAAACGGCGCGGCGGACAAAGGTTTTTTAAGTTATGTGCAAGATAAGAAAAAAGTTTCCTTTCCGTGGTCGATGATCGATAAAATTACACCGCGCCCCGATGACAGCGTGCGCGATATGCTCTCCTCGTCAGGTCTTGAGGATATGCAGGGCTTTGTTACGGAAAAGAACACCTATGTAGCTCCTTTTGTAAACGCCGAAGAAACTCAATACCTTGTAATAGAAGACGTTTTCCCGAACGGAAGACCCGCGTTGGAAAAAGCGGGCGTACTCTTTACGAATAAGGAAACAGTCGACAGAGTTGAAAAAATGAAAGTCTGCACCTGCCTTAATCCCCTGCATACAAGCCTTGCGGTCTTCGGCTGTCTGCTTGGTTACACGCGGATCAGCGAGGAAATGAAAGACGCCTCTCTTGTCAAACTTATCGAAGGCGTCGGCTACCGCGAAGGACTTCCTGTTGTAACGGATCCGGGCATTATCAAACCAAAAGATTTTATTGATCAGGTGATAAAGGTGCGACTTCCCAACCCATTCATGCCCGACGCTCCTCAGCGTATCGCTATGGACTCATCGCTTAAAATACCAATCCGTTTCGGCGAAACCATAAAGGCTTATAAAAGTACCGGCAAAAATTGCGCCGATCTCAAACTTATTCCGCTGGTCTTTGCCGGCTGGCTTCGCTATCTCCTCGGCATTGACGATCAGGGCAAACCATTTGAGGTAAGCCCCGATCCAAACTATGAAACCCTCACCGGTAATCTTGCGGGCGTCAGACTTGGGCTAAACGTATCGTTTCATAGCAAATTAGAGCCGATTTTATCTAATTCCGCGTATTTTGGGGTAAATTTGTACGATGTAGGACTGGGAAGACAGGTCGAAGAGCTATTTACCCAGATGCTCGCAGGTCCAGGAGCGGTGCGTAAAACACTTGATTCTAATGTAAATATAAGTTAAAATGTTATTATCTGGAGGTCACCAATGAAAAAAATCATTGTTTTATTAGTTTTTTTGGCGGTAATTTCGCCGATTTTTGCCCAGCAAAAAGATGACGGAAAAAAAGAATCTTTTTACTATATTAACGTGCCTGTGGAAAGAATATTCCCATCACACGAAGGTTATATTGTTATGTACCGCAGCGGTACTACTCTAATCTCTACAATAGGCATTCCAAATGAATGGCTTTATGATTCGGCAGGCAACGCTCAGATAGTAAAATTACCGCTGGCGTCGGATTGGCCCACAATGTCTGTATTTTATAGTGAAGGTAAATTCAGCCATGTGAGATTATACACTCACCCTGCAAAAAGCCATTCAACATGGGGAAATATCCCGCAAGGAACCGACGTGAGCAGTTACTTTAAGGATAAAGATTCTTTTAAACTTCAATTCTGATGGATTCCAATTTAGATATTTCCGAAGTACCTAAAGAGCTTGTTAAGTACATAAAAAGTTGCTCTAAATTCATTATTGCCGGTCACAAAGAGCCGGATGTAGACTGCGTAAGTAGCCAGCTTGCTTTGCGCAGCGCTCTCCTGCGAATGGGAAAAACAGCGATAGTCTGTTCCGCCGGTCCTTTTAAAAGACCGGAAACAAAGGAATATTTAGATAAATTTTCCCCTATCCTGCCGGAAATAAGCAGAAAAGATACAAAAGTAATAATAGTTGATTGTTCGGGAAAAGAAAGAACAGGCGATCTTGGCGAAACCCTTAATGAATTCCCCTGCGCGGTAATAGATCATCATGCCGCCGGAACTCATATGCCGTCAACAAAAGAAGCGCCGGTTTATATTGATTCAAGCGCGCCGGCGTGCGCAGTATTGATATACAAAGTAATTATTGCCCTTGGACTTGAGTTAACTGAGGAAGAAGCGTCTTTACTTCTCTTTGGAATTTGCACAGATTCAGGTTTTTTCAGACACCTAACGGAAAAAAACGCGCAAGTGTTTGAACTAACGGCAAAATTGATCGCGCGCGGCGCAAGTCCCAAAAAAACATTTTATAAAATGCACGGCGGAAAAAGCCTTGGTTCCAGAATATTAATGGGAAATATTTTATCAAGAACAGAGTCCTTCTTTGACGGCAAACTTTTACTCAGTTATGAGACATTGAACGAATCCGAAACTTACGGTCTTGAAGGCAGAGATTCAGACAGTTTAAATCAAATGCTTTTATCGGTGAAGAATGCCGAAGTTGTTGTAGTAATCCGCCAGGAGTTGGTAGATAGTTGTACTGTGAGTTTAAGATCAATAGATAAAGTCGACGTAGCGCAAATAGCCGCGTCCTTTGGCGGAGGCGGACACAAGAACGCGTCGGGTCTCTCTATGAAAGGAGAGATTTCATTTGTAAAACAAAAAGTGTTAGAAGCGTTTAATAATATTTTCACTAATTAAAACAAAAACTTTCAATGTGACAAACATCATAAATATTTAACTCATTTCGCGGAATAATTCATTCGTTTACAAGCCTCGTCGATATCTGGAATGAGGTGAATAATGCAAGAAAACACATTAAATGAATTTTATTCCGAATATCTTTTAGGCGGTATTAAGCGCGATGAACTTGAAAGTATAATTTATACTTATCTTGTCA